>Ga0209199_1000175_pt1 | contig 101134 bp, 97 predicted proteins | sample COGITO_mtgs_1105_7_FD_184805 | JGI IMG/M metagenome (GOLD analysis project Ga0209199, IMG submission 184805) | Pelagic marine microbial communities from North Sea - COGITO_mtgs_110523 (SPAdes) (version 2) | ecosystem: Environmental > Aquatic > Marine > Epipelagic ... | reverse complement strand
GATGTTGACCGGAAACTTTTAGCGAAAAAAGAAAAATCATTAAGTTCATTACAAAAAAATTCACATAAAGAGATATTCTTAGTTTAGACTTGAAAAGTTTAGGCATACAGGAATAATTTTCTGGATTGTTTTTTATGGACATAATTCTATATTGTTGTAAATATAAATAATTAAGCATAGATGTTTTGAGCAGGCTTATGCAACAATATTAATTGTCAGTTAAAAACGACTAAATCATCAAAAGACGTCAGATAATGAAAACAAGCTTTAAAAACAGAAAAGCCTCTAGAGATAGAGACTTAACTGACAACTGAATTAGTTTCCAGCCATTGTAATTAATAAGAACAAGACAAATGTGATTAAAATTATTTTATTAATTGTGATTTACAAGTTAAATATACTAGGACTATTTTTGGTATTAATTATGTTAATGTCAGGATTGCCTTTCAAACTTAAAGTCTTTATATGTCGGCTTATAGTGTTTGTTTATTCCGAAGAAAAGCAAGCCATCCTCAGGTATCCTTTTTCCTGTTCTTAGATTCATTAGTTTAAAATAAATGAGACTTTTTATTCAACACAAAGAGCTGCTGCTCCTAAAATAGAAATCCCTTTTATTTGTGAAACTTTAATTACTAAATGCTCCAATTGCTTAGGAAAAGCATATTCATTTAAGGTTTTTTCCATCGATTTTTTAAAGAGGTGAGTTGCCTTACTGATCGATCCGCCGAGCACAATGGCCTCTGGAGCAACTATATAGTTAATGCTTTTGATGGCGTTTCCTAAGTGCACACCGAATTCATGATACGCTTGCAGGGCATTAGAATCTCCTTGAGTAGCTAAGATGCTCATTTCTTTTGCACTTGAATCAAATTTTCTTTCAAAGAAAAGACTACTGGCGTAATGCTCCATAATACTATCTTTGTAAGCAATCAATCCTATTTCTCCAGCTCCACAAAGCAAGCCATTGTAAAGTTTATTTTTAATAATTACTCCCATCCCCAGACCTGTACCGATCGATAGTCCAACAAAATTGGTAAAGGTTTTTCCATTACCATAGATTTGTTCTCCCTTAGTAAAACAATTAGCATCATTATTTAAGTAAACGGGTATCGCATAGCGGTCTTCTAGGATTTCTTTAAGAGGAACTTCTTTCCAAACAGGAAGATTCATAAGGTCATAAATAACTCCAGAATCGGGATCTACTATCCCAGGAACTCCAACTCCAATTGCAGTTGTTTTTTTTGTAATTACAGCATCTACTGTTTTGAAAAGGATAATCAAAATCTCTGATTCTGTAATATTTCGATGTACAGGATTTGAAACTTCAAAATCAATTTTCCCAAAGGAAACTCGACCTGCTTTAAAGTTAGTTCCGCCAAGATCAATACCCAGGTATTCTTTCATTTACTATTGCTTTTTGATTCTATAGTTTTATTAATAACTAAGGGTTTTGCCCAAAAACCTATTGATAAGATAAAAGTTAGAGGTATGATTAGGAAAAATAAGGCTGTTTTTAAAGAAATAGCTTCTCCGATCATTCCAATAATAAATGGAAAAATTGCTCCACCCGCAATTCCGGTGCACAATATACCAGATAAAGACCCATGATTTGATTTTATTGAATTTAGGCCCAAAGAGAAAATGATGGACCACATTACAGAAATAGAAAATCCAAGCATGGGGAAGGCAAATAAGGCTGAGGGCGCATTTCCCAGAAGTGCAAAAAACAAGCATAAGATTGTTGTTACAGAAGCACCAATTAGCAGTTTCCTGCTGTCTATTATCTTTAGCAAGGCGAGCCCCAAAAGACAACCAAAGGTCAGCATTGCCCAGAAGTAGGCAACTGTATTTGCACCAACTGTTTGTGGATCTAACTGATGATATTCTTGTAAAAAATGAGAAATCCAATTTCCAATTCCTTGTTCAACCCCTACGTAACAAAATATTCCTAGGAAGTATAAGATTGTATATTTGTTTTTTAGCAACTCCCAATATGAACTGGTGTCTCCCACTTTTTCATCTTTCACTTTTTCATAGTTTGGATATTTTATTAGTCCTGTTAAAAGAAACAAAGCAAAAGAAAAGACTGAGAAAACAATATATAACGAAGCCCATGGAATATTTTCGGGCACAAGGCTACGTAGGCTAGTGGCCCAATTTTCAGAAGCATGATCTCCAACTAAATAGAGATATAAATATGGACTAGCAAAAGATGCACCTCCAAAAACTAACTGAGCAGCTACTGAATTAAAAGCAAAATGCTCCTTTCCACCAGCACTCCTTAGCATGGGATTTATGATAACTTGTAAAATTGCCATGCAACTACCCAATACAAATAGGGTAATGCTAAAAACAAAATAGGTTGGGACAAATACAAAACCAAGAGAAGCAAGTGTCATAAGTAAAAAAGAAAAACTTAACAGAATTTTACTGCCAAAACGTTCAGATAAAAAGCCAGCGGGGATTGACATTATACCATAAGCAATGAAAAAGGAAAAAGGCAAGAATCCAGTCATAACAAGACTCAGATCAAAACTTTTTTTGACATCGACAATGATTGAATTGAGGATATTGGTGACCAAGGAAATAACAAAGAATATCAGCATAACCAAGAACACAATATGGAGGTGCCTTTTTGGAGCCTGCGCTTTATTTATAACTTTTTCCATAGACATATATTAAAAGGATATAAAATAGCAATTTAAGTTAACGATTTCTTAAATAAACTTGAATGTATAATTTAATGTTAGATACTAAGCTACATATATTGGTTGTGTTAAACAAGTTTACATAAGCTATTTAAAAATGCATTAAAACAGTTTTGTATATTATAAATTAGATATTTATAAAAAGACTTTTTTTATAACACTATAATCAATAACTGGCATATCCTCTTCAGTAATAGTTTCTTTTAGAAAGCATTCACCTCATTAATTATATATTGAATATATTTGAGAGATTCCTGATAATAATGAAAAAACTGAGCGTATTTATTTATTTTATTCTTTTATCCTGTTCTAAGGATATTACGGTTGATGAATCGAGATCAGCTTTAGAATTTACTTTGTCGGTATCATCTTATGAGGGAGGAACTGTAAATTATGACAATTCAACCGACGGGGTTTTTTCTGATGGGGAAATAGTCAACATCTCTGCAGTAGCTAATGAGAATCATTATTTTATTGGTTGGTCTAATGGATCCCGAGAAAATCCAATTAAAATTACTGTTAACTCAAACACCTTTATTACGGCCAAGTTTATTAATAAACAAGATTTAATTACCCGTTTTGAACAAATTGTTATTGGAAATGGAGATAATGGTCCAGTGTATACTTTAAAATGGAGGCAAATGAATCTATTTTTAGATGGATCTTTAACATCCGAGTTTAAGGAAGAGTTAGGACTTTTTGTAAGAGAATTAAATTTTTTACTAAACAATGATCAAGACTTTTCAATTAATCAGGTAACAGAACTTTCAGATTCTGATGTTCATATGATGAGAACTGATTCGCATACTTTTAAAGGTGTTTATTCAGAATTTGAAGATATCCCGCTTGAAAATTATTATGGATATGCACTATGGTGGTTTAATGACTTCGGTAATATAGAATCCGGAAAAGTTTTTATTAACTCCCAGTCAGTGTCGAGTAATGTTGTGATTAGATGGGCTATAAGACACGAGTTAGGGCATATTTTAGGGTTAAAACACACAACAGAAGAATCAAGTATTATGCATCCTAATCATAGACCTGGGGTAAATGATGTTTTTTCTGATTTAGATAAAGAAGCTTTACGATTCCTTCACGATGAAAGAATGAATGTTTTTTCTAATACTGATGAATCCAGGGAAGTTTTGGAAGGAATTCTGGGAATAAATAACACCAACAAAGCAAAAAACAAACCAAACACAAGTTTTGAAAGCAAAACAAAACCAGGTGGTATTATCTATGCCTGCGGAAAATAATCTAAAGTAAGTCTAAGCAGAATAAGAGCAGAAGTGAACAGTTAAATGCTCCATCACCTCAAAAAACCGATTACTTTCCGCGACCTGCTTTACGGACTATCGAGCTGCTTTTAGAGCCGCCTTTGGCTTTTGGTGCTTTTTTAGCACTTGTCTTATCATCGTTTTTTACGGTTCTGTTTCCAAAAAATTTACTTGACATAGGTTCTTGTTTTTAAGCGTTCTTATGATTTAGAGTAAAGGTAAGCTTTTATTTAAAGTGTTAAATCGCTGAAATGAGTTAAAAATTAAACTTAAAGTCAATACAGTTCCGTAATTTTAAGATTGTATATATTTCTGTATTATGTTTAAACATCTCATGTCTTTTCTAGTGGTTTTTGGCTGTTTGCTTGGCTCACAAAAAGCGTGTGGCCAAGGCGGAGATCTTTTGATTCAGCAGTACGGCAAGACCGATATAGAAAATATAGGTTTAAGAAGATGGAATTATGATGCACATCTTTTATTTAATCGATTCAATACTTCTGATCGGGAAACAAAAGGGAAATTAGGTATGAGTATTGGCGCTTCTGTACAATACAATTTCAAGAAAAGTTATGGGTTGAGGTCAGGTGTTACGCTTCACAGAATCAACTATGCTTATGACTTGGCAGCCGACTCTTCTAAAGACCAACTTATATTTTTGTCAGTTCCGCTTAGTGGTCGCTTATATCCGGTAAAAAAGGTAGTTATTGAATTGGGTATTGTCTATAATTTTTTTCTTAGTACAAAAGGTGATCCACCAGCCAATTTAGAAGATGAGTCCGTTTCTTATCCTTCGGGAACTTTCAATGACAGCTTTGGAATGCTTTCGGCTGTTCACTACAAGGTCAGGAACCGGTTCAGCGCCTCTTTACAGTATCAGTTTCAGAAAAATAACACCAACCCGCTTCAAAGAGAAACAAGTGCCTTCTCGGGTTTATTGCTTGGAATTCATTATACCCTTCTGTCGGATAAAATTTCTCCCAACTGATGCGTTAGTGCACTGCTTATTTTAGTAGTTTTTTTGACTTCCTTTTAGATATTTTTTTCAATGGTTTTGAGTCTCCCTCATCAAAATAATATTCGTCTTGCCTCTTAAATTTTGAAGGATAGCTATCGCCCATTGCTGTTTTTGCCTCTATTCCTGGTCTGAATATAACTTTAGGGCGCAGATAGACTTTAATGTTGGGGTCTAAACTCATAAGCCACTTCCCTTCTAAATAATACCATACCTCATCATCTCCAAGGGTAACTCGCATTCCGTTCTTGGCGTTGAGATTTCTACCGCCTTCTGATTCAAAAAATCCTGAATATCCATTATATCGCAAGGATAGCTCGTTTGTAGTTTCTACTGAAACAGATTTTTGAATTAGCCCAGACTTATATGAATCATGAAAAAAAACAGACCCCTCAACTCCCGCCATATCTATCGCTCCCGAAGCTCCATCTACTTGACTTCCAGTGTATTTAGTCATCCCTTCGTTTATGTTTAAATTTTGTTGTGCATGAACAAAACATATTGATAATAAAGCCAATGCAATAAAGTTTCTCATTACTATTCTTCTTTTTTCATCTTAATTAAAATAACTCCATTCTTACCTTTTTCTCCCATTTTTTCGATTGCTTTTGAACCCTTAAGAACATCGATGCTTTCAATAGAGTCTACCGAAATAGTAGACACATCAAACCCGGGTTCCATTTCTTTTCCGTCTATTATGATAATCAGTTTTAATTCATCTGAACTAATATTGATTTTAACTTCTTTATTGTCGTCGGAAATAAAAATAGCCTCTCCAGTTAGATTTGATTGAGTGCTATACTCAAATGCTTGAATTTTTTCAGGATTCAAAGTGTCAGTCTGCTTCGTAATCCATTGAATTGCTTCATCAGAATCATTCCCTTTAAAAATAAACACCTTTTTTGATGAATGAACCAATGTGTCTCCCTCTTCTTTATGTTGAAAATAATTTAGTGCCGGATCCTCACCAAAGAAAAAGATTTCAGAATCTCCATCCTTCAATGAAGCAATCATTCCCGAAGAAATTAAAGCAGTTTTTTTGCGAATTGGATTTTGGGGTTCAACTTTTGATTCAGGACTCATCTTGTAAATTTTGATGGTAAGACATGAAGTCATGATAATGCTTAATGCTAAAAACAACAGCCCTTTTTTCATCTGAAATAGTTTTATGATATTCGGGTAAAGTTAATCAATCCGAATTAAAAAAGAAAAATACTCTTCATTTAGAAACCACCGTGTCAAAAAATCGGCTTATTGTAATGTTTAGATAATGATGTCCTTTTTGTGGTTGGGTTTTGTTGTCCGGGCTTCTGTTAAAATATATTAAGGCTAATCGCCAGTTGTTTTTATGAACGGCATAGCCAGCCTCAATTGTAGCTCGGAGTCGATTTACTGGAACAGTAAAGCGAGCATTGTCATTAAAGAAACTTCCTGAAAGCATATAATCATGTGCAATAAATTGTAACCGAAGACCAAAATATACCCCTTCGCCTTGTTGGTTGTCAATCAAAACATTTCCCTGCTTTGTCAAAACAGTTTGTTCTCCAAGAGCTAAACCCAAAGCACCTCCTGCAGAAACGTTTTGAGTGCCTATTGTAGTAAAAACATGAGACTGAAGCGCAACTTTTTGCCTTAAATTCCAGCGTTTATAAGAATCTGTAAAGAAATTTACATGAAAAGCATCTGGAATCTCATCAGTCCAGACGAGTTTGGGTAGTCCCAAGATTAATCGATGGTAATTGTTTTGCATCCACTTTGCTCCCGATGCCGACCCTGTTACTCCCAATTGAATTCCCCATTGGGTTTGTTTGTTTAAGCTATGCTCTTTTTGGAATGTTAGCTTCAAAAAAGACCACCCTCCATAAGGATAATCGAATAAGTTTGTGTCGGATGTATAACGATCGTTAGGGGTGTATAGTTCTTGTCCCAATTCCCAAAGTAAAAACTTCTTTATGTCGATTTCTGAGGACGCCTCTTTGGGTTGAAGTTGTTTTCCGTATTGTAAAAATATTCCACTAGAATAATATCGATCCAACTTAAAATAGAGGTCGTTATCTATATTTAAGTTGAAATATTCTTGAGCATAAACAGCCTTTGATGTTATTATAAAAATAAACACCAAGAGGTATCCCGATTTAAAAAGCTTCTTTATCAAACTACTAAGTTAAGGTATTATGAAATATAGCGCTAACGGTTTTTGAGAACCAAGAGGGGAATTATAGAGAAAAAGTCTTTCTTGTAAACAACATCTGACTCCATAAGTTTCTCAAAAAAGCCACGCTTTCGGGCAAAAACAATCAGAATCTCGGGTTTAATGGACTGAAAATGTATGAGAACGCCTTGATAAACACTTGCGTTTTCTAACGAAACTAAACCTTCAGAAAGCTCTACAACCTCATGATCAATATCTAAACGAGCTGCTTCATGTCCAGGGGTTTTAACTAATAAGAGGTTTACTTTAGTTTTGAATGCTTTAATTAGAACCTTTAGAGGAGCTAGGGATTGTTCGCCTTTAATCTTACCTTTTTTAAATGCAAATAATCCTTGCTTAGGAATACTAAACTCATAATCAATTGGGACCAACAAAACAGGGATTGATGTTTTCTTGATGATTTTTCCTGATATTTTACCTAGAAACAACTTTTCATTGATGTCGTTGCTTCTTGGACCTACAACAATTAGGTCTAAGCCTATTTTCTTATCTAAGGATTCTATTCCAGTTATCAAATCTCCTTTGTAATTAACCATTTTAATGTCAACAGAATCCGTTTGAACCGATTTCACAAGTTCTTTTACGCGTTTAAAATTCCGTGAATTAATAACTTCTTTTGCAGATGAAATTTGAGCAGGTATCGATGCTGCATTATAAGAATCAATAACAAAAAGTGAGGCTTTGAAATGTTTGGCTAATTCTACCGCATAGGCTAATGTGCTTTTTCCATTGGGTGAAATACCTATTGGGACAAGGATATTTTTCATAATTTGGGGTTAATGATTATTTAAAGCACAAAAATACCAGTAAAGCATTGAGTAAAAGAATATTCTATCTTTTATTTTGCTTTCTATACCGAAAAGCTTTTTTAAAGCTCTTTTTTGAGTAGTGCACCCTAAAGATTATTTTTAGGTAGAAGTAAATTCAGAAAAATTACAGAACTTGCGGATTGGTTATATTGAGTTTTTATAAACGGAGTATACTTTTATTATGGCACATAAAATAAGAATTACAAAAGAGTTCAATTTTGAAACTGGGCATGCGCTTCACGGCTATGACGGGCTGTGTAAAAATGTTCATGGACATAGTTACAAGCTTGCGGTTACCGTTATTGGAGCTCCTATTGTAGATGCTAAACAAACCAAAAACGGAATGGTTATTGACTTTAGCGATTTAAAAAAAATAGTGAAAGAAGAAATTGTGCTTCCTTTTGATCATGCTACGGTTTTGAATGTAAGCTCTCCACACAAAGAGCTTGCAGAAGAAATGGAGTCAAGAGGGCATAAGGTTTTGAAGGTAAACTACCAGCCTACTAGTGAAATGATGGTTATTGATTTTGCAGGGAAAATAAAAAGTCGCCTGCCCGAAGGAATTAGCCTGTATTCGTTAAAATTGAGAGAAACAGAAACTTCTTTTGCCGAATGGCATACTTTGGACAATAACTAAAATCCAAGCCCTTCTAGATCTTCTTTTTTGTTTTCCTTATTCAAACCATTTGTCGGTGTTTCTTGCTGACAATCGATAGGGATCGTCAGTTTTTCTGGTGCTTCAAAATCTTCCAAAGAAATTCCTAATTCTGGAATTTCATAGGCTCCACGCATATACATTGCCCATATAGGTAAGGCCATAGTAGCTCCCTGACCAAAAGCAATATCTTCGAAATGAACTGCTCGATCATCTCCTCCTACCCAAACTCCTGTAACTAAATTAGGAACCATCCCCATAAACCATCCGTCACTTTGGTTCTGAGTTGTACCTGTTTTTCCTGCAATAGGGTTTTGAAATTGGTAGGGATATCCGGTCACTACATTTTTGTATGCATAGTTTGCTTCGTCTGCCCCTTGATGGCGTAAGCGTATTCCTGATCCAGACTCAGTTACCCCTTTAAGTAAATCAACGGTAACATAAGCAGATTCTTCACTCAAAACATCGGTTGTTTCTGGAACCACTTCAAAAAGAACTGTTCCATTTTTATCTTCTATTCTAGAGATCATTATGGGCTTGACATAAATTCCTTTATTTGCAAAAGTACTGTATGCTCCAACCATCTCAAACAGGCTAATGTCAGGAGTTCCTAGAGCAATAGAGGGGACCCTGGGCAAATAGGAGGTAATGCCCATCTTTCGAGCTAAGTTTATTACAGGCCTAGGGCCTACTTTGTCCATTAAACGAGCACTTACAGTATTAACAGAATTCGCCAATGCATTTTTTAGGGTTCTCATTTGTCCATACTTATTACCCGAATTTTTTGGACACCAAGCGTCAACATTTCCATGCATCATTGGCTCTATACAAAATAAAGCGTCGGGTAAAATATCACATGGTGAAAGTCGCAACTGGTCAATTGCTGTAGCATATAAAAACGGTTTGAAAGTCGAGCCAATTTGTCTTCTTCCTTGGTAAACTTGATCGAACTGAAAATGCTTATAGTTAAACCCACCAACCCAAGCTTTAACATGACCTGTTAATGGGTTCATAGACATCATAGAAGCCCTTAAGAAATGCTTATAGTATCGTATAGAATCCAAAGGAGTCATAATGGTGTCTCGATCACCCTTCCAGCTAAATACTTCCATAGGAACTGGCTTTTTAAAAGAAGCCCATATCGTTTCTTCGTTTTCCCCTGCCACGCGCATCTTTCGCCAGCGTTCCGATCTTCGGGCTGTGTTTTGGAGTAAGGTGTCTATTTCTCCTTCACGTAAATCTAAAAAAGGAGCTGTTGGGTTTAACTTAGGTGTGTTTTGAATAAAAAATTCTTTTTGCAAATTCGACATGTGTGCTGCTACAGAAGATTCTCCTATTTGTTGTAATCGGGAATCGATTGTAGTATAAATTCGTAAGCCATCTCGAAAAATATCATAGTTTATTCCGTCAGCTTTTGGATTTTCCTTAGTCCAAGTACGCATGAATTTTTGTAAATAAGCTCTAAAATAAGTTGCCAATCCCTCTCGGTGTGAGTCGGGTGTGAAGTCAATTTCTAGTGGCATTAATTTGAGAGAATCTTGCTCACCCTCTGAAATAAAACCGTTTCGTTTCATTTGTTGAAGTACTACATTTCTTCGTTGTTCTACTTGAGTGGGTCGCCTTATTGGATTAAATAGAGAAGAGTTTTTTAGCATTCCAACCAAAGTGGCCGATTGCTCTATTGTTAGTTTTTTCGGAGTCGTATTAAAGTAAATTTTTGCAGCCGACTGAATTCCATCAGCGCTGTATCCAAAATCATAAACGTTTAGATACATCGCTATGATTTCTTTTTTGGTATAGCTTCGTTCTAATTGAACTGCTAAAACCCATTCTTTAAATTTCTGAAGAACGGCTTGAGCTTTATTTCTTGAGCGTACTCCGACAAAAAGTTGACGTGCCAATTGTTGACTGATCGTGCTTGCTCCTCCTTTTTTTCCAAGATAAAACAATGCACGAAGTGTTCCTTTGAGGTCAATTCCTGAATGACTAAAGAATCGTTCATCTTCTGTGGCGATAAGAGCATTTACTAAATTCTTTGGGAGTGCATCAAAACTAATTGGTGTTCGGTTATCGTTAAAATAAAATTTTCCTAGAACAAAACCGTCACTAGAAATAATTTGAGTGGCTAAATTAGTTTTTGGGTTTTCGAGCTGTTGTAAGTCTGGCATTTCACCTAAAAATCCAAGGGCTGCACTAGAAAACAAAACAACAACAGATAGAATTCCTGTAACAAAAGAAATCCAAAAAAAACGAAGCAGGTTTTTGTAGGGGTTTATGCCCTTTTTCTTAGGCTTTGATTTCCTTTTATTTTGAGTTGCCATTAGGGTTGTCTTAGGGGTTGTGTTTGGGGTTGCGTTTGAGGTTCAATTGCTATTCCAACATTTAATATTCCGTCTAAAATAGAAACGCCTTCTACCGATCCATTATTGCGTACTCGCTGAGAAATTTCAACAAAAAAGGGACCCTTGTGAGGTGGAAGCCAATTTTCTTTCCAACTCAATTTACTTTCCTTAACTTCTAAAAAACCCGTTCCAAGCCAATTCCCTTTTGGATCAGCCATTGCATATTCTAGCGTATCTCGAGCGATTACCTGAACGGAATCTCTGAGCTCTGCTATCAAAAATAAGTTTGCGTATTGATAATCGTTTGAATTTCGGATGTGTATGAATACATCTGAAGATGCGACTTGAGATTCTGGAATGGTAAATTGAATCATTTCTGTAGAAGGCCATCCGCTTGAAAGCTCATGATAAGACCTAAAATGATCACTCGAGTTGCATGAAACGAGAACTATAAAAGCTACGAGAAGGGCAGCCTTACGCATTTTTCTTTGAGTTATTGTTTTTTTTGGAGCGAGACTTGTTTCTTCCTTTTTTATGCTTAGGACGATCGAATCGATTCAGGCTGTCTTGCCCAACTACATTTTCAAATACTTTTTCAGGGGCTTCTACTTTATCTTCGTGAGCGAAATCTTCTAAGCTAGAAACTGGTTTTTTAGCTTTGTTTAAAGATATAATTTTATTGGCCTGATCAGAAGTTAACAAATGCCAATTCATCCATTCACCTTTATAGGTATACCATAAATATCCTTTGAAAATATCGATTTTTTGACAAATTCCAACTCCCTTTTCTGTTTGAAGTTTGGTTTCCATTTTTGGAAACTTCTTCAATGCATTTCGGTAAGAGTCTAATTCATAGTTCAGGCAGCATTTCAACTTTCCACATTGCCCTGAAAGCTTTTGAGGGTTCAAAGAAAGTTGCTGGTATCGAGCGGCAGAAGTAGAAACAGATCTAAAATCTGTAAGCCATGTAGAACAACACAACTCCCTTCCGCATGAGCCAACTCCTCCTAATCTTGCAGCTTCTTGACGTAAACCAACCTGGCGCATATCTACTCGAATGCTGAATGCTTGTGCCATGTCTTTTATAAGTTGACGGAAATCAACTCGCTTTTCTGCTGTATAATAAAAAGTAGCCTTAGAGCCATCACCCTGAAATTCTACATCCGAAATTTTCATTTCTAAATGTAAATAAATTGCCATTTCTCTTGCGCGTTTCTGAATGGTTTCCTCTCGATCACGAGCTGCCTGCCAAACATCAATATCTTTTTGACTTGCCTTGCGGTATATTTTTAAAACTTCTTCGCTTTTTTCTGAAACGCTTTTCTTTTTCATTTGAAAACGAACCAACTCTCCAGTTAAAGTAACCTGACCAATGTCGTGACCACTTTGTGCCCCTGTAGCAACTAAGTCCCCAATACTTAAACTCAGGTCTGCTTCTTTTCTATAAAAAGCCTTTCGGCTGTTTTTAAAACGAACCTCAACAATGTTACAAGCTTCTTGCCCGTTTGGCAATTGCATGTTAGAAAGCCAATCAAAAACAGTTAGTTTATTACAACTGTCCGTTCCACAAGTACCGTTACTTTTACAGCCCCTAGGGGAACCGTCTGATGTAGAACATGAAGCGCAACTCATATGTAAAAATTTGTTAAAGCGTTAAAGGTAAAGATACAGTTATTTAATAAAAACAAAACACTTCCTTTTTATTATTGGTTTTTATATTTCAAAATCTCTGAGCGTCCTTTTTTAAATATTTTATTACTGTTATGCGCTCCTTTTCTTAAGACTTTTTGTTCCTCCAAAGGCAGTTGAATTATCTCGTTACATGCATCCGAGCAACAGGTTTGCATTTTTCCCTGACACGATTCGCATTGTATAAACAATAAATGACAAGCTTCGTTTGCGCAATTTACATGGGTGTCACCTAAAGCGCCACATTGATGGCAATGGGCAACAACATCATCCGTAATTCGCTCGCATCGTCTTTCATCGAACACGAAATTTTTGCCAACAAATTTATTTTCCAAATCGTTGTCTTTTACTTGTCTGGTGTATTCTATTATTCCGCCTTCTAGTTGGTAAACATTCTTAAATCCTTTGTGCTTAAAATAGGCACTTGCCTTTTCGCAACGAATTCCGCCAGTACAATACATTAATAGATTTTTTTCTTCTTTAAGATCTTCGAGGTCTTTCTCAATAATGGGTAATGAATCTCTAAACGTGTCCACATCTGGAGTAACTGCGCCTTTAAAGTGGCCTATTTCGCTTTCATAATGATTTCGCATGTCCACACAAATAGTATTTGGATTGGAGAGCATGTCGTTGAAACCTTCTGCATTAAGATGTTGTCCTTTTTGAGTTACATCAAACGTTGAATCGTTGAGCCCGTCTGCAACAATCTTATCGCGCACTTTAACCTTTAATTTTAAAAACGATTTTAGATCTTGCTCAACAGCAATATTCAGTCGGATGTCTTTTAAAAAAGGAACTTGATCCAAATGGGCTTTGAACTCCTCAAACCGAGGAGCGGGAACCGACAACTGAGCATTAATCCCTTCATAGGCAACATAAATTCGTCCCAAGACTTCCATGGGGTTCCATGTCAAGAACAGGTGGTCTCTAAAAAGTTGTGGATTGCCAATTTGGGCATATTGATAAAAGGATAACGTGAGCCTTTCTGTTCCGGCTTCTTCGAGCATTACCGCCCGTTCCTTCGCGCTTAATTTATTGTACAGTTGCATGCTATACTTTTTTAAGGTGAATGATGCTGCAAAGATATAAAAACTTCATTCACTTTACTAAGTCAAACACCAAAGACCATTTGAGGTGTAACCATAAAAAAAATGAGTCAACATGAAATATTGTTAATAAACCCTTAGGCTTTTGAGGTAAATCAAAATAAAGAAAATAGTACATTAGCAGTAAAGAATAAAACTATGGCAGACGACAAATCAGCGAAGCTAAAAGCGCTTCAGCTTACCTTAGACAAACTAGATAAAACATACGGAAAGGGCTCTGTAATGAGGCTTGGAGATTCAGCAATTGAAGAAGTAGAAGCCATTTCTTCGGGGTCATTAGGTCTTGATATTGCATTGGGTGTGGGGGGATATCCTAAAGGTAGGGTCATCGAAATCTATGGTCCAGAATCTTCCGGTAAAACAACCTTGACGCTACATGCAATTGCAGAATGTCAAAAAGCAGGTGGTATTGCTGCCTTTATAGATGCAGAACATGCTTTTGACCGCTTTTATGCCGAAAATTTAGGCGTAGATGTTCAAGAACTTATTATTTCTCAACCTGATAACGGAGAGCAAGCGTTAGAAATTGCTGATAACCTAATACGGTCGGGTGCGGTTGACATTGTAGTAATTGACTCTGTAGCAGCATTGACTCCAAAAAGTGAAATCGAAGGGGAAATGGGAGATTCCAAAATGGGACTTCATGCGCGTTTAATGTCCCAGGCTCTTAGAAAACTTACGGGTTCAATTAGCAGAACTAACTGTACTGTGTTTTTTATAAATCAATTGCGTGAAAAAATCGGAGTGATGTTCGGAAATCCCGAAACTACGACGGGAGGAAACGCATTAAAATTTTATGCCTCTGTACGTTTGGACATTCGAAGATCTACTCAAATTAAAGATGCTGACGCCAAAGTACTAGGAAATAAAACACGAGTAAAAGTGGTGAAAAATAAAGTTGCTCCACCTTTTAGAACTACAGAATTTGACATCATGTATGGAGAGGGTATTTCTAAAATCGGAGAAATTATTGATCTAGGTGTTAACTACGAAATAATTAAAAAATCCGGTTCTTGGTTTAGTTACGGAGACACAAAAATAGGGCAAGGGCGTGAATCTGTTAAAACCCTTTTACAGGACAATCCCGACCTGATGGATGAATTAGAACAAAAAATACTAGAATTGCTAAAAGCTGTTGAATAAGCTTTTTATTTTCAAAACTTATCAAAACCCGCTTCTTGCGGGTTTTATTTTTTAGCGTTTTTAATCCCTGCTAAAACCGGGAGTATTGCCATTATATACATTATTGGGCCGTAAATAGCAGCAACTATTGCTAAATCTGAATTAGCTATGGTAATTACGGCTAAGCTTATTGTTAAAGTCCCGTTTTGAATTCCGGATTCTATTGCTATTGTAAGGGCTTGTATAGCGGTTAGATTAAGCCATTTTGAAGTTAAAAAACCAAGAGCCATGGTAATTGTACTCAAAGAAACAAGTATGCCTAGTGTGGCACCTATGTTGGCGATAAATAAATCAAATTCGTTTACTAAGATAACAACAATCACTATTGCCAATAATATCGCTGATGCATTTCGCACAGGTGCTTCCATTTTATCTGCAAAGCCGGGAGCTTTCTTTTTTATTAGCATTCCAATAGTTAATGGAACGGCAATAACTGCGATTAAAGATTTAAAAACATCTAACGCAGGAGGTTCAACACTACCCATTTCATTTCCAAAATATCCAAATGAAAAGTTAATGATTAAGGGGATTGTAAAAATAGTAATTAAACTGTTTATTGCTGTTAAAGAAATAGAAAGCGGCAAATCTCCTTTGGCTAAAAGAGCAATTATATTGGAACTGGTTCCGCCAGGACAGGCAACTAACATCATTAATCCAATGGCGATAAAAGGCTCTGGTTTGAATAAAACACACAATCCAAATCCTACAAGAGGAAGTAAAATGATTTGATTGAAAAGACCTATGAGTAATGGTTTTGGGTTTTCTGCAACTCGTTTAAAGTCTTGAAGCGTAAGTCCAAGACCCATTCCGGCCATAATAATCATGATTGATATCGCCAAAAATAGTGTTGAAGCTTGATCCATGAGTTATTATTTCTTTTTCTTTTGAGCGATTATTATCTCCAAATCAACTGCTTTTTGCCCCCTATTTCTAGGATCTAGTTTTAATCCCTTGAGAATTACATCTCGAGTTTCTTCTTGCAGTTTTTCTATGTCACCCATAGTTTTTACAGGTTGGATTTCAGGAAAAGTTTCGACGCGTAATACTCCTGGGAAACCAAAATTAGGCCTCCAGGGAAACTTTCGCTTACAATCCAAAAACGTCATAGGAACTATTGGAATTTGGTGCTCTATGGCAAGTTTAAAAGCGCCTCTTTTAAAAGAGTTTAATAAAATAGTATCGTCAATATAATTCACCTCTGGAAATATACAAACACTTCTACCTTTTTCGATTATCTTATTGGCGCGACCATATACACCCCAACGACTCTCAGAGCTGCTTCGATCTACTAAAATCGCAGCTCTTTTATATATACTTCCAAAAAGAGGAACTTTTATATATTCTTTTTTTCCAACAAATACAAAAGGGTTTTTGGATACGCGAAACATAACAAAAGGGTCTAAATAGCTAGAATGATTTGCAACCAAAAGATAAGATTTACCCTCTGGGAGAGGTTTGATAAATTTTGTTCTGACGTAAAAACCCATCCCAAATAAAATAAAAGGGGTCCATATGTTTCGTGCAATCCAATAAAGAGTCGGATATCCATTTTTATGACTAGCAACAAGAAATAAAATTGGAAAAAGCGTTATAATCGGAATTGCTGCAAGAATGTAAAACCATCCTCTCCAAAGCAACAATGCCGTTTTCTGAACTATTTGTAGCATCAATCAAAAATAGGCTTTTAGAAACTTCTATAAAATTTTAAAAGCAAAAATGCTGTAAGGGGATGACCAATAACTCTAATGTTCTTTTCTAAAATTGAATAATTTCTTAGGCAGTCCAAGACAATTTTTGAGTTGAAAAAAGTACCTTTACTTAAATAATTATTGGTATGGCTAGAATTCTTACAGGTGTACAAAGCACAGGAACCCCCCATTTAGGAAACCTTTTAGGAGCTGTTCTACCTGCAATTGCGATGGCAGATCAACCAGAAAACGAGTCCTTCCTTTTTATAGCTGACCTGCATTCTTTAACTCAAATTAAAGATGGTGCTGTTCTAAGAGAACACACCTTCAATACAGCTGCTGCTTGGTTGGCTTGTGGACTAGACACCGATAAAACCGTATTCTATAAGCAAAGTGATGTAAGTCAAGTAACCGAGTTGAATTGGTATCTCAGTTGTTTTTTTCCATACCAGCGCCTCACTTTAGCCCATTCTTTTAAGGATAAAGCGGATCATTTAGCAGATGTAAATGCTGGGCTATTTAGTTATCCAATGTTAATGGCTGCGGATATTTTGCTCTATGACGCAGAAATTGTTCCTGTCGGAAAAGATCAGTTACAACACCTCGAAATTACTCGATACGTCGCAGCTCGATTCAATAATCAACAAGGAGAAACCTTTGTTTTACCTAAAGCACAAATTGAAGAAGACACTCAGATAATTCTGGGGACAGACGGACAAAAAATGAGTAAATCTAAAAACAATACAATCAATGTTTTTTTGCCAGAAAAAAAACTGCGCAAACAGATTATGGGAATTCAAACGGATTCAACTCCTGTGGAAGATTCCAAAGACCCTGATAATTGTAATGTGTTCGCTCTCTATTCATTGCTCGCAACTGAAGCTCAGATTTTGAACTTACGAGAACAATATCTTGCAGGGGGAATGGGGTATGGCCTTGCAAAACAACTGTTGTTTGAACTCATATTAGACACCTTTGATGAAGCTAGAACTAAATTCGAATACTACCAAAAAAATCCTGCTGAGGTTTCTATTGCACTAGCCAAGGGAGCTCAAAAAGCACAAAAAATTGCTACTGAAGTTCTTATGCGCGTTCGAACTAAAATAGGGTATTAAATTCGTTCAAACTGTTTCCCCGCCAAAGGCTTAACTGGCATAGAGGGGTGTAATCCAAACTCTCCTAGTCAGAGGACTTTCTTTTAAACCGCAGGCATATCATTTTCAGTAAGTTCAGGAATTTATTATATTAGAGTATTATTAACCATAAATCAATTAAAATGAAAAAAATCTTTATTTTCTTATTATCAATTCCAATATTTATTAGCTGTACAAATAGTAATATTGGTCCTTCAGAAGAGGATGTAGCAACTTTTAATAAAAATGTAGAAACTTGGAAAATGGCAGCTAATGGCTTTACTTCAGAAGATCCTGAAAAAGTAATGAGTATTTTTGCTGATTCTTTAAAATGGAATAATCCTGAAGCCTTAATGGAAGTTACTAAAACCAAGGCAGATCTTACTGCAGCAGTTAATTTCTACATAAATAATTTTGATAATATTACATTTACTAAAGATGATTATTATGGAGGAAGCCTTTATTCTACTGATCAAACATCATCATCCCCTGATGCACTTAGAGTTTATGGAAATTGGTCTTTAACCGACCCTGAGTCAGGAGCTGATATAGCTTATAAATGGATGGGTGTTTTAAGATTTAACGAGGACGGAAAAGTTTTTGATTTTGCAGACTGGTTTGATGTAAGTAGTATTCCTAGTCAAATTGAAGGAACTTATAAAAGATAAAATTTACTTTCTAATTTTTATTAATTATGCTATTTGGATGCCCCCTTTTAATCAAGGGGGCTTTTTTAAACCACAGGCATATCATCTTCATTATGTTCTGGGATTTGTTGTTTTTTCTTTACTTTTATATTGTATCAAGAACGCATTTAGCGTACCAACCGATATTCTCGAGACACGGTGGTTTAGAATACGAGACGCTCGTCTAAAACAATCGAGAAATCATATTCATCTTGGTCATAAATGACGTTTAATAAAAAAAACTATTATAGCTATTTTTTCAGGAGAAGTAACAATCAAAGTAAGATTCAAAGACATTCAAGTTGCAGTTGGTTATGGAATGACCTCAGCAATAATTAAGCATAGATGTGTCGAACAGGCTTATGCAAAATCTCCTTGGTCAAAGATTAAAAACCAAAAAGATGATAGGTTTGAGGTAATTTTCGAGAAGGAAAATATCGAATAGAGTGTTTTATTAAAAACAGTCCAAAATTGATTAAAAAAAGTATTCAAAAAAAGCTCAAAATTAGTGAAAATTGCTCAAAAATGTCTGAAAAATGAATTTCTACGAAAAGTGTATTTAGAGACATTCTCTTCAATTTTTTATCAAGAATTGAACTTCAAGGTGTCTTATTAGATATTAAGGGTTCATTTTATTAAATTTAGTGATTATATAGATAATATTAGACCCTTTTATGAGTAATAAGATATCATTCTAACAATAACTGTTTAAGGCTGCGGATAAGCTAAGAAAGAATATAGATGCCTTCTTTTTTATAAATATTTCTTCCTGATTTACTGCAGGAAATAGGACTCATGTCTATCAATCCCTTTGAGGTGAAAAGTTCCTATGCCTTTAATTTTAAGTAGGTTACTTTTTTTCTTTAAGAACTGCTTGGGCGCTTCTACAGTTTTCAACAAGTTTTTTTGCGGTGATGTTACCAATTCCAGGTAAAAGCTGCAACAATAAAGCCGCTTGAATAGACGTTAAGTTCATAAGGATATTATGGTTTAGGGTTTCTGACTACAAAACAAAAAAATTGTCGAAAGGGTTTTTAAATTTATTACATTTGAATATGAATTTGGTACAATACACAAAAGAACTTCTTTATCAATACGAATGTGTCATCATTCCTGGGCTGGGTGCTTTTTTGACTCAACCGGTTACAGTTCGAATTGACAGAGAAAAAGGGATCTTTTTCCCTCCCGGTAAAGTACTGTCTTTTAATGGATTACTGACTCATAACGATGGCTTACTTGCAAATTATATTGCGATGAAAAAATCGATTTCCTACGAAAGTGCCCTTCAAGAAATAAATGAAGAGATTGTAAAATGGAGAGCAAATTTAGATTTTCAGTACCCAGTAATTCTTAGCGGAATAGGAGAATTAATCTTAAATTCAGAACAAAAAATAGGATTTACACCTTTTGATCAAATTAATTTTGATAAAAACTCGATAGGTTTAAACTCTTTTTCGAAAAAACCCCTTTCAGAAAAATCAACAACAACAAAATATATTACTAAAAAAACAATTGTTATGGAAGATACAAATAATGAAGATTTAGCTTTTACTCCTGAAACTAAAAAAAAGAAACCTGCTTACTTGAAATACGCTGCAGTTGGTGTTTTGGCAATTGGCTTGCTTGCAGTTTCTTATTTCCTTGGTAATCAGTACTTGACTGACGAACGCTTGAAGTCTACCGAACTTGCTCAAGAAAAAATTAAAACCAAAGTACAAGAAGCTTCTTTTGATCTTGGTGAAATCGCTGCTTTAGAACTTAATGTTATTGCTGAAGATGTAGAGGATGAAAGTGTTTCTGAAATTGTAGATGGAGATTTCTTTAGTGTAATTGCGGGAAGTTTTCGAGAAGAATCAAATGCTTTAAAAATGCTTGATAAGCTTAAGGAAGAGGGGTTTGATGAGGCGACATTCGCAAAACAAAGTCCTGATGGTTTGTACAGAGTTGCTTACGGAAGGTTTGAAACTAAACGGAAAGCAATGCAATTGTATTATTTTTTAACGCAGACCTTAGAAGAAGAAGCTTGGTACTTAGCTGAGTAAAACTTTTTTACATTCTGAAGATCCAGCTTTTTGGATTTGTTGGGCTGCTGTTTTTAAAAACACTAAATTTTAATTTTGTTTTTCCAGTTTCTGGATTGGTAAATACTTTGCCTATCTTTTCTTTGGCTTTTACTTTTTGTCCCTTAATAACATAGACTTCACTTAGGTTTGAATAGGTTGTAATGTAATTTCCATGTTGTATTAATACAGTTGGATTACTTCCCTTAAATCCAATAATAGACATCACTTTCCCTTCAAATACTGCACGTGCTTCTGAACTTTGAGGAGTTGCAATCGTTACGCCATTACTTTGAATCATAGTAGTTTTGACAATGGGATGGGGTTGCTTTCCGAACTTTTGAACCACAACGCCTTGTTCTACTGGCCATGGAAGTTTTCCTTTGTTTGCAATTATATTGTCTGAGATTAACTGGTCTTCGGGAGTAAGGGTAAATACCTTTGCGTTCAAATTCTTCCCAGCAGCTTTGTTCGAAGCCGCAATAGCTTCTCTAATTAAGCGCTGAATTTCTTTATTAATAGCCGCTGCCTTTTTTTGTTTCTTTTTGATTTGAAAAACAAAACTTCTTTCTTTCTTTTTTAAAGCTTTAATCAATTGTTGTTGACTAGATTGCTCGTTCTTATACTGATGTTGCGCCGTTTTATTCTCTTTAACTAGTTCTTCTTTTTTAAGCTTTTGTGCCAATAAATCTGTGTTTAGCTGTTGTAATGTTTTTGTTTTCTCGACAATCAGTTCTCCCTGTTTTTTTCTAAAACTGGTATACTGATTTAAGTACTGAGAACGTTTATAGGCTTGTAAAAAGCTCTCTGAAGAGAACAAAAACATCATGCGGCTCTGACCAGAGTCACTCTGATAAGACTTTCTGATCATTTCAGAATAATCTTTTTTTAAATTCTCTAGATCTTTTCGCTGTTGTCCAATTATTCTTTGGTTTACGCCAATCTTTTGGGTAAGACGATTGGCTTGTTCGTTGGTAACTCGAATAAGTCTACCTCGAACATCTATTTTTAGACTGAGGTCTTCGAATTCTGTAAGTACTGATTTTTTTTGCTTCTCATTTGAAAACAAAAGCTTATTAATCTGTTTAATTTCTTCTTGTAATAGCTTTCTTTGGTTTTCAAGATTTTGTTGTCTTTGATCTTGCGCATTTGCGGTTTGAGCAAGAATTGTTAGTCCAAATAGAACGAATATAACTTGACGTGAAAAACCAGTTACCAATCTCATTATAGGCTTATTTTTTTATACCCCTTTGGAATAATAAAAGGTGTATAAAGGTTTTTTGGAAAATCTGTTCTTATAAAATCCAATTTTATTTGAATTAAGTTGGAACCATCGAAGAACGATATTTCAATTTCTTTAGGAAGTGTTTTGCCTTCCGTTTTTTGATACTTAGGGTATTTGATACTCAGAGATTGAGCTGAGCCGGGTATTATAAACCGTTGCTCTTTTAAGCGAAAAGTATTGGGGTCAAAAAAATAGGTTGGTCTAAATTGATCTCCCTTAGTTTTAGGAACTAAAACATAAAATTGAGGGTGTTCTATGCGTTCAAAATTACTTGTTCTCATTTCGGAAATGGGGTTTCCTAGAAGAACATTTTCCAAATCCTTAAAACTAAAACTTGTTCCTAATTGATCGTTTATAAAGCTTAAATCGCCGTCGTAATAGGTTTTTTGAAATTTTTCATAAAACCCAACTCGGGTTGGGGTGATTAAAACTTTTGCAATTGGAACCAATATAGAAGCACTCGCCCAAAGCGCCTTGTTAGATTCCATTCTGAGGTTTAGACTAACTTGCTGCTTCTGCTTTCCGTCTGTATATTCAACTTTTACTCGGGCTCTAAATGTTTTTATTTTTGTTGATGCTTTGTCAATTTCTTTGGCTAGAATTTTGATTTCTGCATTTTTGACAGGCTCCTTTGTTGGTAAAACTGCTAAAGATTTACAGCTAAAAACAAGCATACTTGTAATCAGAATAAGTATCGTAGTGCGACAATTTAAAGTATTTTTCATTTGATCTCGGTATAATCGCCTATGCTTATTTGTGTAAATTTTCCGTCAAAAGTGACGTGATTCCCAATCATTGCTTGGTCGAGAATTGCGTTTGAAATATTACTATTGTTTTGGATTAAACTATGGCTTATCGTTGTGTTTTCAATAATTGTACCAGAACCAACAGAAACTCCAGGTCCAATAGTAACGTTTTTGAGATGTGCCTTGGGGCCAATATAACATGGAGGTATTACCGTCGTGTTTTCTATAACTGCTGTTGGGTGAATTAGTTCTCTCCCTTCCGCTTGCATAAAGCCCAACATCTTGGTGTTCGTTTCAAGGGTTATTTGCTTGTTCCCACAATCCATCCATGCTTCAACTTCTCCTGGTAAAAATAAATCCCCAGCCTCTATCAGTCGTTTAATTCCGTCGTTAATTTGATACTCCCCGCCGTGAATTAGTTTTTCATCTAAAACGGATTGCAAGGCTGCTTTTAATTTTCCTATTTCTTTAAAATAATAGATTCCAATTACCGCTAAGTTAGAAACAAACTCTTTTGGTTTTTCTACCAATTGGGTAATCGCGCCCTGATCGTTCAGTTGAACTACCCCGTATGCTTCGGGTTGCTTGACTTTTTTTACCCAAATAATACTGTCTGCTTTGGGGTCTAAACTAAATTGCGCTCGGATTAATGTATCGGCATAGGCAACAACAGCAGGTCCAGATAGTGAGGGTTCAGCACACATAATTGCATGACCTGTTCCTTGGGGTTTTAATTGTCTATAAATAGTTCCTTTTGCTCCAATGTCAGAAGCAATTTTTAATAATTGTTCAACTATTTCGGCTCCAAAGAAAGCTGGGTCTCCTATAATGAAACTGACTTCTTCTATGGGTTGGTTTACAACGCCCGCTATGTCGCGAACCAATTTCTCAACAATTGGAACTCCAGCAACTGGAATCAAGGGTTTAGGTATTGTTAAGGTATGTGGTCGAAGGCGAGAGCCTCGGCCAGCCATAGGGACTATAATTTTCATGTTTTTATTTTTTTCCAGTACTGCCAAAACCACCTGCTCCCCGTTCTGTTTCGTCGAGCGAATCTGAAGGTTCCCATAAAGCTTGCTCATACCTTGCAATAACAAGTTGGGCAATTCGCTCGCCTGGGTTTACAGTAAATATTTCGTTTGATAAGTTTACCAAAATTACACCAATTTCTCCACGGTAGTCTGCGTCAATTGTTCCCGGAGAATTGAGCACAGTCAATCCGTGTTTAGCCGCTAAACCACTTCTGGGTCTAACTTGAGCTTCAAAACCTTCGGGCAAGGCTATTTTAAGGCCTGTTCCAACAATTGTTCGCTCCAATGGTCCAAGTGTAACTGGGTTTTCTAGATGAGCTCGTAGATCGGCTCCCGCTGAGTTTACAGTTGCAAAACTAGGAAGATCATAAGGGCTTTCGTTAATAATTGGTACGGTGATCATTTTTCTTTTTTATACCCACTAAAAATACAAAAAAAGCTACGCATTAAGTTGAAGTCAATACTAAAGAAAAATTAAACTTGCTCTGGTTTTGAAAAAAGGCATGAAAAAAGCCCCTCAAAAAGGGGCTGATTCAATATGTTACTCTATAAAACTATGAACTAAGGGCTTCTGCTCCCCCTACTATTTCTAGGATTTCGTTTGTAATTGCAGCTTGACGTGCTTGGTTATAAGACAGTTTTAATTGGTCTCTTAACTCAGTTGCATTGTCTGTTGCTTTATGCATCGCAGTCATTCGCGCTCCATGTTCACTCGCGAAAGAGTCGCGTAGCGCTTTGAATAATTGCATTTTTATGCTTTTTGGCAATAACTCCTGAACAATATTTTCTTGGGTGGGTTCAAAAATGTAATCTGCTCCCGCAGTATTTTGATCATCCTGTTCAGAAACAATAGGCAACAACGTTTCGGTAGTTACAATTTGGGTAGCGGCGTTTTTGAAGCGGTTATAAACAACTTCAATTTTGTCGTACTTTTTACTTGTAAAATCTGCCATAAACGAATCTGCTATAGCGCTTGCATTTGAGAACGTTAGCTCGTCAAAAATTTCGTTGTTGTTTGTTTCTATCTCAGAACTCTTTTGTAAAATGTCGTTTCCTTTTTTACCAAGTGTAATAAGACTTACCTTTTTGTTTGCATAAACGGTGCTTATGTTCTTGCTTACTGCCTTAACTATATTTGAATTAAACCCACCACAAAGCCCTCTGTTTGAAGTAATCACAAGGACTAAAACGTTTTGGACAGGGCGCTGTTCTGTATATGGATTCTGCGTATCGCCATCAATTGAGCTACTTAAATTCTGAATCAACTCGGTAAGTTTATCTGAATAAGGGCGCATTGCCGTAATTGCATCTTGAGCTTTTTTAAGCTTCGCTGCAGACACCATTTTCATAGCAGAAGTGATTTGCATGGTCGATGAAACCGATGCAATTCTATTACGTATCTCTTTTAAATTAGCCATACTACTTGATCGTTTATTCGAATTGAGCTGCTACTTCTTTGGCAACACTGTTTAAGGTGTCTAGAACTTCGTCTGTTAGTTTTCCAGCTTTAATCGTTTCTAAAACGCCACGGTGTTTGCTGTTCAATATCTCGATATAGCTTTTTTCAAAAGCTTTTACTTGATTAACGGGAACAGATCGCAACAAGTTTTTTGAACCTGCATAGATAATAGCCGTTTGGTCTTCTACTGTAAAAGGATCATTTTGAGCTTGCTTTAGAATCTCAACATTACGTCTCCCTTTTTCAATGATATTTAAAGTAGCTGCATCTAAGTCAGAACCAAACTTAGCAAATGCTTCTAATTCACGGAATTGAGCTTGATCTAGTTTCAATGTTCCTGAAACCTTTTTCATCGACTTGATTTGAGCTGAACCTCCTACACGAGAAACCGAAATCCCTACGTTAATTGCAGGACGAACTCCAGAGTTAAATAAATCAGATTCTAAGAAAATTTGACCATCTGTAATCGAAATTACGTTGGTTGGAATATATGCAGAAACATCTCCTGCTTGAGTTTCAATAATTGGAAGTGCGGTTAAAGAGCCTCCTCCTTTTACTTTGTCTTTTAAAGAGTCTGGAAGATCGTTCATCCCTTTTGCGATGTCGTCATCGGCAATAACTTTTGCCGCACGTTCAAGTAAACGAGAGTGAAGATAAAATACATCTCCAGGGTAAGCTTCACGTCCTGGTGGGCGACGTAGTAATAAAGAAACCTCACGGTAAGCAACTGCTTGCTTAGATAAATCATCATATATAATTAATGCTGGACGACCTGTGTCTCTAAAATACTCTCCAATAGCTGCTCCTGCGAAAGGTGCATATACTTGCATTGGAGCAGGATCAGATGCGTTAGCCGCTACAATTGTCGTGTAAGCTAAAGCTCCTTTGTCTTCTAACACTTTTGCAATTCCTGCAACTGTCGACGCTTTCTGGCCAATAGCTACATAAATACAATATACAGGCTCACCTGCGTCAAAAAATTCTTTTTGGTTCAAGATGGTATCAATACAAACAGTAGTTTTACCAGTCTGACGGTCACCAATAACTAATTCACGTTGTCCTCTGCCAACTGGGATCATCGCGTCAATTGACTTAATTCCAGTTTGCATTGGTTCGTTTACCGGTTGACGATAAATTACCCCTGGAGCTTTACGCTCTAGTGGCATTTCAAATAATTCTCCTTCAAGAGCACCTTTCCCATCGATAGGATTACCAAGTGTATCAACCACACGGCCAACAATACTTTCTCCTACTTTAATCGAAGCGATACGTTCTGTTCGCTTAACGGTGTCCCCTTCAGAAATTTCTTTGGAAGGTCCTAATAGAACCACCCCAACATTATCTTCTTCAAGGTTCAAAACCATTCCTTCTAATCCTGAGTCAAAACGGACTAATTCTCCATATTGAGCATTAGAAAGCCCGTATACACGAGCGATTCCATCTCCTACTTCAAGAACGGTTCCAACTTCATCTAGAGAAGCTGCTGCCTCAAATCCTGCGAGTTGGTTTTTTAAAATTGCTGAAACTTCAGCGGGTTTAATTGCTGCCATAGTATCTATTTAAGCGCTGTAATTGGTTTGTGTCAATTCTCTTTTAAGTGTGTCTAATTTCTGAACTACACTTGTGTTATACTGTAAATCTCCAATACGTAAAATAAAACCGCCAATAATGGATGGATCTACTATACTTGTAAGAGTTAATTTAGCCGAAGATAATTCTCTAGCCTTGTTGAGTATCATTTTTTCTAATGCATTTGTTAAAGGGATTGCTGTAGTAACAATCGCTTTTTGCTTACCTTGCTGAACTTGGTATAGTTCAATAAATTGCTCTGCAACTTGATCCAATAAATTGATTCGGTTGTTGGTTGCTAATAAATCTACAAGACGTTTACTCCCTTCAGAAAGGCTAGAAAACAATTTGAAAATAGTTTCCTTTTTTGTTTCAATAGAAAGTACAGGATTATCCAAAAAGACAATCAAGTCTTCGCTTGCATTGCAAACATCAATAACTTCAACCATGTCTTGTTCAAGTGCTGGAGCAGTTCCCTGGTCTAGTGAAATGCTTAGAGCTGCTTTTGCGTAACGTAATGCGGCACGGTTATTTTTCATGTTCTTATTTTACTTCGATTTCTTTTACCAACTCTGAAACAAACTTTTCTTGAGCGGCTTGATCTTTCAATTCCGTTTGTAAAACCTTAGCTGCTATATCAACAGAAAGAGAAGCCACTTGACTTTTCAGTTCGTTAATTGCTGCTTTCTTTTCGTTTCGAATCGTTTCTTGTGCTTGAGCTGTAATTTTATCTGCTTCAGCTTTTGCATCTTCTTTGGCTTGATTTACGATTTTAATGCTCGCTGTTTTTGCTTCAGCTAAAAGAGCGTCACGATCAGAACGTGCTTCTTTTAAGATGCGTTTGTTATCCGCTTGAACCGCTTCCATGTCATCGCGTGCTTTTTCTGCGGCACTCAAAGATTCTTTTATAGAAGTTTCACGTTCGTTAACCGCGTCTAAAATGGGTTTCCAAGCAAATTTTTTCAGTAATAACAAAAGGGCAACAAACAATAGTGTTTGCCAAACAAAAAGCCCTAATGAAAATTCTTCTAATAATTTTTCCATTTTATAAATTTATGGTTTAATCAATACTTTAAAAATAAAGCTGCAACCAACCGTTGCAGCTTTAAAACTGTTTTAGCTTACTGCAAATAGTGCAGCAAAACCAATACCTTCGATCAATGCAGCTGCAATTAGCATCGCTGTTTGAATCTTTCCGTAAGCTTCTGGTTGGCGGGCGATCGCATCCATTGCTGATCCTCCAATTCTACCGATACCCATTCCGACACCGATAACTACCAATCCTGCTCCTACCATTACTGGAATTTCCATAATTGTAAATATTAAATTAAACACTCTCATTAAAGAAACGCTTAATGCGCTTCAATTTTGTCGTGATGCTCATGCTCTTCCGAGGCAAAGCCAAAGTAAAGTGCTGATAACATCGTAAATATATAGGCTTGTAGCAAAGCTACTAAAACTTCAATCAAAGAAATTGCGAAGGCTAACCCAAACGATAAGGGGCTACCCAGCCAACTTTTAAATATAAACATCAATCCTATTAAACTCATCAATACAATATGACCGGCTTGCATGTTTGCATAAAGACGAATCAATAATGAAAAGGGTTTAATAAAGATCCCCAAGACTTCTATTGGGATTAAAATAATGTATAAAGGGATTTTTGCATACCACTTCATTGTCGATCCCAAAGGGTCAAATATATGAAGCCAGTAGTCTTTTGTTCCCGTAAGGTTTGTCAATAAAAACGTAATTAATGCCAAACAAAGAGTAACTGCAATATTTCCAGTTACGTTAATTCCTAATGGCGTTAAACCTAACATATTTAAAAACCATACGAAGAAAAATACGGTTAGTAAAAAACTCATGTACTTGCGATGTTTTTTTTCTCCAATGTTTGGAATGGCAATATCATCTCGAATATAAAGCACAATTGGTTCAAAAAAACGACCAACTCCAGAAGCGATTCCCCCGTTCTTAACATAAGAATCTGCAAGGCTTTTGAATAAGAAAAACATCAATAAAAAAGTAAACATAATGCTTACCACACCTTTCGTTATAGAAAAATCTAAAGGAGCTATATTGGTTGCATGACCATCTTCATCGGGGGTAATTGTTCCGGCTGCGTCAGTCTTGTATATTTTATTGTGGCTTATAGCATAATAGTTTCCGTCAACCTCAGCAACTGTGTCTCCGTGGTGGAATTTGGAAGAAGAAAAAACTTTAAGGCCATTATCCCAAATAATAATTGGAAGTGGAAACTCAAAATAAACATGTTCTCCAGCGTCGTTAGTATAAGAAAATAAACTGAAATCGTAAGAATCCTGCAAGTGATGCATGATGTATTCTTTAATTTCTTTTTTTTGATTTTCTTTAGCAGAAAGGTTCTCGGCGTTCTCTTGCTTATCTTTCGCATACACTACCCCCGTTAGGAGTAATGCTAGTAAAAATAAACTTTTTCTTTTAAGTAAAATCAACATATTAGCTCTGCCCATTGTTTCTCGAAATGCGATGCAAATGTAATGTTTTACATTAAAAAGAAAAACTCTTAACTCTTATATTTTGTTTAATTTTCTAACTAAAATACCTGTTTCTAAAAACAGGCCTGTAAAATAGGGTATAAAGAATGTTATTGCTTCAGATTTTTGGATGTTACCATCTGCTTTGTAGGCGGGATAAAAGACAAGGAAAAAAAGCATGAATTTAAGCAGGCTGCTCCCCATAAACAACATCCCCACGTGTTCTGTGTTTCTCTCAAAAACCTTAAATAGAGTCCATAAAATTATAGCTGCCAAGCAAAAGTTAGATCCATAGCTAAGAAGTAATTTGTTATCCCAGAGATGGGTTTCAAGTACAGATAAAATTCCTAAATGAATTAGAAGAACTACGGCGAATGCGCTAACAAAAAATAATGCGGTTTTAAATTTCAACTGTCGTTTAGATTTTTGGATTGTTTTTGAATGAGAACCAAAACCAAAACAACCCCAAAGGCAGAAAGAATTAGTGCCCAAACATTGCTTTGTGTGTCAAAATAAATGTCTAACCAATTACCACTTTTGACAGCTGCATAAACTACTAAGGCGATTTGGATGGCTAGAGAAGAAAATACAAGCCACCGATTAGGCTGTTTTTTCAATGTCTTTGTTTATTGATTTTACATCCGAAGAAGAGCGCATAGAACACTTAGCGTTAAAAATTGCTCCAGCCTCAACGATAAGTTTTCCAATAACAGCTTCCCCTTCAAGTTGACTTGATGACTTTAAAGAAAGAGTCTCTTTAACCTCTAGTTTTCCGTTAAATTTTCCCTCTATATCGGCAAATGTGCAAACAATAATCCCATTTATAATTCCGTCTTTTCCAATGACTACTTTCCCTGAAGTCTTGATTGACCCTTCTAAAGTTCCATCAATTCTAAAATCCGCTTCAGAAACAATATCCCCTGTTATTACTGTACTTTTTTCAATTCGATTGGGTTGTCCGTTGAGTTCGTTATTTTTCATATTGTGTTTATTTTTGTGCTGCATTCCAGCTTTTAAATAGTTGAATGTCTTTATATTGGGAAGACAAAACTACAAATTTATTTGAAATTGTAGCCGAAAGTTCTATTTCTGTTTCTTTAGGAAGGTCCAAAATTATGTTTGGCTCTGCTTTTAATCCATTTACGACTAGAAAAATATAGTCTCTGTTATAGACTTCTAAGGTTATTTTTTTAAACGAAACATTAGCCTTTTCAAGCGATTTTATTGCAGCAGTAGTGAGTGCTTTTAGTTGATCTTTGTTGTCTTTTAGGAGTGGAAAAATTAATTTATAGTCTAAGTAAACCTTTTCAACCAGATTGTCTTGAGCGTTAGCCTCTAAAGTTAATAGTGTTTTGTTGGCTTGAAGCGCAGCTTCAGAATTTGGATAGCCCTTAACCAAGCTGGTTAGTCTTTCTTTCCAAACCTCAATTCCATCGAGACGACCCGTTGCATTTGCCATTAAATGAGCAACTTTTGAAGCCATAGGTGTCCCGCTAAAAACAACTAAGAGGCTGTCTCCTTGGGTCAAGACCTCTTCGTATTTCTGTTCAGCAAAGAGAGCGTATAATGTCTCATAACGCATTGATGGAGTTTCGTTTGGTCTAAGTTTAAAGTTTTCCGGGTCTCTTATAATTCTAGCAAACCGAGAATCAGGATATTTCCGAAAAATTTTTTCTTTATAAACTTTTGCTCGATTAGACTTATCGGCTTCATCCATTTTATATAAATGATACCATGCACTCAATTCCTGTGTTTCTAGAGGTTTGTTAACGAGTAATTTTTTTAAGCGGTCGGAAGCTAATGCGTTGTTTTTAAATTTTTCCTTATACAATACTCCTACTTCTAGATAAGCTTGATTTCTTTCGGCATGTAAGCTGTCTATATAAATTGGATCTTTGGGCAGCAAGTTTATATATGCCTGGGCATCATCTTTGACAATAACAACTTGGTCTATTGTGTTTTGAGATTCGATTTGGTCTAAGGTAAATGCCTGGTTCAAAGACTCAATTCTATTCCAGTTATCCTTATTAGGTCGGTTCCCAAAATTTGAAGCAAATTGTTGCTTTCCTAGTATAACTAGGTTTTGGTTGTAAAAATAAAACTGTCTACCGTTTGACCTGTTTAGCGCATTAAATAAAGGTTTTTTTTTCAATTCTATTTGAGCAAGCTCTTTTGCCCGTTTAGCGTTAATTGCTTTTTTAAAATAAGCCAATTGTTCTTCGGGAATCATTTCTGTAAGGGTTAGAATACTGTCTGTTACCCGTATTATTTTTTCAAAATTAACAACATCTTCAAGGCCTTCTCGTTCTCTTAGAACAATTGTTTTCTGTCTTGTTTCTGTTGGATATTGACCCAACAAGCTGTCTAAGTAGGCGCCAGTTTCAAAATATTGTCCTCGAAAAAAAGCGTCGTCTGCTAAGTCACGATAATTCTGTCGCAAGGTAGACTGATCAATGCTTGAGGCTTTTATGGATTTATTATAAAACACTTTGGCTAAACTGTCTCGCCCCTGTGCTAAATTATATTGTGCCTGTTGGCGGTATATTAAATGGTTGAATTGTTGATTTTCAAAAGCATCGCTTAGCTTTTGTAAGGCCTTCTCCGGACTCTCGCTGCTCAGTTCAGCCTTTATCCGAAGTACATTTAGCTTTGCATGCATCCAATATAAACGAGGTGATTTTCGCTTTAAGTCAACAATTGAATTGAATGCTAATTGAGCTGAATCTTTTTGATTTAATTCTTCAAAAATTTGAGCTTCAATAAACCTATACCGTGTTTGAAGGTTTTTAGTTTTTTCGTAAGACGCTGCTCTTTTTATGAATTTTAAGGCAGAATCTTTAGCTTTAATATTTAAGAAAGCCTGAGCCAAAGTGGCATTAACTTCTGCATAAAGCTTATTTTTTGTGGGAATGTTATTTGCTAAGGGTTTTAGATTGGAAATCGCCAATTCATCATTTCCTAGGCGTAAATTAGTTTTTTCTCGCCACAGTTTTCCTTCATAAAAAACATCTACGTCTGAATACAAGCCTAAGAGAAAATTAAAGGCTTCCAATGCTGGTAAAAACCTTCGGTCATAATATCGTGATTTTCCTAGGAGTAAATAAGCTTTGTCTATTTGACTGTTTTTTTGAACCCCTTTAAAGTTCATGGAGTGTTTCTGAATCGCTTTTACGGCTTTATCTTCGGCTCTAATAAAACTAGGAATTGAAGCAGATACGTTTTCGTCTTCTCCGTCTAGGGTTATCAATTCAACTGGAAGTGTGCTTAAAAAATTGTCTTGCGCTTGGCTTTCTAGAATAGCTGTGCCAATGTCTAGGGCTTCTTGGCCGTTAAAAAGCACATTGAATTTAGTGTTTATGCTATGATACTCTCTATTCAAAAAGCGGTCCTTTTGAGTAGAACAACTTAGAATAGCTGCCAAAATTAAGCCTAGAAATGTATGTTTTAGTGCGTTTTTCAAAAGTAGATTTGATCTATACTAATAACTTACAATCTAAGGTTTTAGTATATCACTAGGCAGAAAAATAGGCTTCTAATTCCTGTAAGGTCTTCGAAGTGGTTTCCTTATCCATAATAACGCTTCCTCTTTCTAACAAAACAATTCGATTACATACATCTGTGACGTGGTTTAAATCGTGACTAGATATGAGTAGGGTTATTTCTCGGCTCTCTGTTTCTTTTTTTATAAGCTGCTTTAATCTTATTTGGGTTGTTGGATCTAAATTAGCGAAGGGTTCGTCCAAAATAATCACATTAGGGCTCCCTAAAAAAGTTGCAATTAATCCTACTTTTTTCTGATTTCCTTTAGAGAAGTCCCTTAAATATTTTTTTTGGTCTAAAATTTCATCATTAAAAAAGTCTTTGTAGATTTCTAAAAAAGAATCTACCGCTTCCTTATTTATTCCTCGGAGTTCTCCAACAAAATAAAAATATTCTTCGGGAGTCAGATATCCAATCAAAAAAGAATCGTCTATAAAAGCAGAGGTGAAGCTTTTCCAATCTTCACTTTTAGCAACCTCAATTCCGTTTGAAACTATCTCCCCGGTTGAGGTTTTTATCAAATCTAATAGCAAGCTGAAAAGGGTTGTTTTGCCTGCGCCATTGTTCCCTACCAATCCAAAGCATTGTCCTTTAGGGATTTCCAGTTGGTCTATTGATAGAACGGTTGTGTCTTCGTAAGATTTTGTGAGATTTTGTAATGTAATCATTATTTTATTTTTGGGTAAAAGCTTTCAGCATTTCATGTTTATCTTTTGCAAATAATTTAACCATCAGGTTGAGGATTTGATTCTTGAAAATTAAGCCAAGAATTCCGCTCCCTCCAAGTCCAATTAAACCAGCGGTGGCATTTAGTTCCTCTTCTGAACCTAGAAGTGTAGCGGGTATAATGAAAAACAAAACGGGGAGTACCATTTTTGGAAGGATCAATAAAAATTGTTTGCCGGAAAATGCTTGGGTGTTTTCAAATGCTTTAGCTTTTACATTAAGTTGAAGCGGTTGCTTATTTAGCATTCCTCCATAGAGGGTTATCCAGGTTCCTAGTCCTATATTAAAAAATGCGCCTGCAAGAATCATCAAATAGACATCCAGCCCAAAATATAAATAGGGTAAAGACAATACGGTAGAAGTTATAACAGCAAAAGCCATCAAGCGGAACTTGGAGTCTAAATATTTTTTGTATGAAATGTTTTGGCACATCAAAAAGGAGTAGTATTCACTATCCCAGGCTGGTACATAGTTGCCGTAGGTTAATAAGAATCCTCCAGAAATAAATATAGAGGCGAAAACTAACCCGAATTGAGGCTGAGGGGTTGTATAAAATATTAACCCATAGAACAAAAACAAAAAGGACATTAGGACTATGTTTCTTGGTCTAACATTTCGAAGAATTAGGCGTAAGTCGTTTTTTAAAAAAAGGGCATTCGATCCAAAAACATCCAAGAAGTCGTAACGACCTGCTCTTGCAATTTCTTTTTTTGATCCTAGTGCTCCTTCAAGGTTTAGGTTGTTTTTTAGAAATCTAAACGTAATAAGATAAAATAAAACCAAAGTAGAAAGAGGGACGGCTACCCAAAGAGGTTGAGTCAATACAGCATCAAAAAAACGCCCGGCAGCTCGAAGAAGTTCTGTTTCAAAATAGCGTTCGCAGGTGTATAACAAGACAACTATTACCACAAAGCCTGCCAAAGCTTTGTTGTTCTTGTTTGCTAAAAATGAAATGAAATTTAGACACAAAGAAAAAGCCGTAACCGAAACCCACCAAACTATAGCCTGTTTCAGCGGATAGTCATCCAAATACATGTTTATGCTAATGGGAAGATAAAATAAAATAGGGAGTGCGTTATAAATAGAAACTAAAGAGCGAAGCAATACATTCTTGATAATTCGCTTTTTAGGAATTGATAGTAGAAGAAAGGATTTAATTTCGGTTACAGGAAGTTGTTGTAGAAAATACCGAATAATTATCTCGAAAATAAAAATCAGCACCAAAACACTATTGATTACCGAAATGGCATCTTTATCGAGAGCAGTTTCACTAATTGCTGGGTAAATTACAATTCCTCCAATTAAGATTGCACTTCCAAAATAAAGCACCACAAGGGCCATTATGATTTTGATTGCCAGCTTGGCTTCCAATTGAGGAGCGCGCATAAATTTTTTACGGCTAAGTTTAAATAGCGATGTAGACATTAACTAGGGACTTTTAATTTATTTGTCTTATAAAGATAAATAATGTTACAAAAATTGAGCAGGAGTTGTTGATGTTTTTTATTTTTGTAAAAAAAAACAATGGCATATCATAAACTCAAAATCAACAGTATTCAGTCCCTTACCTCTGAAGCATCTGCAATTGGTTTTGAAGTACCTTCTTCTATAAAAGATCTTTTTGAATATCATTCAGGACAATACATCAACCTAAAAGCAACAATCAAAGGGGGGGAGGTTCGCAGGTCTTATTCTTTGTGTTCAGCGCCTAATGATGGCGTCTTAGAGGTTGGGATTAAACGAATCAAGGGTGGTCTGTTTTCAACTTACGCAACTCAAGAGCTAAATGTTGGAGATTTGATTGAAGTTGGGGAGCCAGAGGGTCGTTTTATGTATAAAAAAAATGCCAAAAACGTTACTGCATTTGCTGCTGGAAGTGGAATTACTCCTGTTTATTCTATTTTAAAAACTGCTCTTGCTTCTGGAAAGGACACTCATTTTACTTTAATTTATGGCAATAAATCGCCAGGTGAAACACTTTTTTATAATGAACTAAAAAAATTAGAAACGGATTTTCCTGGTCAATTAAAAGTCCTTTGGCTTTTTAGTCAATCCAACGAAGAGGGGAGTCGTTTTGGAAGAATTGATTCCAGTATTGTAAAGTATGTACTCAAAAACACCGGTCAGCTTTCAACTGCTTTTTACCTCTGTGGTCCTGAGGCGATGATTTTAGAAGCAAAAGAAACCCTTCTAAATAATTCTATTGAGGAAAATCAAATCAATTTTGAGCTTTTCACAGCCTCAAAAATAACCGATACTGCTGCTGTAGAAACTTCAGATGACGAGGTTGTTTTAGAAATAATTGCTGACGACGAAACCAACACAATAAAAACAAAAGCAAGCACAACAATATTAGACGCTGCTTTGAATCAAAAAATAGACGTGCCCTACTCTTGTCAAGGAGGCGTATGTTTTAGCTGTATTGCAAAAATAACATCCGGCTCTGCTTCGATGGCAAATAATCAGATTTTAACAGACGAAGAAATCGCCGATGGTTTAGTTCTTACTTGTCAGGCTGTTCCAACCTCAGCAAAAGTGGTTGTAAATTATGATGATGTTTAAAACATTGTTTTAACAAATGTTCCGATAAGTAGTGTAAGTTTCAAAAAGTTTTTGCGCTGCAGAAGTAACGCTCCAGTTGTCTAAAATTGTTTTTCTTACTTTTTCTGGGTCTAAATCTTGAGCTTGCTCAATAACTTTTTTTAGTACCTCTCTTAATGTACTTACTGAGCCTTTAGGGAAAAGAAATCCATTAGTTCCGTGCTCAATTACATCGGAGTGTATTCCAACTTTTTCTGTTGCAATTGTTGTACATCCGCTAGCCATTGCTTCGAGGCAAACCAATGAAAATCCTTCGGTGTAAGAAGCTATAATTACAACGGAGCTTGCTTGGTAATATTCTTCGATTTTGTTGGTCTGTGATATAAAATGAATCTGTTTTTCGACATCAGAGATTGATGCTATTGATTTAATTTCTTCAGCGTATGTTGGGCGGTCGATTGTTCCAATAAATTGTATAATCCAGTTTGGGTTTTGACTAAGTATAGGCGCTATTGCTTCCATAACATCCCGTTGGCCCTTAGCTTTTCTAATTCGGCCAACTACACTTATTTTTTTTTGGTTAGGGACACGCTTTTTTGAATTGTAATGAAACCATTCTGTATCTACCCCATGGCCTATAGTTTTAGTTTCTATAGGTAAGTTTTGCGCCATGTTTTGACTCAAACTGATGCATTGATCTGCTTTTGACATCAAGTAGTTCGTTGTGCTTGATGGTTTAGATTCAGCGTGTCGGGTAGTAAATAGTTTTAATTTTGCGCCAAAAAAACGTAGCGCTAAGGCAAAAAGGGTTTCGTTGTTTCGGTGCGTATGAACTACTGTTTTTTCTTTAGAGTAAAGCTCTTTTAATAGCTTAAAAAACGAAATTTTATGTGTCGAAATTCCATAGCCAAAAACTCTGGTTTTTTCCATTGAATCTAAAGGTCCTAAAACACTCTCAACGCTTCGAGTAACTCCTGTAGTTTTGAAATGAAAATGAAAATGTATTATCATAGGGAGTCCGCTTTTAACTAAAAATGGTGCGTATTTGATTTTGAAAAACCACAGCAAGACAGAGGTAAAAAAACACATCAATCCATTTGTTAGATTTACTTTCAAAAAAATGTGTTGAAAGCATTGCCGTTACCATTATCAAAGAAATCCATGAAACTCCACTTCTTTCGCCTCCAAAAAGAATTACGACTATACTTGAAAAAAGTAATACGATGCTTATATAAAAAGACGTTTTATGGTTTCTTCTTTCCTGATACTTTCCTTGAAAGTGTTTTAAGGTAACGGTCGTTAATAATAAGATGATTAAAATAAAACTCGTGCTTCCAAATAGATCTCTACTCCACAGGAAAGAAAATTTTGCCGGAGAAGCGATAGCTGTTTTTATAAAACTTATCTCCGGAAGCAAAATAGAACACATATATCCAATTATAAATATGCAAAGTGCGGGCAAAAGAGTAAGAAATATATTTTTAAAATTTAAAAGACCTTTAAGATAAAGAACGCTCCATAGTGAAAGGAAGAAATAATAAAAGTCTACTTTAAAACTTGAAGCAATTAACATCCAAAAACCCGCATTAAAAACTACTTTTTGATCATAAGCGCTTTCGCCTGCTCTTGATATTTGTAATATACTGACCCATAAAAATATGGTAGCAATCCAAAGCCAAATATTCCACTCATAAATAGGAAGGATCCAAAAAAATAAAATAAAAACAGGCAAATGATAGTTTCCTTTTTGTAAAAAAAAAGCTCCTTTTACAGAAACTTCTAGACAAAAAATACTGAGTATTCCCAAAACAAGGATAACCAAAGATTTAGAAAAACTTCCGTTACTTGGGTCGTTTTCCATGATGATGCCGTGGTGCCAGTATACTGCTCCGGCAAGCATTAAAAATGCCACTAAATAGCTCCAAAAAGAAGTTTTTCCGAAAACTCTTGTAAACATGATAACTAGTTTTGAATAAATTCGTTAATAAACGGAAACATAACTAAATGTTAAGAATATAAAGGTAAAACATTGTTCTTTATCCTTTATGGGGATATTCATATAAATTCAATTATACCTGTTTAAGTCAACACTCTTTTTTTGATTCTCTTGATTAATCTTCTACCTTTGGCTTCATTCTATTTTAACTTTATGCTGGACCTTACCATCGTTATCGTGAATTATCGCTGTTGGAATATGCTTTCAAAGTGTCTTGAAAGTTTAGCAAAACAAACCGTGAAGATTAAAAAGGTAATCGTTACCGACAATTTTTCGAACGATGGAATGCTTCGTTCTTTTAAAGAAAAATTTTCGTGGGTTCATTGGCAAGAAGAGCCAACAAATGGAGGTTTTTCCTATGGTTGTAATGCTGGCGCTCGATTGGCAGAAACTAAATGGGTCCTTTTTCTTAATCCAGACACAGAAATTCCTGAAACGTGTTTCGAAAGTCTGATTCCTTATTGTGATGAAAATTTTGATTATAAATTGATCTCCATCAAACAGGTTAATAGTGATGGGAAAGATTGTTTTCCTTACGGGGTTTTTCCAAACACCTTTAACCTTCTGGGTCCTTTAAGAAGTTTCGAACGAAATATTATAAGACGTTCTCAATCAAAAAAAATAATGGGTGCTACTTCTGTTGGTTATCCTGATTGGATTTCTGGTGCCTTTGTACTAATTCGCCTAGAAGATTTTAAAAAGCTTGGCTCTTGGGACGATTTTTTTTGGATGTATTATGAAGACATTGATCTAAGTAAAAGAGCTGCGAATCTTGGAATGAAAAGAGTACTTTTAAATAATTGGTATTGTATTCATAATCATGGAGGAGCATCAAGAAAAAATATAGATACTACAATTCTTACAAAGTCTGAGGTACTTATTTCGTCCCACAAATACATTAAAAAACATTTTGCTCTAATTACAAAGCCTATTGCCCATGGCCTTGTTTTTGGTTCTTCTTTTTTAGAATTAAGTGTTTTGTTTTTGTTTTCAAAGGTAAAACGTGGTATGTTTAAAAAGCTGTTGGGGTATTGGTTTGGGGCTAAGGCTTAAATTCGTTGTTCTTTTTAACTAAATCCAACAAAAACATTGGATTCCACTCTGCTTTTTATAAATTTGCATAGAATTATATATACTGATACTAATGAAAGAATTATTTGAAGCTATAGCCTGGTTGTTTGAGGAATTTATGTTTGTTGGACACAACTTTCTAAGAGAACTTGAACTTACTAACTGGTGGTTGGCAAACAGCGTTAACTGGATTTTTGCTGTTGTTATTTTTTCGCTTTTAGTTTATTGGACCATCCAACTCAAGATTTTTAACGACAATGGAGAAGAGAACAAAGACCCTTCTGCGCATTCGTTTTTATAAATCGAATCCTAAATCTTTTCGGTAATACATTCCTTCGAAGTCAATTTTTTGAAGCGCTTCATAAGACTTTGACAAGGCTTCTTTGTGGTCTTTTCCAAAAGATGTAACCGCAAGAACTCTTCCGCCAGAGGTTTTTACCAGATCTTTGTCTACTTGTGTCCCGGCATGAAATACTTCGCTGTTTACTACAGATTCGAACCCTGTAATTGTTTTACCTTTTTCGTATGCTTCTGGATATCCTCCAGAAACCGCCATTATTGTGGCAGCTGTTCTTGGGTCTACTTTTAGCTGGTGTTGATCTAAAGATTGAGTGCCTACTGCCTTAAAAAGGTCTACCCAGTCGTTCTGAACTCGTGGGAAAACAACTTCTGTTTCTGGATCTCCCATTCGAACATTATATTCAATTACAAAGGGGTCTTCTCCGACCTTAATAAGGCCTATAAAAACAAAGCCCTGGAAAGGCAAATTACTTTTTTGAAAACCAACCAAGGTTGGTTTGATTATGCGTTCTTCTATTTTTTTCATGAATGCGTCCGAAGCAAAAGGTACTGGCGAAATTGCCCCCATCCCTCCGGTATTTAATCCAGTATCGCCTTCTCCAATTCGTTTATAATCTTTAGCCATCGGAAGCGTGAGGTAATTTTTCCCGTCAGTTAAAACAAAACAAGATAATTCAATTCCATCTAAAAATTCTTCGATAACCACTTTTTGAGAAGCTTCACCAAACTTTTGACCTACCAACATCTGGCGTAATTCATCTTTTGCATCGACAAGATCCTGTAATATTAAAACTCCTTTTCCTGCTGCAAGACCGTCTGCTTTTAGAACATAAGGAGGGTTCATTGTGTCTAAAAACCGACAGCCTTCTTCAACCGTTTCGGCAGTAAAGCTATCGTACTGAGCGGTAGGGATGTTGTGGGCTTTCATGAATTCTTTTGCAAACTCCTTGCTTCCTTCGAGTTTTGCAGCGTCTTTTTGAGGACCAACCACAATAACGTCTTTAAGTTGTTTGTCTTTTAAAAAGAAATTATGAATTCCATTTACTAATGGATCTTCTGGGCCTACGATAACCATTTGTATGTCGTTCGATAAAATAGCTTTTTTGATCTCTGTAAAATCATTTATACCTATTGCTAGGTTTGTAGCAATTTCGTGAGTTCCTGCATTTCCTGGAGCCACAAAAAGTTTTCCGCAGTTTGGGCTTTGTGCCAGTTTCCATGCTATTGTATGCTCACGTCCGCCGCCGCCAATGATCAAAATATTCATTTTTTTTTTTTTACGCAACAAAGATATAAAGTCTAAGGCAATACAAGGCTGTATTTAGAAAAGAAACTACACGCGAATGATCTTGTTTTTTGAATCGCGGTAGTAAAATACGGAGGCACGAAAAAAGAGCTTCTAAGCAATGGAGACATTATAACATTAGCATTGATTCATAAGGCAAAGAAAGGCAATTTAAACGCCTATAAACCTCTTATGGATTCAACCTATGGAGTAGTCAAACAAAGTACAGAAGTAACAGAGGGAGAACATCCAATATTTAAGCAATTAGATACTGACGTTATTGATTAAATAAAGGTCAAGTGGTAATGACTCTTTTTAGCCCAAACTATAGCCTGTCGCTTAGGTGGAGGTTTTTTTATGAATTATTATTATTATGTTGCATAGTTTTAATAACTTGGAGTTCTACTTTGAAAACATTTGAAGTTATAATATTTTTATAAATGGAACGTAATATTTTAGGATTGCCGCTTTTACCTTGCTGTTCAAATCCTAGTACAGGTTATTTTAGAGATGGTTTTTGCAGAACAATTTCTCAAGATACCGGAACACATACTGTTTGCGCAATAGTTACACAAGAATTTCTAAACTACTCGGCCTCAAGAGGCAATGATTTAATAACTCCTGTGCCTCAATGGCAATTTCATGGATTAAAACCCGGAGATAAATGGTGTTTGTGTATTTCACGTTGGCTAGAAGCTGAAAAAGTGGGTAAGGCTCCAAATATTATTTTAGAAGCAACCCATGAGAAAACTTTGCAATATGCATCTTTAGCATTATTACACTTATATTCTGCATCTGACGTCTTTTGATGATTTAGTCTGTTTTCTTGATTATTCCCAATCACGAATTCACAAATCCCCTAAACAAGCTCTCCCTAAAATCACTACAAACTAATCTTGTGTTAAATCAGTGATATCAATTGATTAGGAAGGATTTGTATTGTATCCATTGGTGTAAAAGAAAAATATTTTCATTTTGAATCAGATTAGTCAGATTTGCTCTTATTTTTATCCTATGAAAAATATAACTATTCTTATAATCTTTATTAGTTGCTTTTTAACCTCCACTGAATCAGTAGCACAAGGAGATGAAAAAGATATAAAATATACCTACAAAATGGGGGATTTTAATGGCATAGGGAAATGGTATCTGGGAAGAGAAATTGCCTATGTAATGGGATTTCAAGGAATTAATTGGTTGGAGAGGTCTGAAAGAGAAAAAGAAGAGGACGTTTCTACATTGATAAAAAACATGAAGATTAAATCTGATGATACTATTGCAGATATTGGCGCAGGTTCTGGATATCATGTCTTTAAGATGGCACCATTGGCTGAAAACGGGTTGGTTTATGCTGTTGATATTCAACCCGAAATGTTGAATGCTATTGAATTAAAAAACAAGTCAACTGGGATCTTGAATGTTGAAATAATTCTTGGATCTGAGAAAAGTATTAATTTACCTAAGCACTCGCTCGATAAAATTTTATTGGTAGATGTCTATCACGAATTTAGTTATCCTGTTGAAATGATTGAGTCTATAAAAAATGCTTTGAAACCTAATGGGTTGTTGTTTTTAATAGAATATAGGGGTGAAGATTCGAATGTCCCAATTAAAAAAATCCACAAAATGACAGAAAGACAATCTGTTTTAGAGATGAAGGCATCTGGATTGAAGTTAAAAAAAAACATTGATAATCTTCCTTGGCAGCACTGTATGGTTTTTGAGAAGAATCAATAAAACAAAGGGAGATGGGATTTCATATATAATCTAATCCCCCTGTTGCATTAGAAAAACCGTTTTCTAAAACCCATGCCTGTTATTGTTTAAATAAAGCTCTTATGGACTCGACTTATGGCGGGGTTAAGCCCACCAGTAAAGAAAGGCTTTAATTATTGCTTGAAATGTTTTATTGTACTGACCAGTCTGTATAGTTTGAAGTCCATGTGCCAAGTTTAGCGAGGCCATCATCAACTGATTTAAGTTTTGCTCTAGTTTCTTTGTTTAAAGGAATTGATTGTTCATTGTTGTCAAAATATAAGTTACGAACCTCATTTGATTCAAATATCCAAACCATACCAAGATTGCCTTTATATTGACCTCTTAATCCTTCAATTAAATGTAGACTAACTCCTATGTATGCATTTTCATACGCTGGAATTAATGTATTTGTAAAGTAAGCTTCAAATTGATCAGAAGTTACCCCTTTTTTAAGTTTTACTTTAAAAGAATGAAGTCCTAATAAGCTCCCTTTCTTAAGTGATTGAGGCAGTAGTGCATTCATCATTCCACCTAAATCAAACCAGTCACCACCAGAAATAATTTTACCATCTTTAAATTCAAAAGAATGATAGCTTGTTAATTTAGTCTCTTTTCCGGATTTTGCGTGTGTAGATGTCCAAGTCCCATAAGCACGAGTACTCCCATCAGCTAAGCCGGTCTCAGTATCTACACCTGGTAACCAATAATCTGCTGTAAATTTCATGTTATCAAAATCAGCTTGATATCCAAGAACACCAGCTTTTACTTCTTCAATACCAGCCATTTCCATGCCATAAACAGGCATATGCCATTCGATATCTTCATGTAAATATTTAAACATACTTTCAGCATCTTCTACTTCATGAAGTTTAAAGTATTTTTTAGCGATTTCTGTATTTTTTTTAAATTCAGCATGCTTTCCATTAGTACATGCACTAATTGCAACAGATGCAATTAAAAGGATAATTACTTTTTTCATTTGTATTGTTTGATGATTAATAATATTTAAATATAATAAATTCCGGGACTTACTGACGCTGAAGTGAGTATTGAAAATAAAAAACCCCCCACCGAAGTGAAGGGCTAAAATCAGTTATTCTCAATTATTTTTGAGGTTGATAATCATAGTAACCCTCAACAGGAATCATAATATGATCATATCCAGTTCCTTCAAACATTATATACGGAGAGCCAGAATTAAAATCAGTAGTTTGACCTTTCAGAGAAGTAGGATCTTTTGGCATAAGCATCAAATGCGCACCAGATTCAATCCAATGACCTTTGACCGCATCCTCCTTTTTAAAAACGAGTTGCTTTGTATTATCCTCACCCATATCACCATGAAGCATATACATCCATCCATCGTAATCTAATTCAGGTTTTTTACCTGACATAAAAGCCATTGCCCATTTCATGGCCTGAGCATCCATTACCATTGGCATTGCTTCATGTGGATCTTCCCATCCATTCTCAGGATTTGACATTCCTCTTGGGTTTCCAGCCATTGCAGTCCATCCATTTGTTCCTTCTCTTAAAACAGTTTTCCCATCGGAATCAATGACAGTACAGTTTGCGGCTATAAATGATGGAGCAGCTGTGCTTAAAGCCCATATTTTCCATTCAGTTGAAGTGTGTGGTCCGTCTGGTTCTGCATTGTTATCTATCTCAACAGATTGTGATGTTTCTTGTTTAGTATTAGTACAAGCAAATAAGTTTACGACTAATATTAAGACTAATAATTTTTTCATAATGATCAATTTGTGATTAATAATATTTAAATATATGGTGTTAAAAATGAAACACCCAACTTTTCAGTAGACAAAAAGCAATTTGAGGTATGGACAAGGTCTGAGAATATGAACATTGGTAATAATATGTTACTTCTAGGATAATTCCAGGGGTTCCCAATCAAACGAGTATCGGTGGAAATTTGAATTTCAAAAATATTTTTGAAATCGTAGCGGGTTATAAAAGTATCGATTACGCTTACGTGATGTTTATGCTTAAACTGAAAATAGATATAGGCTATGCTCCCGATTTTGGTGTGGGTGATAATTTCACAATCATCTTCATCATAGTGATTCAATTGATCTTCGATATTTCCTCTAAACTTAAAGAGTCTAGTTCCAATGTCTCTATCTAGTTCACTTTCTCCAAAAATTTCAGAGACGGTTCCCGTTGCCTGCCCTCTCTGAATTTCAAATTAAAAAAGCAGTTTTTAGCCGCTAAATATCCATGCATAAAAAAAGATCACTTTGATTATTGGCATAAATATGATTAATACCATGTTGGTCTCTTATTATCTCAACCTCGTCGTTTAATTGAAGTTGTTTTTTTGAAGTACAGGAATATAGAAACAACAAAAGAATAACCGTACAAAATGATATAATTTGTTTATTGCCATAACGGTTCAATAAAACGGGTAAATAAAAATGCTTTTTATAATAAATAAGATTTCATAATTAATTTCCCAACGGGGTCATCATAACGATCTATTTATTAATAAAATGTACAAGACTGTATTTAAAGCTTGGCTTTATTGTCTGAATCTAAACAAATTCAGTAGTTTTGTTTTAATTAAAAATTAAATAAAACAGACTATATGTTCGGAATATTTAAAAAGAAAACGGAAGTAGATAAGCTACAAAGTAAATATAAAGCCTTGTTGAAGGAGGCGTATGACTTATCAAAAATCAATAGAAGTAAGAGTGATCAAAAAACGTTTGAAGCGGAGGAGGTTTATAAACAAATAGAGTTACTAAACAAAAAAATAAACCTTACATAAATATTTTTTAATAAATTTAAATAAAACGTTTACACCTGAATTTAGTTTATTAAATATCATTAATTGATAAAAACACAACATGAATAAAATCAAAATATTTTTAATCAGTTCTCTTTTTATAATTGGTTGCCAAGACAATAAAAAATCCTCACAAGAATGGGTATCATTATTCGACGGTAGTTCATTGGAAGGCTGGAGAGCCTATAATGGAGATCAAATGCCTCCTGGATGGAAAATTGTAGATAGTACTTTAACTTTTACTACCAAGCAAATTCTAGAGGAGGATTATGACTATACTGGAAGTAGGGATATTATTTATGGAGCCGAAGAATTTGAAAATTTTGAACTTTATGTCGAGTGGAAAATTCCTAAAGGAGGAAACAGCGGTATTTTTTATCATTTAAAAGAAGGTTACGAGGCCGCTTCAGTTGTTGCTCCTGAATATCAAATCTTAGATGATGAAAACTATGCTGAAATCCACAACTTTGAATTAAAAGACTGGCAATTAACTGCGACAGACTATGCCATGTACTTACCCGACAATTCCCAAAAAGTACTTTATCCTCCTGGCAAGTGGAACAGCAGCAGGATTGTTTTTACAATAGAAAATGTAGAATATTGGCTAAATGATAAAAAAGTACTCTCCTTTACTCCATGGTCTGAGGATTGGTATAAAAGAAGAAACTCTGGTAAGTGGAGCAATGCCCCAGATTACGGAAAATACAGAAAAGGCTATATTGGTTTTCAAGACCACGGAAGTAATTTATCATTTAGAGAAATTAAAATAAGGAAACTATGAACAAAAGAGATTTTTTAAAATCAGCAGCTACATTAGCTTCTACTGCGTTTATCCCTTCGGTCGGTTGGGCGTTTCCAAAAGGTAAAAAACTAAGAACAGCTCATATCGGGGTTGGCGGAATGGGGGGTGAAGATTTAAATGCATTCGCTTCACACAAATCAGTTGATATAGTTGCCTTGTGTGATGTAGATTCGATTGCCTTAGACTTTGCAAAGTCAAAGCATCCAAACGCCAAAACTTTTTCCGATTACCGAATATTGCTTAAAACCATGGTAGATCAAATCGATGCAGTTATTGTATCTACTCCAGACCACACGCATGCACCCGCATCTCTTATGGCGATGGATTTAAACAAAGCTGTATACTGTCAAAAACCGCTTACTCATTCCATATCTGAAGCTCGCCAAATGGCGCAAATGGCTCTCAAAAAGAATTTGGTTACTCAAATGGGAATTCAAGTTCATTCTTTTTATGATTATAAACTAGCAACATTATTAATTCAATCTGGCATCATCGGAAAAGTAAACTGTGTCCGCGCATGGTCTCCGAAAAACTGGGGATACGATGGTACACCTCCCAAAAAAGTCGCTCCAGTTCCTGCAAACCTAGACTGGAATTTATGGCTTGGGACGGCTAAGAAACACGAGTTTAAAGAAGGACATTACCACCCGGGCAATTGGAGAAAATTAATTGATTTTGGATGTGGAACTCTTGGAGATATGGGAGTTCATATATTTGACACGCCATACAATGCATTGGCTTTGGATGTTCCCAAAACAATTAAAAACGAATGCAGACCCCCTAACGGTTATGGTTTTCCTGAAAACAACAAAGTCACCTATATATTTCCTTCGACGAAGTATACTTCTAAGGAATTAAAATGGGTCTGGTATGACGGGGCAGGAGCTCCGGCAAAGCACAACGATTTGGTTTTGCCAGACAATGAAGAGCTTCACGAGCAAGGGGCGATGTTTATGGGTGAAAAGGGCAAGTTATATTTGCCACATTTTCAAGAATTACCAAAACTAATTGTCGATGGAATGTATCAAGAATTAGATGTCGAAAAATTCGGATTAGGAAAACCTGTAAGAGACTATGAATCAGAAAGCAAAAAACATTATTACGAGTTTGTAGATTCGTGTTTAGGAAAGACAAACTGTTCCGCTCCTTTTTCGTATGCTTCAAGACTTACAGAAACCATTCTTTTGGGAGTTATAGCGGGACGTTTTCCTGGCAAAACCTTGCATTGGGACAGACAGAAGTCTAGGTTTATCGAAAAGGAAGCGAACCAATTTATAGGGAGTTCTTATCGAGACTTTTAAGTGAGTTTCACCTAAACATTCATCACAAAAGAGTCTATAATTCTGGCAGCTAATTGTGCGGTGCTTTGGTCTCGATCAAAATTCGGATTCATTTCTGCTACATCAAGAGCAACTACTTTTTTAGATTCCAGCAGGTGATTCAAAACCTTTAAGGCAAAGTCTGGTGCAAATCCAAGTGGAGAAGGCGCACTAACTCCCGGCGCATAGGCCGAAGAAAACCCATCTAAATCTACCGTAATATACAAAGCTTCTACGCCTTCTAAGAAAGCATCTATCTTTAATGTAACCACATCAAAATTAGTTAGTTCACAGCTTTCATTAAATAAATACTTTACATTTTTTTCTTTAGCAATTATAAACAATTCTTTGGTGTTTACAGCTTTTTGAATTCCCAAGGCAAAATAGCTAACTTCATTGGGATGTTCTGTTAAAATCTGATTGAAGGGAGTACCTGAGTTGGGTTCTTTTTCGACAGGGCGGAGGTCAAAATGAGCGTCAAAATTTAAAATTCCAATTTTAGAAAGTCCTCTTTTTTGAAGCCCTTTTTGAATTCCTTTAAAATGACCGTAGGCTATATCGTGCCCTCCTCCCATCACTATTGGGAATATATCGGAATCTAAAAGTCTTTCAATAACGGTTGCCAAACTGTTTTGACATCCCGCTAAATCACGATCAACACATACCAGATTTCCATAATCTGTAATGCTTTGCGAACCTTTATGAAAAGCTAGGCGCGCCAGCTCTTTGCGTATCTCATCTGGACCCGCTGCAGCGCCGATTCTTCCTTTGTTTCTTTTTACCCCTTCATCACAGGCATACCCCAAAAGAGCAATCTTCGGTTTTGAAGCTTCTGGATCTGATTTTGTTAAGTCACTGAATTTGACCTGCTGATGCCAATATTGAACGCCCAGTTCTGGAGGTGATTTTCTTCCATCCCAAAGATTTTGTTTTGGTGCTTCATAGCTTTTTTCTGTTAAGTTTAGATCTTCTCTATTCATAACGTTTTAAGTTTAGTCATCAAGTAAATTTCCGTTAATGTATATCTGCTCAATGTTATTTGATCCAAAAGCATAAGTAATAACTGTAGGAGAGGAAAGCTTTTTTGTTACCATAAAATTCGCCTTTTTACCGACAGTAATAGAGCCAACTTCTTGTTCTAAATTCATGGCATAGGCTCCGTTTATTGTGGCCGCATTAATGGCTTCTTCGGGGGTCATTTCCATTTTTATAGAAGCCAACGATACCACAAAATTCATGTTTCCTGAAGGAGCGGATCCTGGGTTGTAATCGCTTGCTAAAGTAAGCGGCAAACCGGCATCTATTATTTTACGAGCGGGGGTATACGGAATTCCCAAAAAGAAAGAACATCCGGGCAATGCAACGGGCATGGTTCTACTCCCTTTTAAGGCATCGAGATCAGCGTCTGTTAAGATTTCTAAATGATCAACAGAACGGGCATTAAACGCAACTCCAACACCTACGCCACCAATTGCATTGAATTGATTCACATGAATTTTAGGAGTCAGTCCATAGGTTTTCGCTTGTTTCAAAACACGGGTGGTATCTTCAGTCGAAAAGTACCCTTCTTCACAAAACACATCGACGTAGCTTGCTAAATTTTCCGCTTCGATAACTGGTAAAACCTTACTAAGCATGTTTTCTAAAAATTCAGTTTTGTTGTTTTTATATTCGGTTGGAATGGCATGTGCCGCCAAAAAAGTAGCCCTAATTTGTAGAGGATATTCTTGACGCAACCGCTCAATTACATGAAGCATTTTTAGTTCTGCTTCTGGCGTAAGTCCATAGCCCGATTTAATTTCGATAGCTCCTGTTCCCAAGCGCATTACTTCTTCTAATCTTGTTTTACTTTGGTTGTATAAATCTTCGACTGAGGTTTCTTGTAGGGTTTTTGCAGAATTTAGAATTCCACCCCCTTTTTTTGCGATTTCTTCATAGCTCAGACCGTTGATTCGGTCTTTAAATTCTTCCTCTCGATTTCCTGCATAAACCAGATGTGTATGCGAATCACACCAGGATGGGAGGATTATTTTTTCGGAAGCATCTACTACCTTGTCTACGGAATCCGTTGGACATGAATCCATAGATCCAAAAGCGGCAATTCGATCATCTTCAACCAGCAAATAAGCGGCTTCTATTTTTGGAAGAACCTTCATTTCCTTTCCACCCACAAAATCAACATTCGCATCGCGAACTTGAAGTAATTGTTTAATGTTTTTAAAAAGTGTTTTCATTTAAAACAGGCTTTTAAGGAGGTTGTCGTCAACTAAATTCGGAAGGGTTACTTTTAAGTTCGGTGTGCGTTCCATTTCTCGTTTAATAGCAAAGATAGCTTCTTTATTTCTAGCCCAACTGCGTCGTGCAACTCCGTTGTTTACATCGTAGAAGAGCATACTCTTTAAGCGCTCGGACGCTTCTGAACTTCCGTCTATCAACATTCCAAACCCTCCATTCATCACTTCTCCCCAGCCAACTCCCCCACCGTTGTGAATGGATACCCAGGTTGCTCCGCGGAAGCTGTCGCCAATGACATTATGAATTGCCATATCGGCTGTAAATTTACTTCCATCATAAATATTCGAAGTTTCTCGGTAAGGCGAATCTGTACCACTTACATCGTGATGATCTCGACCCAGTACCACGGGGCCAATTTTATTTTCTGCAATTGCCTGGTTAAAGGCTTCCGCTATTTTCATGCGTCCTTCGGCATCGGCGTAGAGTATTCTAGCTTTCGACCCGACCACCATTTTATTTGTTTTTGCGTTTTTAATCCAGGTTATATTATCCTGAAGTTGTAACTGAATTTCTGGGGGAGCAGTTTTACTCAATGTCTCCATTACTGATAAGGCAATTGCATCGGTACGGTCTAAATCTGCTGTATCTCCCGAGGCGCAAACCCACCGGAAAGGTCCAAACCCGTAATCGAAACACATCGGCCCTAGAATGTCCTGAACATATGAAGGATATTTAAAGTCAATCTTATTTTCTGCCATTATATCGGCTCCAGCACGAGAGGCTTCTAATAGAAAGGCATTCCCATAATCGAAAAAGTAAGTCCCTTTATTGGTATGTTTCTGAATAACGGCAGCATGTCTTCGTAGGGATTTTTGAACTTCCTTTTTGAAGTTTTCAGGATCTTTTTGAAGCATTTTTTTTGCTTCATCAAACGAAAATCCGATTGGATAATACCCGCCAGTCCAAGGAATATGAAGCGAAGTTTGATCCGAACCCAGATGCACATGAATGTTTTCTTGATCAAAACATTCCCATACTTCAATAACGTTTCCAATGAACGCTACAGAAACTACTTCTTCATTTTTTTGAGCCGTCCTAACACGTGCTATTAAATCTGGGATGTTGTAAATCAAAACATCTACCCAGCCCTGTTCGTGTCGTTTTTCGGCTGCTTTTGGGTTTACTTCTGCGCAAACGGTTATGCAGCCACAAATGTTTCCAGCTTTTGGTTGGGCCCCGCTCATTCCCCCTAAACCAGCAGTTAAAAATATCTTTCCACCAACAGTTTCTTGAGGTTTTAAAATCTTACGAAACGCATTTAGAATTGTAATGGTTGTTCCGTGAACAATTCCTTGTGGGCCAATGTACATAAAAGAGCCTGCAGTCATTTGTCCGTATTGGGTCACCCCGAGCGCATTGAACTTTTCCCAGTCGTCTGGTTTTGAATAATTGGGAATCATCATCCCATTGGTTACAACGACTCTTGGTGCATTCTTTGAAGAAGGGAAAAGTCCCATTGGATGCCCAGAATACAAATGCAAGGTTTGATCGTCTGTCATAAGCGCTAAATACTGAAGCGTAAGGACATATTGTATCCAGTTTTGAAAAACGGCCCCATTTCCACCGTAGGTAATTAGTTCTTCGGGATGTTGTGCAACTGCTGGATCCAAGTTGTTTTGGATCATTAACATAAGTGCAGCTGCTTGTTTTGATTGTGTCGGATATTCTTCTAGTGGTCGTGCACGAAGCGTATACGAGGGTTTGAAACGGTACATATAAATTCGTCCATATGCTCGTAGTTCTTCAGCAAATTCTGATGCTAATTCCGAATGCCATTCTTTTGGAAAATATCGAAGTGCATTTCGAATTGCCAATTGCTTTTCTTCGGCAGATAAAATGTCTTTTCGTTTTGGAGCCCGATTAACTTTTTCAGGGAAGATATGCTTTGGAGGCATTTTTGATGGAATTCCCTGGAGTATTTCGGCTTTGAAATTGTTGCTATCTTTGGTCATTTATTTTACTATAAATTGTTCGGTTTTGACCATTTCGATCAAATTTTGTATGTCGTTTTTCAGCAAGCGATCTTCTTCGAGTTTGGGAACCTTGGTTCGAATTAGTTCGTGGTTTTTTTGAATTATTTTCGAGCATTGAAGTGACCCTCTAAACTCTAATGCTTGTGCGCCATACATCAATTCTATGGCAAGTATTTTCTCTAAATTCCCTAAAATCTGATTTAACTTTCGCCCAGAGATACTTCCCATAGAAACATGGTCTTCTTGTCCCAGCGAGGTTGGCACACTGTCAGCCGATGGAGGAAAACAAAGTGATTTATTTTCTGTAACCAAAGCTGCGGTGGTGTATTGCGGAATCATAAAACCAGAATTAAGCCCTCCTTTTTCGGTTAGTAAACGCGGCAATCCATATTTTCCTTCCAGTAAAAGATAACAGCGGCGATCCGCGATATTTCCCAATTCAGAAACAGCAATCGAAGTATAATCAAGCGCCATTGCCAGGGGTTGTCCATGGAAATTTCCACCAGATATAATTTCTTCTTCGCTCAATATTATGGGGTTATCGGTTACCGAATTCATTTCTATTGTTACCAGTTTTTTCAGGTGATTAAACGCGTTTCTCGAGGCTCCATGAACCTGCGGAATACAGCGGATGGAGTAGGGATCTTGAACTCTATCGCAGTCTAAATGTGCGTGTAAATTTTCGGATCCTTCTAGCAATATACGCATGCGTTGGGCTACTTTTAACGACCCTTTAAATGGACGTATTTTATGTAAACCTTCTTTAAAAGGAGCAGCACTTCCTTGAAAACCTTCTAAACTCATCGCGCCTGCAACGTCCGCTAAATTGAGCAAGTACTTCATTTTTTGAAGCCCAGTAATTGCATGAGCTAAAATAAATTGAGTTCCATTAATTAACGCTAATCCTTCTTTAGCTTCAAGAACAAGCGGGAGTAGATTGTATTCTTTTAAAACAGTTTCAGCGGGGACTATTTTGTCTCCTACCCAAAATTCACCTTCGCCAATGAGGGGTAAAAACAAATGAGAAAGCGGCGCCAGATCACCAGAAGCTCCAACAGACCCTTGTTCTGGAACTATCGGTAGCAGGTCGTTTTCAATAAAGAAGATGATTCGTTCAATTACTTTCAATCGAATCCCCGAGTAACCCTTGCATAAGGCGTGAACCTTGCACAACATCATGATTTTAGAAAGTATTGGATCTATAGGTTCTCCGACCCCAACGGCGTGGGTTAGCAGTAAGTTTTTTTGTAAGGTCTGTACTTCGTTTTGAGAAATTAGGGTATCGCATAAAGGGCCAAAACCCGTATTAATTCCGTAGACTGTTTTCCTAGAACCAACTACCTTTTGTACAATTGCATTGCTGTTTTGGACGTCGGTTATAACCTCTTCAGTCAAAACCCCCTTGAATTTTCCTTGAGCTAATCCAAAGACTTTTTTGAGGGTTAGTTTTTCTTTTCCGTAGCTAAAATTCATGATCTGTAATTGCTTTCTTAAAAATACCCTTATATTTAATACATAACAAGACCATTTAACCAACAAAATAATAACCATGAGTTATCAATTGGAATTGAGACATCTGCGCTATTTTTTAGCAGTAGCCGAAGAATTACATTTTCGAAAAGCAGCAGAACGACTGTTTATTTCTCAACCCGGACTGAGTAAGCAAATCAAGGAGCTAGAGCAACATTTGGACCTCCAGCTTTTTGATCGGCACAACCGAAAAGTAGCGTTAACTCCAGCAGGTGCTTATCTTAAAAAAGAATTGTCGCATTATTTTAATGGATTGGAACAGATCATTGAACACAGTAAGTTGCTGGATCGAGGAATAGTTGGAAACCTTAAACTCGGTTATGTAGGTTCAGCAATGCAGCAAATAATTCCAGATCTTTTGTTAGCCTTTAGAAACCTACATCCAAAAATATTGTTCAGTCTAAAAGAAATGGACAATCAAACACAAATAGAAGGGTTGCTTTCACAAGAAATAGACCTTGCTTTTGTTCGTTTAGAAAATCTTCCTCGCGGATTAAAAACCCATCCCGTTCTCCGAGAATCGTTTTGCTTGGTGTTGCCGCAAAGCCATCTGATAGACTCTAAAAGTTTTAAGAATCTAGGGCAATTCAAAAACGAACCCTTCATCTTATTTGATCAAAAATACAGCCCCTCGTATTATCAAAAAGTAATGCAATTGTTCGAAGACAGCGGTTTTGCGCCCAAGGTATCGCACAATACAATTCATTCGAATACCATTTATAAATTGGTCGAAAACAACTTTGGGATTTCTATTGTCCCCAAATCGTTACAGCTCAAACCTCAAAAAGGAGTTAAGTTTATTGAGCTGAATAAGCTGCCGCACCGCACCGTTTTATCTGCAGTTTGGGATCCCAGTAACCGCAATCCTGCCCTTGAGAACATATTGCAATTGATTAAAAAATAAGCACTTAATTTCTATAATCTAAAGCTGGACTTCGTTCTCCTAACAGTGGAATATATTTAAAATCAGCCCCTCTTTTTTCAAGAAATTCAGCCTGTGCTTGGTCTAATATTTTGGGATTATCCAAGAGTTTAAAGGCGGTAAGTGCTAATGTTTTGGCAGCAACGAGCATGCCCTTATTTCCAATGGAAGTTCCACCAGTAGCAACTGCTTGCCAGCTGTGTGCCGGAGTTCCAGGGACCCAAGTAGCGGCTCCCATTCCAGCCGTAGGAACGGTAAAACTAACATCACCTACATCGGTAGATCCCATGGGCAATGCGTTTGGATCGTAGGGTTCAACACCAGTTACATAATCCATATTCAAAGGTTTACCTAAGGTTTCTGCAATGCTATTAGCAAATTCATTCTCTTTTATAGTATAGTCAAACCCACCAACTTGAGTCAAACTCTTGTGCATCAATTGCTGCAAAACATCGTTTGGAAGCAGTTCGTGCGTTCCGCCAATCATTTCTAAATCCATAGTTGTTCCAGTTCCTAGAGCAGCACCTTTGGCTGTGTTTACTATACGATCGAATATATCAATGACTACATCGCGACGATCGTGACGTGCATAGTAATAAACCTCTGCAAAATCAGGAACCACGTTTGGCGCTTCGCCTCCTCTTGTAATTACATAATGAATTCGTGCACTAGACGGTATATGCTCTCGCATCATGTTTACCATATAGTTCATTGACTCTACACCATCGAGCGCAGAACGTCCTTGTTCGGGAGCTGCGGCAGCATGAGCAGAGCGACCATAAAACCGAAATTTCGCAGATTTGTTTGCCAAAGCTGCACCCGGGTTGGCTGCGTTTTTATTGTTTGGGTGCCAATGCAAGGCTACATCTGCATCGTCAAAAAGACCCGCTCGGGTCATATATACTTTTCCAGAACCACCTTCTTCTGCGGGGCATCCAAAGAATTTAACCGTTCCGGCTTTGCCCGTTTCTTTCAAGTAATTTTTTACAGCTATTGCTGCAGCGGCAGATGCGGTTCCAAACAAATGGTGTCCACAACCGTGACCTGCTCGGGTGTTGTTAGAAACTTTATAAGGAAGGTTTTTTTGAGATAAACCTGGCAATGCATCATATTCCCCAAGGATCGCAATGACAGGACCATCGGTTCCATAGGTTGCAGAAAAGGCGGTTGGAATTCCAGCAATTCCCTTTTCGATTGTAAAGCCTTCAGCAACCAAGGTTTCTTGTAACAGCGCACTGCTTTTAGTTTCTTGATAGCCCATTTCGGCATAGCTCCAAATGGTTTGTGCTACCTCTGAATATTGAGCTGCATTCGCGTCAATAGCATTCAAAAAAGTACTGTGATCGGTTTGCGCTTGAAGTCCAAAAAACCCTAAACTAAAGAAAGAGAGAATAATTTTTTTCATAATAATAATTTAAAACGGTGGTTGGAAGATAAAAAATAATAGTTAATAAAGCCCACATTCTTTTTTTACTATCTTCAATCAAAAATTAGTTTATGGATATTGAATCTTGGTATTCAAAAGGCAAAACTTTTGTTTCTGGAGACACCTCTATTTTTTATGTTCGAGAAGGAAAAGGAATTCCCCTTGTTTGTATTCATGGGTTTCCGACATCTTCTTGGGATTTTGCTCCTATTTTACCGGAGCTCTCGCCTAGATTTGATTGTATTGTACCCGACTTAGTTGGCCTTGGAGTTTCAAAAGCTCCGCTCAAAAAAGACATTATTATGAGTCAGGCTAATGCTATTGAAGTGCTAGTAGAAGCTTTGGGTATTAGTGAAGCACATATTTTTGCTCATGACGTTGGAGATACAGTTGTACAGGAATTATTGGCTCGAAAACTGGAAAACAAATCTAAGATAACCTGGCTTTCTTCTGTGTTTATGAACGGCGGCATGTTCCCTGAAGCAAACACACCACGACCCATCCAAAAATTATTGGCTTCATTTTTAGGGCCGCTTTTAGGACGATTTTTATCTGCAAAGACGTTTGACAAAACCATGCATGATATTTTTAGTAAAGCCAATCCACCTTCCAAAGAGTTTTTAGACTCTTCATGGAACCTTTTGGAGAACAACGAAGGACGAATAATGATTCCGCTAATTCTCAGTTACCTGAATGAACGAAAAACTTACCTTAAGCGTTGGCGAGCACCCATAGAAAACCCACAAATTCCGATGGCTATGATTAATGGAATTGAAGATCCGATTTCGGGGAACAAAACAGCCTTGTTTTTTCAAAAACTACAACCCAAATCGCACACTTTTTTTCTAGAAAATTCTGGACATTATCCCCACATTGAAACCCCAAAAGAGGTTTTAAAAGCATTTTTTAAATTTCACAAATCCCTTTAAACCACAAATCATGAAAAAAGTATTTTTAATTTTAGTTCTTTCTTTTACTGCATATTCTTGCAGTACAACTCCAAAAACAGAAATCCAAGTGAATTCAAAAAAACTACAACACGTTGTTCTAATTAAGTACAAAGACAGCATCACGCCCGAACAATTTAAAACGATCGAGGAAGGAGCTTACACACTCAACCAAATCGAAGGTGTACACAATCTAAATTATACAAAAAACGCTTCTCCCGAGGGATTAACAAAAGGATATACCCACAGTTTGACTATGTATTTTGAAAAAGCAATAGATCGAGACGAAACCTATTTACCACATCCCGTTCATCAAGCTTTTGTAAAGCTTTTTGTGCCTTTTACCACAGATGTATTGGTATATGATTACTGGGATAAATAGCAGGCTATGAAGGTTAAGATTTCGTTCTTTTTACTGACGATTCTTATTGCAAGTTGTTCCTCTGAAGTATTGGAACCCGAGGAAGTTTGTCCGTGTACTAAAAAATATTTTATACGGACAACCTTTGCTTGCGACAATACAAATACCGCCTTGTGCTATACCGATCAGTTCAGTACTCAAGAAGCCTCTTGTGAAGCCGATGGCGACACCAATCGACCTGGGGAACAGATCTTAGAGATGACTTGGTATCGAATCGAATGCACTTAATTTTTAAATTCAAACAATAGGTTTCCTAAGAACGCTTTTGTCGTTATCTTAGCTAGATCATTAACTATATTAATTAAATTAAAAATGGAATTACTAATTACCGCTTCTCAAGTTATTATTGCAACATCTATAGTCATTGTATGGGTGTTTCGTTTTGATAATATCATTCAAGAATTTGAACATTTTGGCTTATCGACCTTGATCCGCAGTGCGGTTGGTGCCGCAAAAATATCTTTAGCAACGCTATTGGTTGCAGGAATTTGGTATCCAAAACTAATTCTTATATCTGCCTCTGGAATTGCTTTTTTAATGGTTTGTGCCTTATACGCTCATTTTAGTGTTCGCAATCCTTTACCTAAATACCTCCCTGCTTTTGCTCTTCTTAGTTTATGCGTTTTTCTTGTTGCCACCAAAATGGACTTAATATAAATGACTCTAATTTATGGGTTGTCTTACTTTTCTGGAATTTCATTTTTAGGCTTTGGATTCAGTTGCCTCTTTAGTTCAAAAATGGTAATCGAGTTTGAACGATACCAACTTTCAAGATTTAGAACTACTACTGGTTTTTTTCAAATAATTGGCGGGATTGGTCTTTTAAGTGCTGGCCTAAATCCAACAGTTTTATCCATTAGTGCGCTAGGATTGTGCATCTTAATGCTGCTTGGGTTTGTTGTTCGAATTAAAATAAAAGATAGTCTTATTCAATCCTTCCCTTCCTTTTTTTATATGGTTTTAAATGGATATATTTTTTGGTTATCCACACATTAGTTGTCTTTTGCAATTTATATTGTATATTGTGGGTAATTTAAAACTATCTTATTATGAAAAACGTATTATTAGGAGTATTTGTATTATGTACAACGGTTCTTTTCGCACAAGAATATCAATGGACTTCCTACAACTTTTCGGTAGCTAACGAAGATGTTGAAATTGTAGGGAAAATCGTTGGAGATTATTTTGGAGAAGAAGGAAGTAAAAGCGAAGGGGTATCGGCATTTTTATTCGAAAACCACTTTAACGACAATTCCATTAATTTCACACATTCAATAGTATTTACTGGAACTTTAGACGCTATGGGGGCACAATACAATAGAGACCCGAACACCAAATGGGATCTGTTTTTAGCCAAACTAAACCAATTTACTGAAAGTCATTCTTCTGCTGCAGGGACCGGTTTAATTTCTTTTGGAGAGCCTGGGTCTCACCCGGTTCAAAACATCTTTTGGTTAGACGTTAAGGATCCTCAAAAATTCGCCGCTGCTTTTTCAAAGTATAACAAAAAGTACAACCCTAGTGACCGAAGAGTTACCCTTGGAAGCTTTGGTCTTGGAAGAAGTCCACATGGAGAAACACATTATGTTCTTGTTGGCGTTAATGATTTTAAAACTGCTTTCAATACAAGCCTTTATCGCAAAAACAACAAAGCTGCTCAAGCCGCATGGAATGAGTACTGGGATAATGCTGGAGAAGTAGAGCTAGTTCGTTCTACAACTCGTGTAATGCTTGGTAAATGGTAAAATACTTTTTATAAGTAACCCTTAAAAAACGAATCACTCCAACACACTAGATCTTGGGGTGATTTTTTGTTTTATAACCAAGGCATCGTTAAACACAAAAGGCTTGGGCATCATGCTGTTTGTCCTAGGAGAAACCTCCACCCAGGGATTATCCATTAAGTCGAATGAATATTCGTGAAGTGTAAAGGTTGGGTTTATACCTTGTGGAAGGGTATACGAAACCTCCAGCGAATCCAGTTCTTGAACAGAAAAAGTTAGCAGCCTGTTATTCTTTTCTGTAAACGATAAGTTTTCGACAACGTCAACACCATTATAGCTTAGCGAAGAAAATGTAATTTCCTGATCTACATACAGCAGTAAAACAGCGGCTTTTTTTTCTGCCAAAAACTTCAAGCTTACCTTTCTCTGATCTCCTATGAGGGTGTCTTGTGTAGTTGTTGCTTGGTAATGCGGAATGTCAAAATGAGGCGCCTCTGCAGCAAATGTGTAACCGGAATTATATTTACTTCGAGCGGCCGAATTGAATAGGGTGGATGCTTCTTTTGGGTCAGATCCAATATATGTTTTTGTCCAGTCGTCTAGAATCGAATCGTAGGTAAACCAATATGCTTTTTTTGCATCTAAGTCTTGCACGTACAAAAGACTGTTTGGCTTTTTACGGTCTTCGGTAAAATCGCTTGTAGCGTGAGCAAAAATGAACAGGCAAAGCGCCGTGAACATAAATACTATGGAGGCTCTTTTTTTATGTGCGAATGTGCTTAAAAAAGAAAGCAACAACCCAAAAACCAAGACCGTAAAAACGGTACTTAAAACAATTGTCTCTAGACCCAATCCTACTGGAAAAGTTTGAATGAGTGGGCTGAAAATAAATATCGCCGGGGTTGCCAAAAGTAAATGCACCAATGCGCTTGACGTTTCTTTTTTTATCAAAATCCAAAACGAAACTAGTGCACAATAAAAAGGAAGTATAAAATAGGCAGCTCCTTTTAAATATACTGCCAGTAAAATATTTATGATTAGCCATAAAAATAAGGGAGCGATGAAAATATTAGCCGTTGTTTCTTTTTTTTGAAATTTAGAATATAGGAACCAACAAAGGGCTAAGGATAAAGAAACAAAAAAGCCAATATAAGCATGCCCATTGTAAGTAAACCCATGTAATATCTCTGTGTAATGGGGATAAATTTTTAGCAAAATTGACCAGCCAAAGAACCCGACAATAAAAGTTGCTACTAAGGATAAAAGAAAAGGAACAAACCCTTTTAAAACTGATTTTAGATTCAGTTTTTTAGTTTTAAATCCAAGAACCAAAAGTGCGATAAAGAAAAGAATTGCAAATATCTGCATAGGCATAACCCAGTCAAATGGGTAGGCTATCATATTAATTATAGGAAAGTTGGTGTAAACATAATCTTCTGAACTCTTAACCAAACCAAGATCAGCATCTGCAAAATAAGTCAGTAAAGGCATCAAGTAACTTCCTTGATGTTCTAGAGAATTGCGGTCCATTCTTTCAAAATTATCTCCCGCTGTGTGGTAATCAAAATGATCGTCTATGAAAGCAAAAAACAAACCATCAATATCTCCTTCTTCTCTAAGAATTGTAGAATCGGTGTCGTTAGGTAACATTTTGTAAACACTATACAACAAAGAACTAGTAACGGGATATTCTGGATTTGCTTCCATAAACCCTTTTATCAGGTTCTTATTTCCTTGGTTGGTCTCTACAATCATAGAGCTTGGACCTCCGCTCCCTCTAGATTCGAAATTAAGAGACAGTCCCACATCTTTTGCCCATCGGTGCTCGCGAACAAATAGTTTAGCGCCAACAAGCCCTACTTCTTCGGCATCGGTAAACAGTATTATTATATCGTTCTTGGGCTGCTTCCCGCTGGCATTGAATGCCCTGAGAGATTCCAAAATTGCAACGACACCACTTCCTGCATCACTTGCTCCAAAAGAAGGTATTCCCGCACTGTCGTAATGAGAAAAAACTAAAAGTGCTTTTCCAGATTCGGTCCCCTTTAGTTTAGCAACAATATTTACGGGCTGATCCATTCTCCCATATTTTTCATTCAATATATAGCCTTGTTGTGTTTCTGGGTTAAGCCCTAAATCTTTTAAAGACTGAATCAAAAATTCGCGTACACGTTTGTTTTCTTCGGTTCCAACATAATGCGGAGCTTTGGTAATTTCTTTTAAAGGAATTAATGCTCTTTCGGTTGAGAATTCTGTTTTTAGAGTCTCTAGGGCTGAGATTGAACGCGGCATTAGACTATAAAAGCTATAATACACGAGTGCTAAAAGCAAGAAGAAAGAGAGTGTTGAAGCGTTTTTCATCCGGATGTTTTATATAAATATATAAATAATAAAAACACCACGCTGGGTTAAAAGAAAACCCAAAATCAATTTGTGGGGTTTTGTAAAAAAAGTTTAGTTACTTTAAACTTCTATTAAGTCAAAAACCCATGAAAAAAATCATTTTATTATCTGTATTGATCCTTTGTTGTTTTGAAATTAAAGCTCAAGTAAACAAAGAAAAAATAAGTTTTGAAAGCGCCAATCCTTTTTCATTAAGCGATGTTATTTTAGATCTTGACAACCAAGAAAAGCAAATAGTTTTTGGACAATTGACACTTCCTATAGATTCTTTAAACCCAGACAAAAAGTATCCCTTAATTATTGGAGTGGCTGGAAGTATGGGCTGGAAAAAACACCACTTGGATTATATGGAAATGTATCAAAATGATGGTATTGCCACATTCGAGCTCAATAGTTTTCAAAGTAGAGACATCCTTTCAACGGTTGGATCACAAGATGAGGTTACCATTGCAGCCATCATCTTAGACGCATATAGAGCCCTCGAAAAATTAGCTACACATCCCAATATTGACAAAGAAAAGGTGTCGATTACTGGCTGGAGTTTAGGAGGCGGAGTTTCCTTATTTTCGGGATGGATGCCTCTAAAGAATGCCATTACAACAGAAGTTAGTTTTGCATCTCATTTAGCTTTTTATCCACCCTGTTTCATAGACCCCGAAAATTTAGAATTTACCCAAGCACCCATGCACATTCTAATAGGAGAATCGGATAATTGGACTCCCGCTGCCCCATGTTCTAATCTGATTGACAAACTCGGTGACAAGGCAAACATATCGCTAACTACCTACCCCGATTCCCATCATTCGTTTGATAGCGAAACCCCTGTGCAAAGAAACGAGAAGGGGTATAGCTTCAAAGATTGTGTTTTTAAGCTAACTGAAGATGGAGATATTTTGATGAACTACCTTCAGATTCCCATGTCTAATCCGTTATTACAAAAAATTGGATTTCTGTTTTGTGTAGAACAGGGTGTTGATATTGGCGGAAACCCGGAGGCACGCAAGAAAGCATTTGTATTTGCAAAAGAATTTATGACCACTACTTTGAAGGAAACAGAATAGTTTGAGCTCTTCTTAATTTTTTTAAACAGCTTTTAAAAAACTAGATTGTAGCTTATAGTTCTATATTTGCGTAAAATATGTATTTGAAAAAAACAGCAAAAGTTCTGGGGTTGATTGGCGTTGGCTTATTTGCACTAATGGTTCTTTTAACCATTTTTATCTATATAAATTATAATGAACCGTTACCTACTGGGAAACAAGGAGCAGCAGCCGATCAATTGGCCGATAAAATGCTCGATGCTTTATCTTATGAAGCGTATCAAGAAACAAACTACCTAAGCTGGACGTTCAAAGGAGCTCATCAGTATCAATGGAATAGAAGCGAGGGCAAATGCAACGTTCGATGGGACAATTTAGTTGTTGATCTAGATTTAAAAAACAAGGACAAATCTTCTGTAATTTTAGAAGGAACCTTATACTCAGGGCCCGATAAAAATTCATACATAAACACAGCCTTAAGCTATTTTAATAACGACTCCTTTTGGTTGGTAGCTCCTTATAAAGTTTTCGATTCGGGGGTAGAACGCAGATTAGTTAAAACAGAAAACGGAGACGCTTTACTTGTAACCTATATTTCGGGCGGAACCACTCCCGGAGATTCTTACTTATGGCATTTGGACAAAAAGGGGGTTCCAACTTCTTTTCAAATGTGGGTTAAAATAATTCCAATTGGAGGCATTAGTGCTACTTGGGAACAATGGCTTACCACTTCAAGTGGAGCCAAACTTCCAGGATTTCATAAGCTCCTTTTTTTGGACTTAGTTATGAGTTCAGTTCAGGGTAAAAAGTAAATTAACTTTTTTTATTTGAAGTCAAAAGTCAAGCCTGCGTTTTTCTCTAAACGGTCTAAAAGCACGTCACCCATAGCAATCGACGGAGTTAAAACACCACTAACTTCTGGAAGCTTATCTTTTGCCAAACATACGGCTGCTTCACCAAGCATTTTTGAGGTTGATCCATAACCTGGATCTCGATCCCCCGTTACTTTTCCAAATCCTGCAGAACCGTCTTCTAGTGTAGCGTAGAATCGTAGGTTATAAAACCCGTTTTCACGCTGATCTTTGGAAGGGCCTTCCCCAGGTTTAGGCAAAATCCTATTTGCAAAACGTTTTAATAGAGATCCCGGTTTGGCTGTCATTATAAGTAGGGGTAAAGCTCCCAATACTCCTTTTATTCTTCCTTTAAATCCTTTTCCACTGATGGTGGCTTCGTCGTATCGGAAATCTTTTCCGTAGGCATATCCGCTCAATGCATTTGAGCGACGAACTACTTTGGTATTGATTCCAGCCATAATAAAAGGCCCAATCCAATTTTTAGAAGTCGCATCATAAATTACACTTTGAAGGTCTGGACGGTCAGCGCCTTTTTGTTGATCGGAAGGGTTTAAACCATAAGGATTAACCAGTACTTTATAAATACTTTTGTCTTTAGAGGCTTGCTCCATTACCTTACTCAAACTGGCGTATGTTCCTCCACTAAGTCCTCCCTTCATTCCTGCAACGCGCATTCGAATTCTTTTTGCTCGCTGCCCTTTTTGAGCTTGTGCTTCTCTTTGGGTAAAATAGACACCCATATCCGAAGGGATGGAGTCAAAACCACAGGTATGAACAATTTTAACGCCATTTGCTTTTGCCGCATCGTGGTGCTTATCGATCATGGTTCTCATCCATTGAACTTCTCCAGAAAGGTCGCAATAGTCTGCTCCGTGCGTAACGCAAGCAGCCACTAATTTAGAACCATAACTAACATAAGGACCAACGGTTGTGCAGATTACTTTGGCTCTCAAAACCAGAGCTTTCAAACTTGCTTCATCGTCACTGTCTGCGATAACTAAGGGGACTGTTTTGTCTGCAACTTGGTCACGAACTTGTTCTAGCTTTTCTTGATTACGTCCTGCCATTGCCCATTTTAGGTCACCATTTTCGCCGTATTGATTGAATAAATATTGGGCAACAAGTCTTCCTGTAAATCCAGAAGCTCCCCATACAAGGATGTCAAATTCTTTCGTTGTGTTCATTTTTTATTGTTTAAATATTTTGTGTATTTTTTGGTTTTCCTGGAAAAAATATAGGCGTAGTTTCTTGATGTTTTTTATAGTCTGGTCTTTTTTGGACAGAGTAATATTCTGACGGAACAGCCCCTGTATAATAAACTAGGGTGGTATACATGATTCGAGACACGTAAAGCAAGGAAGCCAAAAGCCCAGCTCCAATAAGATTGCCCTCGACAGAAAAATAATCACTTAAAGAAGGGATGGAACAAACAATCAATGCGTTCCAAACCATCCATTCTGCAAAATAATTTGGGTGGCGCGTGTACTTCCATAAGCCCACATTACACACTTGTCTTTTCTTATTTTCACGACGACATTTTATTAAAAATTTTTGCTTTTGAAGATCCGCAAGATGCTCCATTACAAAGAAGATAACCCACATCGAATATCCAAACACTTCTAGGGAGCTTATTATTTCCGTTGGATTAAAAGCCTGAAGCATTGCCGGAATAGCCAAAAAGGTAATGTTTGCAAAACACTGAATCATAATCTCATATTGTAAGGATAAATTCTCGTTTTTGTACCCCTGTTTTTCCCAACGTTTTCTTTGAAACTGGTAACGAGAAAGCTCAGTATTTAAGTGCCCTTTGTTCCAAAGAACTAAAGCTCCTAGTCCCATTCTAAGACCAGCAAATAAATACATTCCTCCAACAATGTAGTTTCTGAGCCAATACCCTTCTCCATAAAAAACGACCAACAGACCAATGCAAACCAAGCCCCAGGGCCAACCAATATCTACGTACGACATTCGCTTGGTAAGGTAAGTAGGAATACACACTACAACTGCAAAAAGAACCAACTGAATCGCCCCGTTTAGCAGGGTAAACTCTACTAAAGAAGCGGTAAAACACAAAACCACAAGGCACAATGCGAAGGGTAAATATCCTAGACTTCTATTGAGTATGTTTTTGAAAGTTTTATTCACTGGTTTGAGGGATTAATTTTTAATATTTTTATTTAAGAAAGATACAATTATAATCTTTTTTATGATTAATATAGTTTTGATATATCATATAAAAAAACCTCGACGAATGCCGAGGTCTTGATTGCTGTTAATCTAAAACAGACAACAGGGGAATTGAATTTTTAAAAGAATCATTTATCTAACAGACAATACTCTTCTAACGATATGTGAGTTTTTGAGTGTTCGAATCTCGTCGATACTTTTCCAAAACTTAAGATCTTCTTCGTTAAGCGCTATAGCGCCATTTCGAGATTTATATATGGTTTGGAGTGAGCTATAGAAATCTGCAGTAATGTAGTTTACCGGCTTATCTGTTCCAAATTGGTTTAAAACCTTATGTAGTCCCCAACCAGCTCTTACTTTATCATCTTTGAACATTGGCAAAAAAGTTTCCAACTCTAATTTTTCATATGCTTCAGTTTGATATGGATCTACTTCCATATAATTAATAACGGCATAATCTGCAGGACCCGTTGCTTCTTGTGTACCATAAGAACCTTTAATTGACGTTACCAGCTGGTAGTTTTTAATGTAGTGACTGATTGCTTTGTCTTGTGCAGCTTCCCATTCTTTTTGAGGAACTCCCTTAAGCGAGTTAATCGGAGTGTTTTTTCCAATAGAAGCAAAATCTTTAACCAAAGAAACATAGAGGTAAGTTGTTGTCATTTCATTAACATCAGGGTTAATTATCTGCCACATATCCCAACCTAAAATATCTCCGTTTGCAACTCTTTGCTGATGGTATTTAAGATAGTAGTCCTTTTCTAATTGCACATGTTCTGCTGCGTCTGCAGAATTTATTTGACCATACCACATCAAAAGAATGGGCTCATCATTTTGTGCTTGAACTTGAATAAAAGTAAAAAATAATACGAGTAGGCTTAATAGTTTTTTCATAATAAATAGTATTAATGATTGTGATATGCAAGCTATAAAAATATTTTTAAAACTAAAACTTTAAAAGCCTTTATATAATAAGTTCAAAAGATTTTTATATTTGAAGTAATGGAACAAGAAAAGAAATCAAAAAACAAAAAAGTTAACTTAGGCGGATCATATAAATTTAAGATTGCTAAGAAGTACAGCAAACCACAACGTAAAGGAGATAAAAACGCCAACAGACGTAAGAAGAAATAGAATTCCATTTTGAAGTAATGAAAAAAACTTGCCACATGATTTGAGAAATGAGGAGATTTTGTTTGCCGATTTAAGTATTACCAAACAATAAATTATTAAAAACGAACTTTACTATGGAAAGAAAACAAGCAACTCTTTTTGGAGCAACGGGACTAATAGGGGGTTATCTTTTGGACATTATTCTTGAAGACCCATACTTTAATCATGTTATTGTTGTAAGCAGAAGGCCGTTTTCCAAAAAGCATCCAAAAATGGATACCCGTATTATTGATTTTTCCACCACGAAACAAATTGAACAAAGTATTGCCAACAGCGACTTTGTTTTTTCAGCCATTGGAACAACTCAAGCACAAGTAAAGGGAGATAAAAGTGCGTATAGAAAAATTGATTTTGACATTACCCTCAGCATTGCTATGGCTTGTAAAAAAATGAATATAAAATCCTTTTTATTTGTTTCGTCTTCGGGAGCAAACAGCTCAAGCGCTTCTTTTTATATGAAACTTAAAGGAAAAATAGATGAAGCGGTTTTCAAGCTTAATTTAATTTCAGCTGTAACGTTTAGACCTTCACTTTTAATTGGCAAAAGAAAGGAGTATAGATTTGGCGAAAAAATAGCGCAGTTTATTATGCCATTTTTAGCTTTTCTTTTTCCAAACAAATTGAAACCGATACTAGGATCTTTTGTTGCAGAAGCGATGATTCATGTTTCAAAAAATTCTCCTTTTGGAAATGAAGTTGTCGAAAATCGAGATTTGATTCTTTGGAAGAAAACTGGTTTTGATTCATAGAAGAAGTCCTATAAAGTTTCCATACAATAAAAAACCCTCCGCAAAGGAGGGCTTAAAAAATCAGTTATTCTATGGGCTTTGACCTTTCAAAGATGCTGGCTTCTTTTATCAATTTACCTACAAAATTAACATCAAGTATTTGTTCTCTTTTTCTCTCTTTACCGTTTAGGGTCTCCGTAATTTCGATTCCTGTAGTTAACCAATGTCTGTTTTCTCCGTCTTTAACTTCAACGGTATTGGCAGCCATCCATCTCACGACCCACTTCGGATTACTTTCTGGAAACCATTTTTCCAAGGCTTGTCTATGCATTGCCTTTCCTTTTAATTCCTGTGCATCTTGAGTTTTTATTAATATTGAATCTTGAACCATACCCATGATTTTATCAATATCTCTGTCGTTGTGAGCTTTTATAAATTCCATATAGGTTTCAATAACTGCAATGTCTCCAGCAATTAAATTTTGTTTTTCTCCAGTCTCACTAATTTCATAACCAATAACAGTTGGTCCATGTGCATGATCTGATCCGTTTTCTGCGGGAGTTTGGCAAGAAATTAAACAACCTGCAAGCAATGTACTTAGTACTAGTTTTTTCATAAATATAGTTTTGATTAATAAGATCTAAATATAGCCTTATATATTGCAAACCACAATTGATTTTCTGAGTATTGCTTTTTTTAAGATAAAAGGATTTTAATTTAGAAACTACAAAACAAGCGACTCTATGAATATTAACACAGTTCATTAGAACATCAAAAAACATTAGCCTCTAGTTTTTCATAAATATTGTCTTTCTTTGCTTTTTAAATAATTTGAATTTATGAACAGACAGGATATAATCGATGAGTTTCTTTTGGACTTCAAACCCAAAAAAGATCAGAGTTGGAAAAGCTGCTATTTTTTTACACACCACTTAAAGCATAAGCACAACATAGATGCAGAGCTGTTGGAGGGCATTTCTAAGATCAATAAAATTGATTATTGGGTCGTGAAATTCGACGATCAGGACATAGATATTCATGCAAAAGCAACGGATACTGAACCAGATTCTATTGAAAATCCAGACGTGGTCTGGAGCTTAGAAGATTTCGAAAAAGATAATTTCTAGCTCTACAAATCCAAAACAAACTGCAATTATTGACCCTTTGTTTAGGGTTTTGAAAATTTTACGGCTTGCAAAAAACAATTAATATTGTTACATTTAGCTAAAATAATTTAAAACCATATTATGAATGAATTTGAAATTTTTCAGCTCTCCAACCAAATTTACATTAATAATGCCATCTACACGATTGCAGTTATATTGATGACTACTCTTGCTTTTTATTTAATAAGAAGATCCAATGAGCTTAATTTTCCAACCTATGGGAAAGCAATCCTTACTTTGTTTTGTTCGTTTCCTATTTTCTTTGGACTACAAGTAGGTGCTTATTTTTCGATGAATCAGAAAAACACCTCGTTCCAATTGTCGGAACTTAAAGAAATGGGAAAAGAAATATCAACTATAGCAGAGTCTTATATTTCAAATGTAGGACATACCGTTGCAGAAGGGCCGGCTACACTTATGCCAGACCTCCCATATATTGTAATGTATGCTACTATTTCGGTTATGTTTCTTGTTTCTATTTGGGGTAAAGCTCCAGCAAGTAAATAAATACTACCAGCATTTTTTAGATTACCTAATGCTTCCCGGTTCTTAAAGGATCGGGAATTTTTTGCTTAGACCTACATTTGTTAATACCCCAAACAAAACCCCTTAGAGCAAACTAGAGGGGTCCAAAACTCCCAAGGGAGTAGTTTTTATAAAACCTTATTCTTCAGATTGAGCAGCTGCTTGTTTGTATTGACTCAGCGTTACAATCTTTTGGTCTATAATGTAGTAGCTTTCGTGAACTAGATATTTTTCAACAGTTCCGTCTTCTTTTGGTGAACTGATTGAAAAACCTGCTTGCACGTGTTCCCCTCCCATAGAAGGATTGATATCCACAGAATACGCATAATCGAAGGTCCAACTTACTTCGGCACTATCCGCTTCTTGTGACGCTTTGAAAGCATCAAAATTGGTAAACGTTACTCCATCCCAGTTGGTCACTTTTAGGGTGTCAACAAAATGACCTCGCATTGCTTCAAAATCTTTAGCAACCCAAAGTTTGTCTAAAGAAATAACATGGTCGATGGCTTCTTGAGTTCCCAAATGCCATTTTAAGTCTTGTATTTCTAGATTTGGATGAAACCCGATCATACGTTCTTTAGCTTCAGAATCTGTTTGTGTTGCACAAGAATTCAATACCAGGGCAAGTACGCATACTTTAATTAAGTTTTTCATTACATAAATTTATAGTTGAAGTGTAATATAGAATATAAGTTGCTAAATACAATTGATATTGTGTATTATCTTCTGTTATTTACCTTGATCGAAGAAAAATCTAGTTTCAATTGTGCCAAGGCTGAGTAAAAAGGGAAGAGTTAATGGGTTTGTTGTTGGTAGCTCTGGTGATACAATCGGGAGGAATTATGTAATAGATGGTATAAAAACCAACGTTTATGTTTTGTGTTTTTTTAGGCGCGCCGCTCTTGATAAGAATAAATATTCCGAGTATATTAGACCTTAAAAAAAACAACCCTTATGATTAATAAAAGACAACTATTAGCCGAACGCCCAAAAGGAATGCCAAACGAGAGCACCTGGACCTTTGTAGAAGAAACAGTTCCTGCCCTCAAAGACGGCGAGATCCTAATTGAGCAAAGCCACATATCACTAGATCCAGCTATGCGTGGGTGGATGAACGATGCCCGTTCGTATATCCCTCCAGTAGGTATCGGAGAAGTAATGCGTGCCGGAAGTGTTGGAAAAGTAATTGACACCCAAGGAGACACCAAATTTAAGGTCGGGGACTATGTAACCGGTTGGGGTGGTGTGCAACAATATTATGTGGGTGATGGATCTGGTTTTGTTCAAATTGAGTCGAATCCCGACAACCACACCAAGTATCTTGGTGTTCTGGGAATGCCCGGAATGACCGCTTATTTTGGAATTTTGGAAGTAGGTGAAATAAAAGAAGGAGACGTAGTTTTAGTTTCTGGTGGTGCTGGAGCAGTAGGTTCTGTTGTAGGACAAATAGCTAAAATAAAAGGCTGTACTGTAATCGGAATTGCCGGTGGTCCAAAAAAATGTGCCTACATGACCGATGAGCTCGGATTTGACGGTGCCATAGATTATAAAAATGAAAATGTTGTTTCTGGAATCAAAAGAAACTGCCCAAAAGGAATCGACGTATACTTTGATAATGTAGGAGGAGACATCTTGGACGCTGCTTTGGTTTTTATCCGTAAAAACGCACGTATTGTTATCTGTGGAGCCATTTCACAATACAACACCACTACAGGCATGCAGGGACCTAAAAACTACTTGTCGCTGTTGGTTAATCGTGGAAGTATGAAAGGAATGGTTGTTTTGGATTATGTAGACCACTACCGCGAAGCCATGCAAATAATGGCGGGCTGGATGCAAGAAGGAAAACTAAAAGCCAAAGAAGATGTGTACGACGGGATCGAGAATTTTAGAGATACGTTTTACCGTTTGTTTAGCGGAGAAAAACTCGGTAAACTTGTACTAAAAATCAAACCTTAATTTTTAATGAAAAGACGGGTATCGGTTCAATACGATATGGAAACGGAAATTATTGGGTTCTACGACAAAGATACAGGCGAGCTGGATTTTGAATGGGATGATGTAATAACTTCCGAAGCGGTGAACCGTTCATCGGAACCTCAACTGCTTATAATCCACGAATTGTTCCGCACCAAATATGCACGAAATGCCAAAACCAGAGGCATTTATCGTCGCTATTTAACCTTTATAAAAAGGGCTGCGGGGCTGTCCTAACGGCCTCGGTTGCTGCTTCTGCCAACACCACCAGAGCGATTGAAACTTCCTTTTTGACGGCTGTTTCCTTTTTTCTTAACCGGTTCCGGCTTGATGTTCGGATCGGGTTCAAAGCCTTCTTTTAATTCCGACGGAATGCGCATACCAACGACTCTTTCGATGTCGCGTAAATATATTTTTTCGTCGATGCAAACCAAAGAAATGGCTTCCCCTTTTGCTCCTGCACGACCCGTTCTTCCGATACGGTGAACGTAATCTTCAGGAATGTTAGGAAGTTCAAAATTGATTACATGTGGCAGTAACGGAATGTCCAATCCACGGGCTGCAATATCGGTAGCTACCAATACTTCAACAGTTCCGTCTTTGAAACCTGCAAGGGCTTTGGTTCGCGCACCTTGACTTTTGTTTCCGTGAATTGCTGCAGCTTCAATGTTTGCTTTCAGCATGCGTTTGGTGAGGTTGTTGGCTCCGTGTTTGGTTCTTGTAAACACCAAAACTTGATTCCAATTCCCATCTTTAATCAGCTTGATGATGAGCTCCGTTTTCCGAGTCTTGTCTACTTTATATACCCGCTGAATAATCGCATCAACGGTTGTGTTTTCGGGAGTTGCTTCAACCAGTACCGGCTGATTTAGAATCCCCTGAGCAAGGGTTTTTATTTCTTTAGAAAAGGTTGCCGAGAACAACAGATTCTGTCTTTTCTTAGGCAAGAAACCCATTATTTTATTGATGTCGCGTTGGAACCCCATGTCGAGCATACGGTCGGCTTCGTCCAAAACTAAAATCTCTACGTGTTGTAAAGAAAGTACTTTCTGGTTGTGTAAATCAAGCAAACGTCCTGGGGTTGCAATCAACACATCAACACCTCTGCGTAGAGTTGCTATTTGTGGATTTTGGTTTACCCCACCAAAGATTACCGAAGAACGGATGTCGATGTGGGTACTGTATTCTTTTACATTTTCATAAATCTGAGCAGCCAATTCCCGAGTTGGTGTAAGTACCAATGCGCGAACTTTGCGGTGTCCCGATTTTTGTTGTTTCGATAAAAGCTGAAGCAGCGGCAGTGTAAAACCAGCTGTTTTTCCAGTTCCTGTTTGGGCAGACGCAAGCACGTCTTTTCCTTGAAGGATTTGCGGGATTGCTTTTTCTTGTATGGGTGAAGGCTCTGTATATCCTTTTTCTTGTATTGCTTTTAAAAGCGATGGTGCTAGGCCGAGATCAGTAAATTTCATAAGGGGGGGGGAGCTTGTTTTCTTGCTCCTAAGTGCACAAAGATACAATATCTTTATCGGGTAATAAATTTGGGTTTTTAATTTGGCTTCTTGTCGCTTTGCACCAATTCAATTCGGTCGTCTAACAAAACAATCAGTTTGCGTTTGTATAGAAAACCAACAGCTTTTTTAAACGCTTTTTTACTCATACTGAGTGCGCGCTTAATTGCTTCTGGGGAGCTTTTATCGGTGAGCATCAAGCTGCCTTGCTCTTTTAGAGCGGCCATCACAGCATCACAATCTACGTCGATAACGTTTAGAAACCCTTGTGGGCGAAGCGAAACATCAATTTTTCCGTCTTCTCTAATGTTCTTGATATAACCTCTAATTTCTGCATCACGATTCAACGGCTGGAAGACTTCGTTGCGGAATAAGAGTCCTTCAAATTCGTCATCAATAAGCACAACATACCCCAGGTCGGTTGCTCTTTGGATGGTTAATTGTACGCGGTCTCCTATTTCGTATTCCATGGTTTTAAGCTAAAGATTATAGTGGCCGCAAGGTAGTTCTTTTTTGAAGGTAAAAGTTGCTGTATGGCGAACTACTTTTTTTGAAAGAGTCTGTGAATCACTTCAAAAGCAGCTTCTGCCATGCGGTTTCCTTTGTTGTCCAAAAGGGGGTTTACTTCGGTTACCTCGAGGGCCAGTACTTTTTGAGAAGCAGTTATTTTTTGAATAATCGCAACCACTTCGTCTATGTCAAAACCTTTTGAAACCGGAGTTCCGGTTCCTTTAGAAATTAAGTCACAGTCCAAACTATCAACGTCAAAAGAGATGTAAATTTCGTCTACATCTTTGAGTTTTTCGAGGGCTTCGCATACGCATAAAGACAAACCTCGATGTCGGATTTCGTGTACCGGATAGTTTTTGATGTTACTTTGCTCCATCACTTTATCTTCAGGTTCTTCGGTATCGCGCACCCCAAAAAAGATTAAATGCTCGGGAGCAACTTTTGGTTTATCGCCTCCGACTTTTTTAAGATTTTCCCAAAGTTGAAGCGTTTTATCGTTTACTTGATTTACGTCTAGAGTTTCGTTATCATATCCTAAGGCAGCAGCTAAAGGCATTCCATGTACATTGCCCGAAGGAGAGCTTAAAGGGGAGTGTAAGTCGGCATGGGCATCGATCCAAATCACACCCAGAGTTTTTTCGGGTGCTGCTTTTTGAATCCCAGCAAGCGACCCAAAGGCAGATGAATGATCTCCAGAAAGGATTAATGGAAATCGGTTTTGGCCTAAAACTTTAGAAACTGCAGTACATACTCGCTCACATTGTTCCAAAACAAAGCCCAAACGGTGCTCTATTTTGAGGAAATTCTTGTTATAAATAGTTTCGTTATGTGTAGGAACATCAACGTGTTCATGGGCGTTAAAGAAGCCATTTTTTTGATTGATTGCTGCAATTTCAATTGCATCTACCCCCAAATCGGAACCTCGGGTTCCTGCCCCTATATCTGATCGATTTTTAACTATTGTGATGGGTTTCATGCGTTTATTTTTGAACTTGTTTTCTTCTTTTTATTTCCGAACGAAGCAATTCCATTTCGCGTGATGTTTGGCTGGCAATGGAACTGTTTTCTTCTGCACGCCTAATTAAATAAGGAATTACTTTTTTGACAGGACCATAAGGTAGGTATTTCACAACATTATATCCATGATCCGAAAGGTTATACGAAATGTTATCGCTCATTCCGAACAAATGTGCAAAACACACACGCGGATGGTTTGAAGCAATTCCATTTTGTTTCATTTGCTCCATAGCTTTTAGCGTACTGAGTTCGTTATGGCTTCCGACAAAAACAGCGGCCTGATCTAAATTCTCGAGCAACAGTTGTAGGCCGTTATCAAAGTTTTGATCGGTTGCTTCTTTAGAAGGACAAACGGGATTGGAAAGCTTGCGGTCTAATGCGCGTGCAGTTTCTTTTTCGATGTATGCGCCGCGAACCAATTTAACACCTATCTGGTAGCCTTCCTTTTTTGATTTTTCTATCAAGGTTTTGAGGTAAGGTAATCGTTCCGATAAATACAACTGCAGGGTTGCATAAACCACCACTTCTTTTTGGTTATAGGTTGCCATCATTTCTTCTAGAAGAAGATCAAGAGCGGGTTGAATCCAGCTTTCTTCAGCGTCAATCAACAACTTAAGGTTGCGTTGAACTGCCTTTTTACAGCTGGTGTGGAAACGTTCTTTTACTCGACCCCAAGCTTTGTTTTCTTCGGTACTTAAGGGCAGTTTGGCACTGACCTTTTCGAACAGTGCTGTAGCTCCGTATCCTGTTGGTTTGAAAACTGCAAAAGGGGTTCCTGCATCTGGACTAGATGCGTCCATCGTTCTGAGAATTTCATTTAGTGTAGCATCAAAACCTACTTCAGAATTAATTCCTTCGATAGAGAAGTTTAAACAGGAATCCATTTCATTAGCACGAAGTTTCTTGACTGTAATCTCAGTTTCTTCGAGGTTTGTTCCTACGCAAAAATGATCGAACATGGTTTTGCGGACCAAAAAATTAATAGGTAAACCTACTTTGATTAAAAACTGAATAAAAGCACTTCCTACTTTAGTCAAAACTGGAGATGAAATAAGCTTGAAGAGGACAAAACTCTTCTTTAATTCAGCATCGGATTTTGACGCAAAAGCAATTTGTGTATTTTCGAAAATACTCTTCATCTCAATTAAGCGTCCATATATGGATAGCGATAATCTGTAGGTGGGTTTAATGTTTCTTTCACGAGTTGAGGGGACACCCATCGCAAAAGGTTTTGTCTAGATCCAGCCTTATCATTGGTTCCCGAAGCACGAGCTCCACCAAAAGGTTGTTGTCCTACAACAGCTCCACTAGGTTTATCATTGATATAAAAATTCCCGGCACTGTTCTCCAAAGCCAAACGTGCTTTTTCGATCACAAGACGGTCCTTCGCCATAACGGCTCCCGTAAGGGCATATTCTGAAGTTGAGTCGACTAGTTTGAGGGTTTCTTCCCATTGGTCGTCTTCATAAACATAAATGGTTACAATAGGTCCAAATAACTCTCTTTCCATGGTGTCGTAAGTCGGATTTGTAGTTACTAAAACTGTTGGGTCAATAAAGTACCCTTTAGAATTGTCGTAAGTTCCTCCTAACAAAATCTCAACGTCTGAGTCTTTTTTAGCTTGATCAATTGCTGAAGCAAGTCGATCAAATGAGCCTTTATTAATCACCGCAGTCATGAAGTTTTTTAATTCTCTTGGAGAGCCGAGGGTTATGGTTTTAACATCGGCAGCTACTTTGTCTAAAATGGCTTTAGAGGTAGATTTTGGAAGGTAAATCCTGGAAGCTGCAGAACATTTTTGTCCTTGATATTCAAAAGCTCCACGAACCACTGCAGTAGCTACTTCTTCAGCATTAGCTGAATTGTGAACTGCGATGTAGTCTTTTCCGCCTGTTTCTCCTACAATTCTAGGGTAGGTTTTATAGCGGTGGATGTTACTCCCTATTTTATGCCAGATGTTTTTAAACACATGGGTTGAACCTGTAAAATGAATTCCAGCAAAATCAGGACTTTTTAATACGGTATTGGTTACCATTTCTGGATCTCCATTAATCATATTAATTACCCCTTTAGGCAATCCGGCTTCTTCAAAAACATCCATGATTATTTTGGCAGAGAACATTTGATGATCGCTTGGTTTCCAAACAATTGTATTCCCCATTAATGCAGGAGCAGCAGAAAGGTTCCCTGCAATGGCTGTAAAATTAAAAGGACTTACTGCATAAATAAAACCTTCCAGAGGGCGGTAGTGTACATGATTCCAAACTCCTCCGGAAGAGGTAGGTTGGTCTTGATATATTTCTTCGGCAAAGCGAACGTTGAATCTAAGAAAGTCAATAAACTCACACGAAGCATCAATTTCTGCTTGGTGTACTGTTTTGGATTGCGCCATCATCGTTGCAGCATTAATTATTGCGCGGTAAGGTCCCGCAATTAAATCGGCTGCTTTAAGAAATACAGCTGCACGAGCAGCAAAAGGTATCAATGCCCATGTTTTTCTGGCTTCTATGGCGGCAGCTATGGCTTGCTCAACATGTGCTTCTGAAGCTAAACTATAGGTCCCCATACTGTGTTTATGGTCGTGTGGAGGATGCATGGTATTAGCCTCAGTAGAACTTACCTCTTCGCCGCCAATTTTCATTGGAATGTGGATTTTCTTTGAGAAAAAAGCATCATAGGCTGCAGTTACGGCAGCTCGTTCGGGTGTGTTTGGTCCGTAAGATTTAACGGGCTCATTTATTGGTAAAGGCGATTTTAAAAAACTATTTGACATGGCATTTTTTTTATCCTAATTATTTATTATACTTTCAAAAGTACAGATAAAATCAAATATAGTATGCCAGTTGAATGTAAATTTTAACGACTAAAAACTTCTATAAGAATGGAAAGAAAACTGATGTTTTTTTCTTGTATTCAATGTAGTCTTTGTCCGCACTCCATTTTTTGTCAGCGCTTGCTTCGAGTAAGTTCACACCACTTACACGAGTCAACAACAAATAGGTAAAAACAGGTGAAATTAAGGCAAGGTATTGCCACCCACTAAAGGTCGGTAAAGAAATAACAGCAATTCCGGTCCACAACAATACTTCGCCCACATAGTTTGGGTGCCTAGATAATGCCCAAAAGCCAGTTGACATAAACTTTCCTTTGTTTTTAGGATCTTGATTGAATTTTGATTTTTGACGGTCGGAGATAACTTCCACTAAAAACCCAAAAACCCATAGGATTGCTCCACCAATTAAAAAGTAATCTACTTCTTTCGATTCCGAAGCAATTGCTGTAATGGCAGGGAGTGTGCACATAAAGACCCAAAACCCTTGAAGAGCCCACGCAAGCATAAAGCGGGTGAAATTGGTCTTTATTTTATCGAAACGGCTGTCTTTTCCTACTTTTTTAACTCGCATAAACAAAAAGGAGCTCAATCGAATTGCCCATAATAAAATTAGAGATCCCAAGACAATTGAACGATAATCTAATCGGTCTTGTAACTCGTTTTGATAGAGTGCATATACCATAACGGAGATGTAGGTAATGCCTCCAGTAAGGTCGTAATAGTGTTCAGTTTTTAGCGTATAAGAAATCAGAAAAACCAAGAGTTGTATCGCATAAATAATAAGCAGCACATGATAGCCAACAACAGCTGCTTCTGGAGAAACAATTTCTAAGGTGGTTGCGTAATTTAGGCCTACACTTAAAAAAACAACAGTTGCTGATGCAAGTATTCTTTGAATGATAATTTTCATAAGGGTCTACTTTTTTATCAAATATAAACTATTGTTTTTGGGCACTGTAAAAGCAATTGTATTTTTCATATATTTTTGTATTGCTTATTGCAAGTAATTACATTAACTTTAATTATTATTTAAAAAATCATAAAAAAATTAATTGTTGCATTCGTTCTATTCGGAGGGTTTGTATTTGCTCAAGGGCCTAACAGTAACGGAAAAATTCGTTATGATAAAAAAGCAGAGCTTATAAAAGAGCTGCACAACAACTATGCTGATAATAACTTTGAGTTATTTGAAAGCTTGATGGCTGACGACGTTTCTATTTATTTAGGATCAACTGTGAAATTTAACAAAAAAGATTTAATTGAAGGGTTTAAGTCTCACCATCAATTATATAAAAACATAAGCTGGGATAACTTTAGTTAAGAAACTGCAACTTATAAAAGTGGAAGTAAATGGACCATGGCATGGGCCTTATGGAAAGGCGAAGGTAATTTCACAGGAACTGCTAGTGAAGTTCCGGGTCATTTTGCCTACGAATGGAAGTACGACAAAATAGTTACCGCTTTATACTACTTTGATCCCACTAGTCTTAATGCAGAAGTTACTGCTATGACAAATCAATCGATTCTCACTATGCTCATGAAGGGTTCAAAATTAAAGACGGTAAAATAATTACAGTAAATCAATATTACAGACCCAAATTAAAGGAATAGAACTACAAACAAAAAAACCCTGCCATTGGCAGGGTTTTTTTGTTTGTAATAATGTAGGTTACTCTTTTGGAACTGTAGATCCCATAACTTTCATTAAGGGACGCATAGTCCAAGGGATGTTCGTTATTTTATCTGACGGTAAGCCCGAAATAACACCACCACCTGATAAGTGTATCATGGCATTTTCTAAAGAGTCGTAAGAGTCATAAGTCATCATCGTTGCTACATCTTCTCCTTGCGGAGTAACCTTAGAAGCAACACCAAAACCAACCATTCCATGTTTACGCATCTCCTTTTTAAAATGTGGGAGAACGTATTTTTCGAGTTCTTTTAAATGTGTATCTACTTGATCACTGTTAGAGAAATTTAGAATTACATAACCTGCTGCTGCAATTGATGGCAGCGTGATGTCTTGTTTGTAAAAATACCTTCTGTCCATTTCTATGTAATCGAAAATGCTAAACAATAAAGGGGTTTCAACACCAACAACATCCTTGGAATTATTCCACCAACCCCCTTCGTTTACAGCAGAAGCAATGTCCTTGTAAACATTTACCCACATGTAATTATATCCATCGGGTTTTGGATTGGTGTTTTTGAGTAATGCCCAACCTTCAAGTTGTCCTTTATTTACAGCATCTTGAGCTGTTTTTTGACTGTAATTTAGCTCAATGTCTAAGAACTTTTGGTTCAATTCAGCCGGTACTTTTACGGGATGAAATACGATAATTTGTGCTGATACTGCCATAGAAGCGAGCATAGCGAATACTAAAAATAATTTTTTCATAATATAAATTTTATAGATTATTGTTGTGGAATTCCTACTCCATCTTTGTTTGGCGCCCAGGAACTATGCATGATTTTCCATCCATCTGTGGTATTAACCCAAACTGAAGATCCTCTAGTACTGTAGGCTACCTTTTCTTTGGTTTCATTGAAAGTATAGCTTCCAGATCCATAAAAGGTTAAAACAGCCGTTTTCATGTCAGGAGAGTAATTTACTTTCATGTCGTTCATGTCTAATCTGTCCCAAGTGATTCCTTGATCCTCTTCAAATGAAGACTTGTTGAACTCATAAAATGGAGATAAATTTGAGTCACCAGTAGTATGTGTAATCTCTGGATGCTCATACTTTGAAAAAGTTTTGTAATCCTGACTCGTAATAGCATCTTGAGCTTCTCTCTGAATTTTCATTAAATTTTCTGAAAGATCATCTCGATTAATTTTTGCGTAATAAACTCGAGCAAGATTCCCATAAGGAGATCCAAAAGCTGCAAAATCTACTGCTTTTAATTGTAATTCAAATGCCTTATCATAATCTCCTAATGAAGCATAGTGCTCAGCCATTGAGTCATAAGAATTTGGTCCATCGTGAAGATTTTGAGACTTAGCAACATAATTCATTGCCATATCCTGATTGGTCTCACCAAAATCTCCTCTTAGATATCCGTATGACATCATGTTATAAGAAGAAGCAGCTTGCTCTGGAAATTTTTCCGCAAATCCTGAATACGTTTTCATGTCTGCAGGAGAGGTAGCAAGATAGTTGAGGATTGGACTCTTTGGGTTCGTCACTATTGCAGATTTTAAAACCGTTTCCTTATTTTCAGGTGTAGACATTAAAACATCATACCAAGCTGATTCTTCAGCACTTAGTTTAGAAACATCAATTGCTTCAAGTTTAGTTTTTTGGCTTCCCCAATTTGGATTTGAGCCACTAATTGCTGCAATAGTTAATTGAGCACAACCACAATCAGAATCTATAATAAGTGCTGCTTTAGCCATTCCTAGCGCAGTTAAATATTCTAAGTTTGCCATCGATTCAATTGCTTGATTAGAAATTTGTGCAGCCTTTTTGTTACAAGAAGTTTTTTGTACCCACTGAGCACTCGCAATACTAGTGCCTAAGACTAAAATAAAAAGTAATTTTTTCATAAAATATAATAATTTAATTTATCCGAAAATATCAAAATTAATTTTGGTCTGCAAGTAATAGTTTAATTATTTTACTTTATATTTAATTTACTATTTTATGAAAAATCTATGAAAAAAATACACTTTGCTCTTGTAAAATTACCTGTAATTTCAATTACTTTATTTTTTTGCTGCTGTTTAGTTGCTGCACTAATTCATCCAGGGTCAGAAAAAGAAATCATTGACTTTAAGATGGATCGTTATTCGTTTACACATAATTTTTTGAGTGAATTGGGGAGTTTCAAAACCAATACAGACGAAACAAATCCTTTGATTATTCAAGAGGATAACACACCTTCTATGCTTCTTTTTAATGGAAGTCTAATCTTTATAGGAGCAACATTAGTTCTTTTTTACATTCAATTTAAAGAAGTTTTTATTCAGATCAATGATACCGATAAAGCCCAAAAATATGGAGCACTTACAAAGCCCTTAGGGATTTTGGCTGGTATACTTTATGCTGGGGTTGGTTTTGTACCCCATGATTTACATTTTGGAGGACATGTTTTCTTTGCTAATGGTGCTTTTTTAGTACTTTTCTTCCTTTGTGTTTTTCACAGCATAAGCATTTACCATTCAAAATTTTTGAGCAATCGTTATGCTTTTGGGTACCTCCTTTTTTGTGTTGTTCTGTTTGTTTACCTCAGGATTATATTTTTTGGGCCACAAATTGGACCGGGCAAAATTTTTACCGAAAATGAATTGATGTTACAGGTTATAGCCCAAAAATCGATTGTACTTACTTTTATGATATCTATTCTAGCTCAGGTTTATGGGTTTAAACAGCTTCTCAGAAATTATTAAATCATTTTACATTCTAGTGAAACCTCTTTAACGACAGATGGTTCTTCTCTTATATTTACTTATATTTGAAATTATTAGTTAATTATTTTATTGTCAAGACACTAAATTTTATTTGTATCGATGCGTAAAAGCAACTGCTTACCTTTAATTCTTTTTCTGATAATTATTGTGTCAGGGATTAATGTTCAAGCTCAATTTTCAAGCGTCACCGCTACTAGCATTGATAATAATAACCTTAAAATTGATCTTACTTTTGATGAAGATATCTATTCAAATTCATCTTGTAGTACCCTTACCTGTATTGAAATATCTGATTTTGGTCTTAGTATAACCGGAGGAAGTGCCACGCTTAATTCAAATACTCCAATAACAATTACAAGATTAGGTAATTATGATTTTACCTCCAGGTGGGGCCCAGGTGAGCCAAATAATGCGGGTAACGAAAATTATGCTCAACATAGAAGTGATGGCCAGTTAAATGATTTGTCGAATTTTAATAATTTAAATGGTATATTAGAAGTAATTAATCCAATAGCCCAAGTAATTCCTGGCTATACATGGTTTGCTTCTTGGCCCTTAGGTTCTGAATGCGCGCATTCTTACTACAAGGCAAATACTGCAAAATCTTGGTCAGACTCAAAAGCTGATGCCACCAATGCCGGAATTGCTTTAGGTATAGGAGCTGATTTGCTGGTTTATAATTCGCAAGAAGAATTTGAATATATGTTTAATAATCAAAATACTAAAGTATCAAATACTTGGATTGGCTTACGCCAATATACAGGAGCCGCCGACTATAGCGAACCTTCAGGCGGATGGTATTGGGATGACGGAACACCCATGGATAACAGTGCTTCAAAACTCAAATATCAAATTACAATAGCTTTAAATGGAGTTCCAAATGGAGACGAATTAGTTACAATTAATCCCATTACAGCTCCAGCTTCTGTTTTTAGTTGTGAAGGAGTATCTGCAGTTACCCAAGTAAATGGACTTAATCAGGTATATTTAAATGATAAGTTAGATCCTTATATAGTTAGTTCTTCAATCACTGATGACAACACCAAGGTTCGTGTTGTTTTTAATGAGGATATTTTTACTGATGCAGCCGGTAATCCTCTTCTTAATTCTGACTTTACACTAAGTCTAGTTCAAAACGGAAGTGCAGCAGACTTAAACTCTGTTAACCCAACTTCTATAGCTAATTATGGAGATAATGTGTTTGATCTACTTCTTCCAATGAATGGACTACCAATTACAGGAAAAGAAGTCCTAACAATCTTACCTTCTGCTGGAATCGTTTTTGATGTAGCAAGCAATGTAGCCTCGTCAGTTCAATTTAATAACGTTGTGAATTTTAATCCCCCAAAAACAGGTCCGATTTACTTGAGTAATATATATAAAACTTCAACGGTTTCAGGCTCAATAGTTGTTGCTTCAGAAAGCTTTTTATGTGATGACGTTTCTTATAACAACTATAACCAAGCATATCACGACGGCACTATTTTAGAGCCTCAGGTTGGGAATTATATGATATACAATAATAGATACTCTTATCCTTCAACAATGTTAGATGGGTCTGATTTTGGGTATTTTCATCTTCGAGGATTTAATAGGATTTTAGAGATTCGTAAATCAGATGGGCTTGTTGTTGCAAAATATTCATGCGATTAAATAAAGAGTAAGACTACTTTATAATTTCAAATAAGACATGCAGACTCTAAAATCTAATGCTTCAATTCATCAAATTATACTTCTAATATTAGCAGGGGAATCTACTTTTATACTTCCCTTTGTTTTACCGAGGATTTTTAGACCTACCTATTTAGATGTTTTTACTCTTAATAATCTTGAGCTGGGTACTTGTTTGTCGATTTACGGAATTATAGCACTTTTATCTTATCTATATGGAGGGGCTATTGCAGATAAATATTCTCCCAGAAAACTTATTGCAGCCTCTTTGCTTTTAACTGCCTTTGGCGGTGTTGTTCTTTCTACTTTTCCTTCTATTCAAGTATTAAAGGTTGTTTATGGATATTGGGGGTTCACTACAATTTTTTTATTTTGGGGAGCAATGATCAAAGCTACCCGAGTCTGGGGTGGAACTTCAAAACAAGGAAAGGCTTTTGGGTTCTTAGAAGGTGGAAGAGGTTTTGTTGCAGCTTCCATAAGCGCTATTGGGGTTTATATTTTTTCAATGATATTACCCGAAAATCTTGCTAACGCCTCACTTGTCGAGCGTCAAGATGCTTTTCGATATGTAATTCTTTTTGCGACCTCACTGGCTATCTCCGTTGGTCTTTTAGTTTTCTTTTTCATGGAAGATCCCGAAGAAACAAATATGCCAGTAAAAAGCCTTGATTCTTCCCTTGTAAACATCAAAAAAGTTTTAAAAATACCCTCGGTTTGGTGGTTAATGTTTATTGTGCTTTCTGCTTATGTTGGATATAAATTAACCGGAATATTCTCTTTATACGCTAAGGAGATTATGCTATTCGATGAAATAAAAGCGGCTCAAATCGGAACTTTTCAACTCTATATTAGACCGATTTTAGGGGTTGCAATTGGTATTATGGCAGACAAAACAAAAGGTTCTCTGTGGATCATTATAGGCTTTATAGTGATGCTTTTAGGTTCCTTAATTTTTGCTTCTGGTGTAGTTCAATCAGATTTAAACTTCTTGTTTTTCTTGTCACTAACTATTACAGCAACAGGGGTTTATTCCATTCGTACACTTTACTTTGCGGTTTTACAAGAAGGTAAAATACCTCTAGCAATTACAGGAACAGCCATTGGTTTGATATCCGTTATTGGATACACTCCAGATATCTTTGTTGGACCCGTAATGGGGTACTTACTGGATCGTTCGCCAGGAATTGTTGGTCATCAGCAGGTATTTATGATGTTGTCAGTTTTTTCTGTCTTAGGATTATTCGCCGCGATTCGATTTTCGAAATTAGTAACGCATAATAAAGAATAAAAGAATCCTTTATAACGCGACACTGGTTTCCCCTTTTATTTGAATCTCCTTGTCATAGACAAACAAGCTCAAGCTCGCATTAGAATTTGTAGAAAAAGATATGTTTTTCTGGGAAATTGTAACAGATAAGATGACGTTTCTGAAATTTATCCTAAACTCTATTTCGTTCCATGCCTTTGGCAACCTTGGGCGAAAACAAAGCTGGTCGTTTTGAATACGCATCCCAGCAAAACCTTCGACAATACTCATCCAGGTTCCAGCCATACTCGTAATATGAAGTCCTTCTTCAATTTCAGTGTTATAATCATCTAAATCTAAGCGTGCTGTTCGTAAATAAAATTCGTATGCTTGGTCTTCTTTTCCAAGCCTAGATGCTAAAATAGAATGTACGCAAGGAGATAATGAAGATTCGTGAACGGTTAACGGCTCATAAAAGTTATAGTTACGCTTAAGAGTCTCGAGATCAAAATGATTTTCAAAAAAGTAAAACCCTTGTAAAACATCAGCTTGTTTAATATATGGAGATCGTAAAATTCGATCCCAAGACCAATTTTGATTAATTGGGCGTTCAGAAGAATCAAGACTAGAAACAGGAAGCAGCTGTTTGTCTAAGAATCCGTCTTGCTGCAAAAACACTTGTTTTTCTTCGTTGTATGGGAAATATACATTTTTTGATATAACATTCCATTCACGAACTTCCTCAAGGTTTATTTTTGTCTTCTCCGCAATGCGTTTAAAATTTTCAGGGGATTTCTCCTTAGTTTTTTCAACTTGCTCGGCTGTATATTCCAAACACCATTTGGCAATATAGTTAGTGTACCAGTTGTTGTTTACATTATTTTCATATTCATTAGGCCCAGTTACTCCGAGCATAACATAGGAATTTTTGTCTTCCGAAAAATTGAAGCGCTGTGCCCAAAATCGACTAATCCCGATAAGCACTTCGAGGCCCATTTCCGGTATATAAGAAGCATCAGCCGTATAGCGTTCATAATTAAAAATTGCAAATGCAATTGCTCCGTTTCTGTGAATTTCCTCGAAAGTAATTTCCCATTCGTTATGGCATTCTTCCCCATTCATAGTGACCATTGGATAAAGCGCAGCTCCAGAAGTAAATCCAAGTTTAGCAGCATTTTCAATGGCACGATCAACTTGATGATAACGATATGCCAACAGATTTCGGGCTACCTCTTGCTTTTTGGTAGCCATATAAAATGGGATGCAGTACGCCTCTGTGTCCCAGTAGGTACTCCCACCGTATTTTTCTCCTGTAAAGCCTTTAGGGCCAATATTTAGGCCTGCATCAGCACCAGTATACGTTTGATTCAGCTGAAAAATGTTAAACCGAATTGCTTGTTGGGCTTTTACATCACCGCCAATCCTAATATCGGCCCGTTCCCAAATTTTTGCCCATTCTGCTTTATGATTATGAAGAAGCCTGTCGAAACCGAGTTTGCTTGCCTTTTGAAGCTCAGTATCTGCTAGTTTATTTAATTCAGCTTTTGGGTGCTTACGATCGGTAATATAACCTCCATATTTAATCAACGTAACACTATCTCCTTCAGATAGATGATGGCTATAATTTAAAGTAGTTTTATTGATTTCTCTTTGAGGCTTTTCCTTCCGTTTTATCTGCGTCTCACCAGCCCAAAATTCTGTATCCATAAAGGTACACACATGAAAATCTGTTTTGAGGGTGTGTGAATGAATAAAAGCTTTGCTTTCTTTTGTTGAAACCTGGTCAATTTCCCAAAATTGATCTTCCCAGTTGCTGTCCTGATTTGTTATTCCTGCATCAAGATAAGGGATTAGATCAAGCTTTGTTTCTCCGCTAATTGCAGTTACAGTATAGTGGATTGCACCTAGATTTATTTGATCTAAAGAAAGAAATCGTAAGCTTTTGACATGAATCCTAGTTTCGTCTTGAAGTTTACACTTAAAAGTTCTTGTGTAAGTTCCTTCTTGCATATTAAGCTCGCGTTCATATTCAGTAACTTCTTTACATAAATTCAGGTCTAAATTTTGACCATTTACTTTTACATGAATTCCTATCCAATTGGGTGCGTTTAATACTTTAGCAAAATATTCGGGATACCCATTTTTCCACCAACCAACTCTAGTCTTATCCGGATAATAAACTCCCCCAATGTAACTTCCTTGAAAGCTAGGTCCAGAATAATCTTCTTCAAAATTTGCACGCTGACCCATAGCGCCATTTCCAATGCTGAATATACTCTCGGAAGATTTAACATTTTCAGGGTTCCATCCTTGTTCTATTATTTTCCAAGGATTTTGATGGTAGTGAGATGCGTTCATTAAATAGCTGCTAGTTTATTGAGTAGGGAAATGTTTATTTGTTCAAGCGATTCGAAAACATAATCTGCTGCCTTAAGTTCTTCAGGATTACCTATACCAATAGCGGTCATTCCAGCTGTTTTGGCTGCAGCAACACCTGCGCTTGCATCTTCGAAAACAACACATGATTTGGCAGGGGTGTTTAGGTTTTTGGCACCTAATAAAAAAACCTCAGGATTGGGTTTTGAATGCCTAACATGAGTTCCGTCTACAATGCTACTAAAGTAGGGAGTAAGGTTTAATTTTCCTAAAATTAACTGGGCATTTTTACTAGCAGACCCTAGAGCAACAGGCACATTATTATTTTTTGTAAAATCTAAGATATTCAATACTCCTGGAAGGATTTCTTCCGATCCCATTTCTTGAATCAGTTGCAGATAATGCTTGTTCTTTTGGTTTAACAGCATGTTTTTTTTTTCTTGTATCAGAACTTTTTTACCCCACTGAAGCAGCAAATCTAATGAATCTGACCTACTAACCCCTTTTAGGTTTTCATTCTGACTCTCTGTAAGATTATAATTAAAGGTTTCTGCTATCGTTTTCCATGCAATGAAGTGGTACTTGGCTGTATCGACAATCACTCCGTCTAGATCGAATATAAATGCATTCATAAATTAAGGTCAATAGTTTTGAATAAAAACAAATATATTATAATCCTTTTTTTAATTGGAGAAGAACTGCAATAAAAAGACGGAAATATTAAAAGCTTTTATTTATCTACAATGGTGATCTGCAGCACGAGTAGCTACTTGAATATTGGGCTTCATATTTACGCGATAACCCAATGAATTTGCCCAACCTCGAGACGCATTTACAAGTCGATTAGACTTAAAGCTTTCATCTTCATTATAATCCATATCTATCTGAATTTCAACATCAAGAGTCTGTTTCATTTGTTCAGCAATGTCAATACTCATTTCCGTTTCCTTCCACAATCGTGTCCAAAGATCTTGTATTTTAGGAAACCCAATTTTATGAACAATATAATGAACCCCTCTATTGCCTAGACGGTAAGCAATTACCGTTGCATAAAGCGTTCTTTTTGCTATGCTTTGCGAGTCAGTACCTATGTGTATAGTAACATAAGGGTGTTTAGCAACCATAGCTTTGGTATAAGAGATAGGGTCAATCAGTGTTCCATTAATATTCTTAAAGATCATGTTTTTTAATTAAGCCCCTACTGTTTGGTCAATAGAGGCTTTAGATTATTTTATTCCAACCCTTGCCCCTTAATGTAAGGTGCGTCTTGGTCTTTCAATTTTTGTTCCAAAGCTTTAATCTTATTTTCTGAAAGGGTTTTAACTTTTTCGCCAAGCTGTTTGGTCATCTTTTGAGCCAAAACCATGCTCTTTTTGTGAAGAGGTGTTGGACCATAAGTCGATCCCATTCCTCTATAAGCTACTCTGAGATGGGTTTGAACACTCGGAGAGTTTCGTTCACCTATTTCACCTTTCGATGGGTTTCCTTGAACAGACTTCATGAGTGCCACAACTTCTTGTTGCAGGCTTTGAATTTCACTATTTATTTTCCCTGGAGCGATGCTAGAATTATCTAATGCCGCTTTCAAAGCCATTAATTTCATTTCACTACGATCCATTACGTCTTCAATTACATCGAGTTCTTTTACTAAAGCAGATAAAGACTTTCTATAGGCGTCGTAGTCTTGATGAGATATTCCCTGAAGAACCCCATCACGAATCGACTTTACTTCAAAAGTAACAGGCTCATCTAATTGAGTGATTGCTCCATTATCATCTAGATAAAGTGTTGCGGTATAGTTCTGCGGAATAACAAGCGCCCCAGAGTTAAAGCCTCTGCGTCTTATTTTTCCATTTTCTGGAATCGATGCTGGATTAAAATGTTTCAAGTCCCAAGCAATTCGGTTACTTCCCTTTTTAGCTTTTGTGCTTAGTTTTCTAACAATATTTCCATCTGGATCTTGAATGGTTAGTAACACCTTAACAGACTGTTCTTCGTTTTCTTTATCCAAAGCATCCCATCCTGGGAATGGAACATCCATATTCTTTTTGTTTAATGCTTTTTCATTTTTTATACGATTAGATTTTAAATTAGAAAAATCACCAGAGAGATGGTAGGTAAAAACAGCTCCAAAGGTTGGATTTTTAGAGAAATAATAGTCTGCTCCAGTATTTCCAACATTACTTCTAGGAACATACCATTTGGCGGTTCGAGGCGCAAAAAGTTTTCCTTTTCGTTTTAGGTTTGCCGGCGTCATTTCTCTTAAAGCGCTGTAATCGTCTAGTACATAAAATCCACGACCAAAAGATGCTGCAACAAGATCATTTTCTCTTTTCTGAATTGTTAAATCTCTAAAAGAAAGCGTTGGTGTTCCAGGTAACTTCTGCCATGCATCTCCAGCATTTAGACTGACATAAATTCCAAACTCGGTTGCTGCAAAAAGAAGATCTTTATTAACATGATCTTGAACAATTCTCCAAACTAAAGTACGCTTTGGAAGGTTGCTACTAATCGATTTCCAAGTTACACCGAGGTCAGTACTTTTAAATAAATACGGGTTAAAGTCACCTTCTTTATGGTTGTCTAAAGCCACGAATACTGTATTTTCATCAAACAAATCGGCTTTAATATCATTAACAAAAGAACGACTTGGTATTCCAAGTTTACTCGCAGGAATTTGGCTCCATTGCTGTCCGCCATTTTTAGATATTTGAATGTATCCATCATCTGTTCCTGCAAAAAGAACACCTTCTTTTATTGGAGATTCTGACAAGGAAGTGATGGAATTATAATTTGACATTGCGCCAATATCCCATGCGTTATCCCAGCTCTGCTGTCTTCCCATAATCGGAAGCGTAATACGCTCTTCATTTCGTGTCAAATCACCAGAAACGGGCTCCCAATCATCTCCTCGGCTCTCCGACTTCCATACTCTATAGGAAGCGAAATATAGCCGCGCAGGATTGTGTGAGCTTACCAAAATAGGAGCATCCCAATTAAAACGCTCAAAAGGATCCCCTTCTTGGGGTTGTGGCTGAATAAGAACAGGCTCACCTGTTGTTAAATCAACTCTGTGTAGACCTCCTTGTTGCGTTTCGGCATAAATAATGTCATTATGAACAGGGTCGGTTGCGGACTGATGACCATCGGCAAATAAGGTTTTATACCAATGCTTGTTTGCAATTCCTTCTCTTTCGTCTGTTGCAGAGGGTCCACCGACAGATCCATTATCTTGAGTTCCTCCAAAAATGCTGTAAAAAGGCTCAGCATTATTTACCGCTACTTTATAGAATTGGGTTAAGGGTAAGTTTTTGATGTAACGCCAGTTTTGAGCTAAATCGAAACTCTCATAGATTCCAGCATCTGTTCCAATCATTAAATAGTTTGGATCATCCTTTTTGAAAATTATGGCATGATTATCCGAGTGCTTTTTTTCTTCTTTTAACTGAGTAAAAGATTTACCTCCATCTTCGGAGGTTAATACGCGAACATTCATTAGGTACAAGCGGTCAAATTTATGTGGACTTGCATACAGTTCTTGATAATAGTGAGGTCCAGTTCCACCAGAAACGGTATCAGACATTTTGCTCCAAGAGCTACCTCCATCTTCTGATCGGTATAGTCCTCCCTTTTTTCTATCTACCTCAACAGCCGCATAGATTACATTTGATTTTTGAGGAGAAATTGCTAATCCTATTTTACCCAGGTTAGATTTTGGAAGTCCATTGGCTAATTTTTCCCAAGTTTCTCCTCCGTCTTTTGAACGATGAATTCCAGAGCCTGGTCCTCCACCCATATAAGCGGCTACTGTGCGATGACGATCCCAAGTTGCTGCATAGAGTACTAAAGGATTGTTAGGATCAATTAAAAGATCAGTTGCTCCAGTCCATTCAGAATTTCCTAAAACTCTTTTCCAGCTTTTACCACCGTTTGTTGTTTTGTAAACTCCACGCTCACCACCTTTTTTCCAAAGAGGTCCTTGGCTAGCAACCCAAACTACATCCGAATTGTCTGGATGCACTATGATTTTTGAAATATGTTCTGAGCTTTTAAGTCCCATATTTTTCCAGGTAGCACCACTATCTGGACTTAAATACACGCCATCTCCATAACCAACATGGCGCCCTCCAACATTTTCTCCACTACCCATCCAGATTCGAGATGGATCATTGGGATCAATGGTTATACATCCTGTTGAATAGGATGCTTCTTTGTCAAAGATTGGAGACCAAGTGGTTCCAGAATTTTCTGTCTTCCATACGCCGCCGGATCCAACCGCAACATACCAAACGTTATCATTGTCAGGGTGAATAGCGATGTCAGCAATTCTACCAGATAAAAAAGCAGGACCTAGATTTCTAAATTTAAATGCATTTAAAGAAATTTCAGGTGCTTTTTCTACTTTCTTTTTTTTGCGTTGAGCCTCAAGACTGAAGCCACTTAGAAAAAACATGAAACTTAATAAACTGAGAATAAACTTTTTCATAATACTTTATTATTGAGTTAGTTTAATAAATGTACTAAAAAAAAATCTCCCATTAAGCGTTAGCTTTTTTTGATTCAAACTTAGGAAATAGCATGGAATTTACTTTTTTAGACAGCAAAATCAGCGTAATCATGTTTGGAATGGCCATTAAAGCAAATGAAACATCAATGATTCCAATTACAAGATCAACTGTTGCTACTGCCGAGAAAACTATACTAACAATATATATATAGTTATACCAAGGGCCCCATTTTTTACTGGTCAAATACCCCAAACATTTAACCCCATAATAAGAATAAGTAAAGAGGCTAGAAATTCCAAACACAAAAACCATGAGTAAGAGTAATTCATCTCCTATACCATAGAATAAGCGATTAAAGGCTTCGAGGGTAAGATCAATACCGTTAAGATCGGGATTTTCTGTTGCTCCGCTTATTATAATAATCAGTCCAGTAATAGAACAAACCAAAACAGTATCTAGCAACGGCCCTAAAGAAGCGACAAGACCCTCATGAATTGGATTCTTAGTATTCGATTGGCCGTGATACATAGGCGCGTTACCAATTCCACTTTCATTAGAAAAAACAGCCCTTCTAACCCCAATAATTACCAAAGCCCAAAAACCTCCGGTTGCAGCAGCTTGAAGGGAAAAAGCTTGACTAAAAATCTCACTTAAAGCTGGAATAATTGCCTCATAATTTAGAGCCAACATGGTTACTCCAATCCCAAAATAGAGCCCTACCATTATGGGCACTAACATGGAGGTTACTTTAACTATTTTTCTCAATCCACCTAAAATAACCAATCCACTGATTAGGGCTAAGAACAGCCCAATTATTATTTTCCAGTTTAAGTCACCAATATTAAAAAACTGATTGGGCTCAATTACACTGACTAAGGTTTGGGTAAGTTGATTGGCAGTAAAAGCGGGAAGCACACCAAATAAACCGGCAACAGAAAACCAAATTGCAAATGGCTTCCCAAATTTTGGCAAGGCTATTCTCATATAGTACATGGGCCCTCCTAATGGACTTCCATCCACTTCTTTTTCGCGATATAGAACGGCTAGGGTACAAGAATAAAATTTAATAACAGCTCCGATAATTGCAGTTACCCACATCCAAACCAAAACACCGGGCCCTCCCATATGAATCGCTATAGCAACTCCAGAAATATTACCTAAACCAACCGTTGACGCCAAAACTGCCGATAATGCTTGAAATCTTGAAATGCCTTCACCGTCCTCTTTACTGAAGAGTAATTTGAAGGAAGTTTTAATTAAGAGTAAAGGTTTTGCTCTAGCCTGAATCAGTAAAAAAAAACCACCCCCTATAACAAGTATAAACATTATAAGCTCAATAGAGCTGAGCAATTTTTGAAATAAGGAACTTAATAAATCCATGAGGTTTAAAGATAGAAAAAGCCTTGACATTTGAGTTGTAATTAATAAAAAAGAGAGGTGCTGAAAAAAATTATTCTTTTACAACAATCAAAGTAGCTTTATTTCCGGTAGCTAAATTCCATTGGTTTGCCATAATTAGACCTCCAACATTATCATAAACCCTAACCTCTGCAGTATTAGGTCCAGATTCTCCTTGATTTAGTGCAATGAATTCAATTTTATTAAACCCCGGGATAAGGTCAATATTCAATCGTTTAAATCGTTCTTGAAGCAATACATTAGCTTCAACCTCACGGTCATTATATAAGATTCGAACACGATCTCCGTCTGCTACTTCATGATCCCTAAAAATCACCTGAACGAAAGGGGCGTTACTTTTAAAATCCCCTAAATATTCATCCACCATATAATCAACTGGATTTCGATTGTTTTCAGGAGTTTTCAGTTTATTGAGGAAGTAATCTCGATTATCCATGAAAGTTTCCTGCTTGCTCATGTCGATTTCGGGACGATCGAAATATTTATTATCACCATCTACTTCAGGGGTATTCTTTAAAAAATCTTTTTTTAAATACTCGGGCAGTTTGTTGGGATCTTTTATTGGTAATAAAAGGGTTTTTTTTGGACCATCACTCTTATAGGTTTGAGGTTTTACCTCATTAGTTTGACCCAATAAAACAATGGAGCTAAATAATAAAGGAGTTAAAAAACCGAAAAATTTACAATCGAATTTCATGCTTCAAACCTACTATAAATTTATCTTTAAAGAAATTTTTTAACAGCCTTTTAATCCAACTAACACAAAGTTAACTTAGCTTATAATCTGCAAAGGGGGAGTTTCTTTCCATCTACCGGCTGTGAAATCAGGAAATTGCTGCGGTGCTCCATCTTGAGCGATAGAAGCTCCACTAAGTGGGCTAACGGAACTCCAAAAGCAACCTTCATATACATTTTGATCGAGGGGCAAACCTTGTTGTAAGCACTCTACAATGCGATACACCATAATCCCATCCATACCTCCATGTCCGCTGTTTTGAGTTTTTTGATTTAAGCGTTTATATAAAGGGTGATCGTATTTTTCATAAAGCGCCTCTAAATCTTCACCTTGTACCCAGGAATGGTGGTTTTTAGTAAACCCTTCAAATCCACCTTCGAGTGCTATTCGGGTTGGGAAGCCAGCTAAAATTCCTTTTGTCCCTTGAATTAAATTATGACGTGTATAGGGGCGAGGACTGGTTTCGTCCCATTGAATCATTATGGTTCTCCCGACTTGTGTTTTAATTATAGAGGTGTTTAAATCTCCATTTTGATAATCCAATTGGTTCCATTTATGATCCGACGCATAATTTTTTTCGGCATAAAGCTTTCTTCCCATTGCTGGAGTAGAGTAAGAAACAATACTCTTAAAGGAGTCATCCGTGCGACCAATATTCATGTATTGAGCAACTGGACCGAGCCCATGAGTTGGATATAAATTCCCTCTTCCCTTAGCGTAATGATGAGTTCTCCAAGACCCCGTTCCTCGTTCTTGTTCTTCCATTTGAAAACGGAGTTCATGAATGTATGCAGCCTCTGCATGCATAAGATCTCCTATTACTCCTTGGCGACACATGTTGAGATACATCAATTCCGTTCTTCCGTAATTAACATTCTCCATCATCATGCAGTGTTTTTGAGTTTCTTCGGAGGTGCGAACAATTTCCCACATATCCTCTAAAGTTTTGGCAATAGGAACTTCTACAAAAGCATGCGCTCCTTTTTTCATTGCCTCAATTACCATGGGAGCATGATTGTCCCAATTGGTGGCTATAAAAACAACATCGGGCTTTACCTCTTCGAGCATCTTTTTCCATAAGTTTTCATCTCCAAAATAGGCAGCTGCCTTTTGATGTCGTTCTCCTTTTCCTATATCTGAAGCAATTTTAGTCCACCGATTTACATGGTCTTCATACAGATCACAAACAGCAACAACTTCTGTATTATCCATAGAAGCAACTACCCTAAGATGACTTCCTCCTCGCGCGCCAACTCCAATGAATGCAGCTCGGAGATAGTCTATTTTCGGTGCGGCAAAGCCTCCCATATAAATCCCTTTTGAGGCTACTTTTGGCTCAACACAACTGCTTAGTAAAGAAGTTGATGCTATCGCAGCGGCTGATAAAGAGGAAGTTTTTAGAAAGGATCTTCTGTCAAATTTTTTCATGGTAGGTTTTTACTTCCAGTAAGATATGTAATTTTTTGGATTAGTTAACTTTTTAAGATCCATCACCGTCATAACAGTTTCATGATTTGACTACCTTGTACTTTTAAATCATCAACCGATTGAGCAAAATTATTTCATCTCAAGCGCCTGGGCGCATCTGTCTTTTTGGAGATCACCAAGATTATCTAAAGCTTCCTATAATTGCATGCGCTATAGATCGATCCCTTCGAATTAAAGGAACACCAAATAATACCAATCAATTTGTCATTTATATGAAGGATTTGGGAAAAGAAGAAACCATTTTGATTGAACCGTCTAAAAGTACTATTCGAAAAGAAGATTTTTTAAGAACAGCCCTAAAGGTTTTATTAAAATATGGCTGTATCCCATCTGAGGGATATGATATTATTATTGAAGGAACCATTCCGATTAATGCAGGATTATCAAGTTCAACAGCATTGACTATAGCTTGGATTCAATTCTTGGTTGAAGCCTTTGGAGTCGATGCTGAGGTAACTCCAGAATGGATTGCTCAACGCGCATATGAAACAGAGGTTTTGGAGCACGGAACTTCGGGAGGATCTATGGACCAATACACCATTGCTTTGGGAGGGTTGATTTTTTTAAAAACAACAGATAATTCTGTTTTAAAACTTTCAAAACCAATTGGACATTTGGTTGTTGGGGTTTCTGGAATTGCAAAAGACACCTTTGGAAGTTTGTCTCATTTAAAAGGTCATGCCCTTAAAGCAATTGAGCAAGTAAAAAACCAAATCCCTTCCTTTGAAATTGCAGAAGCAAAAAGCACCGACTTGGATTTGTATTTAAAATATATTTCATCTGATTTGCTGCCATTTTTTACTGCAGCACTTATAAACCACTCCATTACAAAACAAGCTAAAGTTGAATTTTTAAAAGCAAACCCGAATCCAGAAATACTTGGCAATTTGATGAATCAACACCACGAACAATTACAAAGAAATCTAAAAATAACCCCCCCAAGAATTGACGCTATGATAAACGCTGTTTTAAATGCAGGCGCATATGGGGCAAAAATAGTTGGCTCAGGCGGCGGTGGATGCATTGTTGCAATGACCCACAAGCACAACACCAATAAAATCGTTCAGTCCTTAAAAGAAGCAGGGACTATAGATGCCTTTATAGTTTCACAAGCAGAGGGAAGTTCTGTAAAAACCACATCAGCATGACCCAAAATTTAATTATTATGGCGGCGGGCGCTTCTTCTCGAATGAAATCGTCGGTTTCGGGTCTGGTTGATGAACATATAAATGAGCAAGCAAATAGCAGAACTAAAGGTCTTATTGAGATTGGTGATGATGCCAAACCCTTATTGTATTATTTACTGAGAAACGTCCAAGATGCAGGTTATAAGACCGTCTATTTTGTTACGGGAAGAGACGCTTCCTTTTTTCGATCAACCATTGAGAAACTTCCAAATTTAGAACACCTCGAATTTAAATTTGCAACCCAATTTATCCCTGAAGGCAGAATAAAACCACTTGGAACTGCGGATTCAATTCAACAAGCATTAGATCAGTTTCCCGAGTTAAAGAAGACTTATTTTTCAGTTTGTAACAGCGACAATTTATATTCTGTAGAAGCATTTCAAAACCTACGAAGTATTGAAGAAAATCATGGATTGATTGCATATGATTTAAACCATTTAAATTTTTCGAAAGAAAAAATTGCGGGTTTTGCCCTCCTAGTTTTTGATCCAGACTTTAAGCTTTTAAGTATTGTCGAAAAACCATCTTCAGAAGAGTTTAGAGCTTTAGAGGAAACTCATGGAACTGTTTATGTAAGTATGAATTGTTTTACGTTCAATGGAGCCACTTTTTATTCTTTTTTAAAAGAATGTCCACTCCACCCTGTTCGTAATGAAAAAGAACTACCAAACGCTATCTCTAACCTGATAGCATTAGGTTTAGAAGCCGTTCATGGAATACCAATGCGAGAACACGTGCCAGATTTAACAACTAAAACAGACATATTAGCAATTGAAGAATTTTTAAAGAATCGGAATACACTTCTGTAAAATCCTTTTTTTTCATACATTGAAGCCTCAAATGGAATCAACTATGACACTTTCAACCTTAGACTGGGGTATTATTATTTTATTTTTTGTTTTAACCTTAGTTATCGGGTTATTAGTATCAAGAAAGGCAGGAACTAGTTCCACAGAATTTTTCTTATCAGGCCGAAATATGCCTTGGTGGCTTCTGGGAATTTCAATGGTAGCGACTACTTTTTCGGCAGATACTCCCAACTTAGTTACCGACATTGTAAGAAAAAATGGAGTTTCTGGAAACTGGGTTTGGTGGGCATTTTTGCTTACCGGAATGCTTACTGTTTTCGTCTATGCAAAACTTTGGCGTAAGTCTGGAGTAGTAACGGATTTAGAGTTTTATGAATTGCGTTATAGTGGAAAAGGAGCTGCCTTTTTACGTGGATTTCGCGCCTTGTATTTGGGTGTTTTTTTCAACATCATGATTATGGCTTCAGTTTGTTTAGCGGCTATTAAGATAGGGAGTGTCCTACTTGGATTTACTGCTGTAGAAACCCTCATAATTGCATCAACTATTACCGTATTATACAGTTCGCTTGGTGGCCTTAAAGGTGTGGTTATTACAGATTTCTTTCAATTTATTTTAGCAATGGGTGCTACCTTCTGGGCAACCTATTATATAATTGATCTACCACAGATAGGGAGTTTAGATGCTTTATTGACTCATCCTAACGTAATTCCAAAATTAGATTTTATCCCCGATTTTCAACAAAGAGAAGTATTTATAACCCTTTTTATATTACCTATTGCGATTCAGTGGTGGAGTGTTTGGTACCCCGGCGCTGAACCAGGTGGTGGAGGGTATATTGCACAGCGCATGTTGTCTGCAAAAGATGAGAAAAATGCAGTCTGGGCAACCTTATTATTCAACTTTGCCCATTATGCTTTACGACCTTGGCCTTGGATTTTGATTGCCTTGGCAAGTTTAATTATTTTTCCAGATTTGCAATCCCTTCAGGCTGCATTTCCAGACATTGATCCAAGTATTGTAAAAGACGATTTAGCGTATCCAGCCATGATGACCTTTTTACCAGCAGGATTAATAGGACTTATAGTTGCTTCGCTTATAGCGGCTTTTATGTCAACCATATCTTCACACCTAAACTGGGGATCTTCTTATGTCGTATATGATTTTTATCAACGTTTTGTTAAGCCAGAAGCTTCCGAAAAAGAATTGGTTAGGGTAGGGCGTTGGAGTACCTTGATTTTGATGATAGCTTCAGCACTTTTTGCACTATTATTGAGTAACGCTCTTGAAGCATTTCAAATTTTACTACAAATAGGAGCAGGTACAGGTTTGCTTTTTATAATGCGCTGGTTTTGGTACCGCATTAATGCCTACAGTGAAATAACGGCGATGACTGTATCCTTTGTATTGGCACTTTATTTTAAATTAATTCACACAAAACTAGGGTTTGACCCAATAGCTGATGACATTCAATTAGTTTTAGGAGTAGCAATTACAACTTTATCTTGGGTGGTGGTTACTTTAGTAACGTCTCCTTCGGATAAGAAAACGCTCAACGAGTTTTATAAAATCACACAACCTGGAGGGCCAGGTTGGAACAAAGTAGTTGCTGAAGCAGAAGCAGATGGTGTTGATTTAATTACCGAAAAGCGAGCTTGGAACGTTCCTACTGGAATATTATGCATGGTAGTCGGATCTGTAGGAATATACGGAGCTTTATTTAGCACCGGATATTTTATTTATGGTGAATATAAAGAAGGGTCGATCTTACTGGCTGTAACACTTTTATCCTTTATAATTTTAAGAAAATTAATGAAGAAACTGATGTTTACAGATTAGTCTTATTGATAAACCCGAACGTAATCAATTATAAATTCCTGAGGAAAAATAGAATCATCAACGTCAGGGCCACCGAAATTTCCGCCGACAGCTAAGTTCAATAACACATAAAATGGCTGATCAAAAGGCCATTCTGCTTCACTTTTGTTTTTAGGAATAAAAGTATAAACGCTCATTCCATCTACAAAAAATTCGATTTGATTTTCATCCCAATCGGCTGTATAGATATGAAAACCTTCTTCAATTTTAGGGAATTTAGTTTTTTTGGTATTGATAGTTTCTCCGTGACTGGCTTGCGTGTGTAAAGAAGTAAAAACCTCATGGGGCTCTTTACCCACATATTCCAAAATGTCAATTTCCCCACAAAGTGGCCAACCAACTTCTTTTATATTACTTCCTAACATCCAGAAAGCCGGCCAAACCCCTTGACCAACTGGAAGCTTAGCACGCACCTCAAAGCGCCCATAAGTGTATTGTATTTGATTCTCTGTTGTGATTCGGGACGAGGTATATACTCCGTCTTTTAAGCGGGCTTGAATGACTAAATTTCCATCACGTATAACATGGTTACTATCCGTATAGATTTGTCTTTCGTTATTTCCCCAACCGCATAAATCGGGACAACCGTCGCCTAATTTGAAAGTCCAAAAGTTTTGATTTAGTTCGGGCTGATTGAACTCATCAGCCCAGACTAATTTTCTTTCTTTCGATTGTGCCTGAAGAAGGACACCTCCCAAAAGGAATATAGATAGGAGTATGGATTTCATTTTAGTTTAGTTTAAAACGAAAGTAGCTTTTCTTTTTGTAGTAGAATCGGTTCCAATAAAAATATTAAAATCACCTGTTTCGGACTCCCAGGTATTATTAGCACTATAAAACTGAAGCATTTTTTCGTCTATAGTAAAGATTACTTTTTTAGTTTCACCAGGTTTAAGTGAAACCAATTCAAATCCTTTTAATTCACGTATCGGTCTAACTGCACTTGCAAAGGGATCTTGAAGATACAATTGTACTACTTCTTTTCCTTCCACTTCTCCAGTATTAGTTAACACAACAGAAGCCTCTATAACGCCTTCAGCAGTCATCTCTGAAGCACTAAGCTCTATGTCTGAATAACCGAAGGTTGTGTAGCTTAGTCCATATCCAAAAGGGTAGAGTGCTGTATGTTTTTCATCTGTGTAGTGAGACCAAAATACACTTCCTTGATCTTCTCCATCAGCACCAGGACGACCAGTACTCTTAACGTTATAATATAAGGGCATTTGACCAACGTTTCTAGGAAAACTCATAGGTAACTTTCCGCCTGGATTATAATCACCATAAAGAACTTGTGCAATAGCATTTCCACTTTGAGTCCCTAAATGCCAAGCCTCAACAATAGCAGGTAAATTTTCCGAAGCCCAATTAAGAATTAAAGGTCTTCCGTTCATTAAAACAAGTACAATGTTTGGATTAATAGCATAAACCTCTTCAAGCAGTTCTTGTTGAAGTCCGGGTAAATCTAAATTAGCTCTACTTCGACCTTCTCCAGATTGAAAACCATATTCACCTAAAACCATTACAATTACATCTGCTCTTGCAGCTGCTTTTTTGGCGGCAGCAAAACCAGTTCTGTCTGTTTCGTTTATTGATACTTCTTCATGAAAACCAGCTGGTATTTTATTTGCAAGTTTAACTCCCTGTTGGTGTTTAATGTTATTCCCATTGTAAGCTTGTAAGCCTTCCAGGACAGAAATTGCAGTATTATCATCGGCTCCAATTCTCCAGTTACCAAGAGGGCTGTTTTTGTCGGCAGCCAAAGGGCCTATTAGAGCAATGCGTTGTCCTTTTTTCTTTAAGGGAAGTATTTTATCTTCGTTTTTAAGTAATACGATTGACTTTTTTGCCATGTCCAAAACACCGTCGATAATCTCTTTAGAACCGGTAACTTCTTTTTCGCGCTCCTCGTCTAAATAACGGTAAGGGTCATCAAATAAGCCCAATTCATATTTTACCTTTAAAATTCTTCTAACAGCATCGTCGATGTCTGTTAATTTTACTTTTCCTTCTCCCAGTAAGCCTTCCAGTTCTTCAAAGTAGATATACGACTCCATGTCCATGTCAGAGCCAGCATTTAAGGCTAATTCGCCTGCATGTTTTCTGTCTTTAGCATACCCATGATCCATCATTTCACGAAGAGATCCCCAGTCAGAAACAACAAACCCTTCAAAGTTCCATTCTTTTTTAAGAATATCACGTTGTAAGTATTTATCGGCTGTTGCAGGAATACCGTTCAGATCATTAAATGAATTCATGAATGTTTTAACGCCAGCGTCAGCTGCAGCCTTGAACGGTGGCAAAACAATATTATGAAGTGTATTTAAACCAACATCTACAGTATTGTAATCTCGACCACCTTCAGAAAAACCATAGCCAGCAAAGTGCTTAGCACAGGCAGCAACTGTGTGAGGTAAGGAAAGATCATCTCCTTGAAAACCAAGAACACGAGCAACGGCAATTTTACTTCCTAAATACGGATCTTCTCCTGCACCTTCCATTACTCTTCCCCAACGGGCATCGCGTGTAACGTCTACCATAGGAGCAAAGGTCCAGTTGATTCCAGCAGCTGCCGCTTCTTTAGCTCCAATTGCTGCTGATTTTTTTATGGCATCTAGATCCCAACTTGCAGATTCTGCGAGTGGAATTGGACTGATTGTTTTGTACCCGTGAATTAAATCAAAACCTATAATTAGTGGAATACCAAGCCTCGACTTCTCGACCGCTACTTTTTGTACTTCACGAACTTCTTTTACTCCTCTTACATTAAGCATAGAACCTACATATCCCTCCGCTAAATGATTATATTTTACTTGAGCATCACCACCTTCGGGGACTGGTCCGGTTACGTTCCAAAACCCGTTGTATTGATTCATCTGACCAATTTTTTCTTTCAAGGTCATTTTCGCCAATAATACTTCAACTTTTGTATCTGTTTCGCTG
>Ga0209199_1000174_pt1 | contig 101603 bp, 87 predicted proteins | sample COGITO_mtgs_1105_7_FD_184805 | JGI IMG/M metagenome (GOLD analysis project Ga0209199, IMG submission 184805) | Pelagic marine microbial communities from North Sea - COGITO_mtgs_110523 (SPAdes) (version 2) | ecosystem: Environmental > Aquatic > Marine > Epipelagic ... | reverse complement strand
CCATCAATATCATCACCTTTCCTCCTGGAGAGCGGGCAGGGGATTTTTTCAAGCAGAGAGAGAGCAGAAACTCAGATATATACACCAATATAAACATTAGTGGTGGTTCATTTAATACCAAAGACCTTGACATTACCCTTGGAAATACAATGGCCAAAAGTAAAATTAAATATCAAGTAACCGCTCGTTTTTTCAAATCCGATGAGCATGATATGACTCAAGATACCTTTTACGATTATGATGTCGCAGACTTGGATGAATTTCAATATGGTCACTTGACTTCTTCGGTAAATGAAGTAGAAATAGCAACTGGAAAAACCATCGATCAATTGACCGCTGACTACGGCTCCTATTTTATTCAATCTGGAGATGAATTATCCCTTTCCGATGCTGGACTCAACAAAGCAAGAGAGGCTGACAGAAGTGCTTATACTCGATCCGTAAATGGCCACCCGCTTGAGGCTTCAAACCATACCGACAATTTTTTTATTGGAGGAAAGTTGGCATTTGGTAATTTTTTGTTGGGCTATAGAACATGGAAAAAAATCGAAGGTTTTGGACAGTATACCGACCTTGACGTTGCTCCTTCAAAAAATGGTTCGGTCTGGGCTCCAATGAACACTACTATTTATTTAAAATTTAATGAGTCTCTCAATGAAAATATAGATTTCTCTGTATTGTCAACCTATAAAAATCACAAATTGGGCAGAGAGTCCAATCGGGTGAATTTTGTTCCTTTTGCCTATCCTTATTACTACCAAAAAGGGATATCGGATGCACCACTAACCAATTTTTTTAAATACTTAGAGGGTGGGGATTCTTCCCAAACCCACGGATGGAAAAACAGACTTTATTTTTATCAAGCTACCCAAGGTAGAACGGAGGCAAGAATCAATTACAGCAGTGAAAAAATTAATGCCCTTGTGGGTGTCGATTACAGAATTACCTCTACTCAGGGCGACTACCAAGTGTATGATGAACTCACAAATCAAGAGTTTTTTACCACTTATAGCTCAGTTGATGCCTATACTGATTACATCAGTGAAACCAATGGTCAGCTAACTGGAAAACCTGTAGGACAACTCGAAGGATTTAACGCCTATCTGATTAAGAGTCTGGGTGTTTTTGCACAAACCAGCATAAGCTTTGCCAAGAATTTCGGAGTAACTGCTGGGGTCAGATATGACTCAAAAAGTGTCAGACAAATCAGATTATTTGATGTTTATACCCCAAGATTTGGCATGTATTACAATACAGATCTTTTTACCATCAAGGGTAATTATTCCAAAGGTTATCAAAATGTTTCTCTTTGGACAAGGTTTTCAACTGGTGCAGCTCGTTACCCAAACAACAGTTTGGTGCCTGAAGAAAACGACTATTTTGATTTGACCATTATGGGGGGGGATAAATCCAAAACCTTTGAGTGGAAAGTGAACGGATTCTCTTATAAAGTGAAAAATGCGGTAACTGGAGGTAAGGGATATGTCCCTTCTTCGGGAATCACAGTGGTTGAAACTGGAACCAGTGATGCTGAATTGAATGAACTTCTCGATTCCCAGGGTATTTCAGCCAACAGTAGTGAAATCAGAAACATGAATGTAAACATCAAAGGATACTATCAGGTTATGGGTTCAACTGTCAGTTTGAACTATAGAAAAAATGGATTTAGTGCTTTTGCCAACGGAACATTTTTTGAACCCAATCAATTGGATGTCAACAACACAAAGATGAATAGGATTGCTGATATAGCCTCTTTCAAAGGAAATTTTGGACTTGGAAAAAGAATGAGTTTGGGCAATTTTAATTTAAATCTAAGTTCGAGATTGAACTGGGTTGGAGCGCGAAAGGTAGGAGCAGGAACTACGAAGTCTGGTAGTTTGGGTTATGAACTTTCGGGAGAAATACCTTCTTATTTAATTCTTAATGGGAATTTTATCATTGGCCATAAAAAATTCAGTCATGTCAAATTGAATATTTCTGGTGCCAACCTTTTAAATGCAATATATTTTCACCCTGGACCAAGATCTGCAAATGGCGATTATGGATTGGTACCACCTGAGGCAAATTGGAACGATACCGTAAACAATCAAATTTTATTTGATTTTGTTCCCTATGTCCGTCAAAGATCCAGGTTTTTAGTTTTTAAATTAATCTTTGACTTTTGAGCAAATATATACTTACTATATTTATATGTCTTATACACCTTCAGTCCTCTGCTCAGACCGTTCCGGTTATTGCCGAGTTTAGAACCGATTTTGGTATAGAAAAGCTAGACCTCAGGTTTAGACCTGTTTTCTATTTTATGGCAAAGGAAAGAATGAGAAGAGAAGTTTTTCTTGGCTATAGCATCAATAAAACCACAAAATTTTTCAGTTATTCAAGGTACAATGATTACGAAAAAAAGTTTTACACGGGTTTTAGATTTGACAAGAAAATCTATTTTACGGATAATATTACTTTAAACAACCAGTTCAGATATCTCAGTAGTCCCGCTGATGATACCGATAAGGATATTGGTATATACATTCCAGACCTTCTCTATAATTTTAAAAGTATTAGTATTGGTTTGAGGGCATTTCTCATCAACAGAATAGAAAGCCTTGACGAAATTAAAATGACCAAGCCTTATGTTGGTCCAGCTGTAATATTGAAAGCAGAGAAGCTCATCACCATGTTAACAGTCTTACCAGATGTCAACCAACATTCTGATGATTATTTATTAATGGCATTATTTATTTTCCGATTATGAAAAGCGCCAATGCCAAAAAGTTGTCCATACTTGTTTTCCTGTCGATTCTTATTGGTATATATATCCCCTTTTTTTTCGTATTTGTAAATGCTGAATTTCTCAGATTAATCGATCCTAAATACCTCCCTTTTGCATTTATAATCGGTGGGATTGGGGGGTTGTCCTTTGCCAAGTTATTTGAGTTAATTGAAAAAAACTTACCGACAAAATCCGCATTGATTTTGTTTTCTACCCTAATTTCATTAGTATTAACCATCATCTGGGGGCTATATAAGTTTACCGATGTCCCCAAAGAGGGCTTAGTCTTCTTTCTGTACTCTTGGTTTTGGGTTTCATCGAGTATAGTGATTATGATTTTCTGGAAAATCCCTACCCTTATTTTTGATTTATCCGAAAACAAAAAATACAATAGCTTTATCAGTATAGGGGAGGTGTTTTCAGCCATTCTGGTTTACATAATCGTTATTCCACTGATTGAAAACTTTAATCTATTTGGTAGGGAGAACTACTTACTAATTTCATTTATAAGCCTTTTTGTTTTTTCTTCAATTATTTCTGGACTGAATTTTGAAAGTCAAACCGATGTGGTGAAACCCAAAAAGAAATTCAAACAAAACAATTTGTCCTTTAGGACTTTTTTCAAAATAGACTTGTTTAAGTATCTTTTTATTTCTGTTGTCATAGTGACTTTTGTACAGTTGATCGTTGATTTCTCTTTAATGAATATTGTAAATGCCAAAAAGAGTTATTTGAATTTCAGCATTGCTTCATTTTTCTCTTTTGTTTATGGTTCTATGAGAATTCTCGAATTGATTTTTAAAGTTTTTGTTGCCAAAAAAATTATGAATCAATACGGTGTCTTGGGTGGTTTTTATTCGATGATTTTTGTCATCGGGTTGATTTATTGTATTGGATTATTTATTCACAATGCAGGAGAGAGTAACACCATTGTAATTATAATTTTAGCGGTTGCTGCTATGGGAAAAGTAATGGAACGTTCAATTAATAGAGCGGTCTATTTGCCCAGTCAAAACGTTTTGTTTCAGGCTTTCGACAAGGAAAACAAATCACTTATACAAAGTTATATTTCCGGTTTGGGTGTTCCAATTGGATTGATTTCTTCTGGTTTATTGATGATTGTTTTATTCCTTTTCGAATCCTACTATTACAAGATATTGTTCCTTTTTGGCTGCATCATTCTATCCAATTACATATGGTTTGTTGTTTCAAAAAAACTAAAGGAAAGTTATTACAAACAACTGGAAATCGTATGTAATAACATGAAATCCTTTGATATGGAATCGATTGTTGATGATCATTCTCTTGTTGATGAAGTGGTTCAGATTGACACTTCAATTAAAAGTTTTTTGAGTAAAGTTTCTTCTTTTAAAAATTATAACAAAGATGAATTGATTAATGAATTGATCCTTTTTAATTCTCGCTTGAGTTCCGACAAAAATTTTATTTACCAAGCCACTCTAAAAGACAAAAGTCAACTTCAAGAGTTTGTCAAAATATTCGAGCACGAGAAGATTGATATAACCTTATATGAGTCCCTAACGCTTCTTTTGATTTTGAATTTTAATCTCGAGCAGATTACAGGAATATTGAAAAAGAAGAGTGCCAGTTCTATTAAAGAATTTATTGACGGTGTAGTGTTAGTCTATGACAAAGATGAACGAAATTTCAATCTATTGAGGGATAAAATTTTATTACTTAAATTCATTTTTTATGCCTTAATCTACCAGCGAAGTCATAAAGATTTTTTCGAATCGATCAAGTACGAAAACAGTAATGACAAATACAAGATTCTACAACACCTGATTTTAAATCACAACATCAGCCTCAAAGAGTCTGTACTTTATCAGAATTTACTCCGAAGTTCTATTGAGAAATATTGTATCGTCATTAATTTGATTAACACTTTTCAGAGGGACAACAGTCTTGGCCTAGTCAACCGTTCATTAACCGATGAGAGTTTGATTAAAATGAAGGTGATTTTTTCAATTCTTGCACTCAAATATGATGGTAAACTCATTTTTAATATTGAAAAAATGATCATTGAAGGGAACAAAGAATCTTCGACTTTAGCCACTGAGATGCTAGAGCTTAACCTGGACGAGCACGACTTTGAGTTGTTGTCCCCAATTTTAAAGTACCAGTCTTTTGAAAAAATATTAAAAACCCTAGAGACCGAATTTCCACAACCGGTTTATACCATTGATGATGCACTTAAATCCATTATTTTATTTTACAAGAATATTCTATCTGATTTGACTCAAAATCTAGCATTGTATTATCTTATTAAACAATCAGAAACCCTCCATCAAGATGAGTACTTTACATGGTTTTTATTTGGAGATACACTTTTGATGGAGCAGTTTAATTTAAATCAGACCAAGTTCCATGAAAAAAGTAAACCTTTTGAGATCAAAGTGAATCAAAAAGAAGGTTTAAAAGAGTTAATTCCTGACATTGTTCAAATTGCGACAGATTTCCTTGACCAAAAATTACCACTTGTAGAATTCAAGTCGTTCTTTTTTAAATATGATAGATTAAGACTTTACAAATCTTAAATGTAAAATTCCATTGTCCCCATCTTTAATCAGCGTGATCTCAGGAATTATTGCCTTTTGCCCCTGTCGCTAAAATATTGTTAATCTCTTTCAATGGTTGGTTGTAATAATTGGAAAGCCAAAGTCTGTAGTAACGATAACCAGATTTTTGTGCAATCTTACATCGGTAAATGTCATACAGGTAGTCCTCATATTCTCTATTGACTTCCTTTCCATTAAGGTCAATTAACAGCTTATTACCATCTTCGAAAATCAAGAGCATCTCATAAGTTATACCCCCCAATGCAAATTCATTAACGCAGTCAATTTTATGACCGCTTTTTTCGATGAGGACTTTTGTCAGATGATTGGAGAATAGCTTTAGGTCATCTTTCCTAAAGTTGGTTTGGTCAGGGATGGAGTTGGATGAACGGTAGAGTGTATTTAAAATTTTTTGTTGCTGTTGTATATTGTTTTCTGAAACCGCTTTGGCATAACTGATAAAAGCATAGAAAACTCCCTTTCCAATTATGCCCTTTTGTTCCAAATGGACATGGTAATTTTCATAGTATTGAGGAGGAACCGAACTGAAAACAACCATTTTTTTGATGGCGCGTGTAATGACAACATTTAACAATTTATGTCCTTTGTTTTTGGTGTTCAATGGACCAAAAAGTTGGTTAAATCTCCCTGTTTTATTTGGGCCGTAGGTTGTTGAGATCAACATAATGTCTCTTTCTTCTCCCTGAATATTTTCGATGTTTTTAACAAAAAATCCTTGCTCCCATAATTCCTCCATCTTTATTTTAAATTTTGGCTGATTAATGGATTTTTTTAAAATCATATCCAAAATTAAATTTTGCTGGAACTGACTAAATGTTGCTACTCCAAGGCTTTCGTTTGAATCGGCGGTGTGGGTTAAATAGTTTATTATGGCTTGGGCCTCCTTTATATTGGTTCTGTTTACAAATAAACCATTTACGGTTTCGAATTGAATGGATTTATATTTTTTTAGGGGAGGTAAGGGAATTAAGCGTTTTTGATAAAAAGCATGGTTTGAAAATTGAATAAGATCTGGATGATTGGATCGGTAATGAATGTCCAGATAGTGATCTTGAAAGGAGGAGGTTTTGCAAAACTCCAACAGTGAGGTCATGTTTTCTTCATTTCCAGTCAAATCATCTGAGTCGTCTATTTCTCTAAAATAGTTTGAGGGAGGTAACTGCTGAGTATCTCCCGAAACCACGCTGACCTTCCCTCTCAATAAAGCTGGAAGTGTATCTTCTATCCTCAATTGACTGGATTCGTCAAATACGACAAAATCAAAATAACCCTTTTCCATAGGGAATAGATGAGAACAACTGCTGGGGTTGGTAATGACAATTGGAAAAAGTTGGCCGAAAATTTCGCTGCTGTCTCTGGTGATTTTATGAAGCGGTAATTTGACTCTTTTTGCACTGCTTCTTTTGGAGAAAAATTGTTCTATGGTCAGTGAACTATTTTTTTCAAAAGATGAAATACCCTGACTTTGGGTGGTTTTGGCATTCCGTTTGGCGATAGCCGAATAGAAACTATTTATTTTATTCAAATCTTCTACCAGATCAAAATAGCCTTTTTCGAAACCGTTAAAGTCCAAGTATGTAATATGATTTTTATCGAGGATATTTCCAGTATACCATCGGTGAAATAGATTTTCAAAGTCCACTATTTTACAGGCACGAATCAAACAGGCTTTTCGTGGAGCATTGCATTTGGAGAAATAATCATGGTACGGGATCAAGGCATTAAAATCCTCAATATTACTTTTCATCAACCGCATTACTTCGTGGATTTTTTCCAATTGAAGCAGGGGCTCTAAACGTTCAATTTTTAGTCGAAATTGCTTATCAAACAATGGTGAGTTAAGAATGCTTTTTTTTAGGAATACATATCGATCATAAAGTCTTTGCAGTTGGATATTATCACTTTTGATGTAATTAAAATATTTGATTTGATAGGCATTCAATTTTGCTCCTGCTTCTTTCCAGTCGTTGATCAACTGTTCTAAATCTTCAAAATAATTTTCATCCAGTGCCCTAAGTGTACTTCTGAATAAAGGTTCTTTTCCTCCATCAAAAAATGTCTTCTGTAGATAGGGATAGAATGATTTTGATGGATTGGGATTTTGATGGAGGTATTGTTTAAGGAAAGTCAAATCTGCTGAGATTAGTTCCCACTCCGAGCTTGAAAACGCATAAAGTTTTGCCTTAAGGTTCAGAATTTCAGACAGTTTTATAAGGTCATTTGTTTGGGTTTTCAAGACCAAATCCGAATAGCTGTCTCCTCCATTGATGATGTTAAGATTAAGCTTTCTCTTGATTTTAGAAATCAATCCAATGGTTGCATTAACGGTTTTCACCCTTCTTTCTGACTGTTCTTTATTTCCGATGATTCCCTCAACGTCTTTGTCCAAGGTTTTGAAAAGGTTTTGTCCCCCTTTTTTTTCGAATTCAATGATATCGCGGGCCTTGTTGATCACCGCCCTCCGATCTTTTTTGATATCAGTAATTTTAACGACATAGTCAGAAACTCCGAGCTTTATGAGATTTTGATAAATGACCTCCATGGCTGTTTTTTTTTCACAAACCAACAAGCACTTTTGCCCTTTACTCAAAGCATAATTAATAACTGCTGTAATTGTATTGCTTTTACCCGTTCCCGGTGGGCCGTGAATTATGGTGTTTTTTCGATGCCTTAGGGATCGAATAACTCCTTGTTGAGAATGATCTAGATCCAGACCCGAAAAATGGGTTTTGTTGGTGTCTTTGTTCGATCTAAAATGACAAGTGATCGCTTCTTCCTCCAAGGTTAAGTAATCTGTAATGATGGGTTCTTTTGAGTTGGCAAACAGCCCAAACACACCATTGTTAATCAGTTTTGAATTTTGGAGAACGAAGGTTTCATCTAAATCTTGAGGTAGGGGATTTAGGGGTTGCTCTAGAAAAGATGAGGAAATGGGCTTTTCCCCTGCTAGCTTCAATATAGCATTAATACCTTCGATTAATTGATTGGGTTCATTTTCAATTTCTTCAAACCCTAGAATGTGATCCATATTAGCACTCCGCCTCAAATAACGTATTAGAGAGGGATTTAGGCTTACAGATTCGGACTGTTTTATCTTGTAGGAATATATTGAGGGGTCAATGCTAGATTGGGTAAGAGACACATCCCATATAAACAGGGGAGTTAGTTGGTATTGTTTTTTGTTTTTGGATTTACTCAAGAGTAAGGGATAACCCAACCCCATGGGATCCAAGTTAAATTCATTTTTAAAAGCCTCATTTTTACGAAATAAATATGGAGTTTTTTTATGGTCTCTCTCGTTGATTTTGAGTTGTGGACTAGGGCTTATTTGGAAAGAAGGATTGAATAGGAATTGATTGAGAAGATACTGATCTTGGAGGTTTAAACACAGTTTAGTCAGGCTGTGAAGATCTAATTTTACCCTACTTTTTTTAGGGTGAGCGTTGACAAAAACAGATCTGGCATTGGAGTCAACCAGCCGTTCCCTTAATGCATTGATTTTATGACCAGCATGTTCTCCTAGCATGCCTCTTCTTAATCTTGAAAAGCTCTTGTCAAAGAAGAAGCAATCAGACCGGTGGGTATAGCGACCAACCCTAAGCCAATGAAAACAATAACCGAAGCAAAGATTTTCCCACCACTGGTAATGGGATATACATCACCATAGCCCACAGTAGTAAGTGTAGCAACTGACCACCACATGGCATCAAAAATAGAAGTAAAAACCTCTGGTTGTGCCTCGTTTTCGAAAAAGTAAATGCCGATGGAGGAGAAATAGAGTAACATCAATGTAGCCAGGCTAAATAGAAATAATTCTCTTTTTATAGCATCGAATGATTTTTTTATTTTTTCCATCGTATTTCCATAACGTAAAAACTTGAATAACCTCAAAATTCTAAAAAGGCGTATGGCTCTTAGTGATTTAAGATCCATACCCAAAGCCAGATAAAAAGGTAGAATGGCAATTAAATCAACCAAACCAAAAAAGCTGAAGAAGAATTTCATCCTTGGTTTTGAAGCATAGAGTCGCAACAGGTATTCAATGGTAAAAATAGCAACGCAGAAAATTTCTATGTCATTCATTATTTTTTCTGTCCTATCACTAAGGTTGGGGAGCGTCTGAATTGAAAAATTCACAACGGAAAGGATAATTAGGAATTGGATGAAAAGATTAAAATAGAGTCCCATTCCACTATTGGACTCTAGAAAATCATTTATTTTTTTACGCATCATTAATGAATTTAAATGCTGTAGGTTGATTGTTTTAGTGCGAATTGATCCCCGATTATTGAATAGAGGTCAGCCAATACAACAATTGAAAAGCTTCTCATTTCTATCCGGATTATCACTTAAAACCTAAGAATACATTTCACTTTCCCTTTTGGTTTTGAGATGGGTAACACTAAAAGTATTGGAGCCAGAATTGGAACTAAATTTATCAAAAAATAAACTTATCTCAATACGATCTAAATTATTATGTGAGAATTTTATTCAACAACTGATTTGTGAAGAAATATTTGAAGTCGTTACAGTAAAGGTTGAAACTTAAAATTGATTTTTCGACTGCTCTAGTTTTCCGTGATATTTTCGTCTACTTCCTCAGCTTCAAGTTCTTTAGGTATTATGGAATCTGGATTTTTTGGAGTTGCGTTAAAACTTTGACTTTCCTCCTTCATCTTAGCACCCCTAATTAAATCGGGTGCTTTACTTTCTTCCAATGTGATGCAATTACCGTCAAAGATTGCCCCTTCTTCAACACCGATTTTTTGGGTTGAAAGTATTCCATTAAAGCTTGAATTTTCAAATAAGTTTGTACTGTTGGATACGGTTGCTTCCCCTTTTATAACTCCTTCAACTACTAGATTTTTACAGATTATCTTACCGCTAAAAAAACCTGTTTTACCAATGACAATCTTTTTTTGGGTGGTCATTTTTCCTGTAAAATTTCCGTCCAATCGGATGTCGTTTTTGGATACAATTTCTCCCTCCACGGAGGTATCTTGATTTATTTTTGTTGGATCGGTCAAAGGTTGATCTGATTCAGTTTTTTTGAACACAAAATTAATTTAAGAAAGTTAGACTCATATTTTAAATTTTCAACACATCTGTTTACTCTTGAAATGGATTGGAGTAATTATATCAGCTTCAATGTAGTAATTTTTATTAAATGAATGTTTCGATAATTAGAACCATCTGTAGCTATCATCATTTTACTTATATTACATTGTCTTTTGTTAAGTTTGTTTTGATTAAACAAAGACATTAAAAAATTAATTATGCCAAAATGTGTTTGTAATGGAGCAAAGATTAAGTGCTCATTTGGCTCAGGGCCAAAATCCATGGTCGTATTGCCCTTGAATAGGACAACTACCAAGATGGCCAAACCTTTGGCCAATAAGTTGGATATGATTCCTTTTTTGAATATTCCTGCTTTTGGACAATGTAAGTCTCCAGCCAATCCAATGAATTGGAAAATGGCGGGTCCTGTCCCTGTATTTATCCCTTCTTCTTGTATTCCACTTCCTGTGATGCCTTGGAATCCTGTGGCAAAAAAAACTAAAATTGGAAAAAATCCAGCTTTATTGGAGACCAGTAAAACCATGTGTGTGTGGGCTGGATCTATTGAAATAACTGACCCAGGAACGCAAAAAATTCAAATTACTTGACCCCTCTAGAGTTTTTAAAGGAATAGTCTTGTTTAGCGCTTTATCAAATAGGAGAAGACAAGACTATTACCAACACCCATGCTTAAGTCTATAATTTTATTTTAAAATGATAAGTTCCTGAAGTAAGTTGGGCTTGGTAAGCCCCTTTTTTATTTAGCGAAAATTGGACTCCATCCTCATCGATTATTTTTTTTCCATTGATGATTAAAGTCGCACTGCTATTGGGGGGAACAGTTACTTGGTAGGATACTTTTTCATTTGTTTTTTTCCAAGCACTGTGGATCTCTCCACGGGGACCATTGTGATGTGCTTTAAAACTTTCTAAACCTTTCACAAAATGAGGTTCAAGTAAAATGTTTTTGAAGCCAGGATTTTCTGGGTCGGGCTTTATTCCTCCTAAGGCCTTATAGAACCAAGCACCAATTTCTCCAAACATAATGTGATTTCTAGACATTGCACCCTTTCGATCCTTGTCCACTTTCCAATCCTCAAAAAGTGTAGTGGCACCCTCTTTGATCCAAGCACCCCAGGAAGGGAAATCTTCTTGGGTTGCAATCTCATAGGCCAAATTGGGATATCCGTTTTCACTCAATGCATTGAGAATGGCTTTACTGCCCAGTAGTCCAACGTCAATATGACGATTGTCCAAAACCACCTTTTTGGCCAGATTTTTGGCGACTCTTTCTGTGTACTTTTCTGGTACAATTCCCCAGAAGAGTGCAGTGCTGAGCTCCGTTTGGAAACCGCTACCGTAGATTGCTGTTTCTGGATGGAAATAATGAGAATTGATGGCTTTTTTAATTTGTGCTGCCAGTTTCGAATATTTTTGATAATCGGCTTCCTTGTTCAATAGCTTTGCAGCTTTGGCCAATATGCTAGCATCTACAAAGTAGTAAATTGATGAAGTGAACTGCTTTGGAGTTTTAGATTTGACGGGAACCCAATCGCCCAAACCCCAGTCAGTGATGTATTCAGGGCTAATTTCGGAGATATGATCAACATACCTTTTGATGTTGTCATAGCAATCTGACAAAAGTTTTAGATCGTTGTAAAACAAATAGATATTCCACGGAATAATGGCCAGGCTACTGGTCCAATCTGGTCCATTTCCCCAAGCATATCCCCAGCCGCTAGAAGGAATTATGGAGGGAAGTACCCCATTGGACTGTTGCTCATCTCGATGATCGGCCAACCATTTTTCATAGATGGTAATTCCATCAAAATTGTATAGACCCATTTCAATGGCAATGTGAGCATCACCCGTCCATCCGTTCTTTTCGCGCTGTGGACAATCCGTAGGATAACCATACAGATTGGACAAATAGGCATTGTTGGTCGCAGACCACAACTTATTGACGAGGGGGTTGGAACTACTGACTTTTCCAACTGGGGGGACATCACTATGCATAAAGATTCCCGTTACACTTTGTTCGGACAATGTTATGGGTTTACTGCTTTTAACCTCTATATACTGGAAACCCTTGTAATTAAACTTGGGGGCAAAAGTTTCCATTCCTTCACCACTGAGGGTGTAAATGTCAGTTTGAAAGGGATCACTGTCGTCGGTAGGTCTGTAATGCACAATGATGTTGGATAGATCAATTTCACCTTTTTTATCCAGCAACTCTGAATGGGTAACCCTCAATTCTGTTCCGGCTTCGCCTTTTAGGGTAAGTCGGGATATTCCTGCAATATTTCTTCCTAAGTCAAAAATGTATTTTTGAGGATTGATCTTCCACATTTTTACGGGTTTTATCTCTGCGGTTTGTCGGATGGGATGTAATGCCTGAGCGACAATTTTTTTGGAGGGGGCAGAAGTAACGATACTATTTTTCCATTTGTTATCGTCAAACCCAAATGTATTCCAGCCCTTTTGTTCCAGAAGAGCATTTTGGTGTTCTGCGGTGTAAATACTATTAAAAATCATTGATCCTGTGGAGGTTTTCCAGTTGGTATCTGTTGAGAAAGTTTGCTCAGACCCGTCTTCATAAGTGACCTTTAAATCCAAGCAAAACATGGGTCTTGCCCGCCAAGGGGCATCGTGAAAATACCAAACTGCAGTAGATTGGTGGTTGAACCAGCCATTACCCAGTAAAACCCCTATGGCATTGTTTTGCTTAATCGCTGAGGTAACATCGTGAGTTACATATAAATTCCTCCGGTCGAAACGAGTGTAGGTAGGATCCAGTTGGTGATCACCTACTTTCTCTCCATTCAAATAAAGTTCAAATAATCCAGCAGCGACAATGTACACCCTGGCTTTTTTTATTTTCTTTTGGATTTTGAATTCTTTCCTGAAATAGGGACTTTCCTTTTTGTCAATATCTCTACTGTCAGAAATCCATGAACCCTTCCAATTCGCGACATTCATCATGCCCATCTCAAAGCTGGCTGGCTGAGTACTTTTAATCCTTTCGTTGTTTTTGTCCCAGACAGTTAGTGACCAATAATATTTTTGGAAAGCTTTCAATTCTTTTCCATCGTAGATGACCATTTGATCGTCACTATTGATTTTGCCACTATTCCAATAGGTGCCATTTCCAGCAGCAACTTCGACCGAGTCTGTCCCTACATTGATCTTATAGGCCCTCTGAATGGCTCCCCGCCTTTGATCCTTTATTTTCCATGTCAATCGGGGGCATTCTACATCCAATCCAATGGGGTTGACCAAATATTCACTCTTCAGATCGTAAAGTTTTATCTCCATATTTTGCGAGTGAAGATTACATAATACCCCAAAAAACATCAGCGCAATGATATTTATCTTACTCAGGTGAGTCCGTTCCATCTCCCTGAATTCCTTAAAGAAATTAAGGATGTTAATAAACAAATCTGTAGATAATTTTGTTTTCATTTGTACTGAGTGCTTAAAAGGAAATTTAAATTTGTTAAGTTTATTTTTCGAAATTTACAAAATAATATATGGTACAAAACCAAAATTCAATTTCATTGGAAGAATACAAAATCGCTCCTTTCATAATTGGTACCATGAGAATGGGACAGTGGGGGAGTAGGATGAAGGAGTCAGAAATCGAAAAATTTATAGAGGGTTGTATTGCTTTGGGTCTTGTGGATTTTGACCATGCCGATATTTATGGCTCCTACACCACAGAGGCTGATTTTGGAGCAGTGCTGAGAAAAAGACCAGGTTTGAGGGATCAAATGAGAATCACTACCAAATGCGGTATCAAATTGGATTCTGAAAATCGACCCGAACATCTTATCAAATCATACGATCTGACTCAAAATCACATTATAAAGTCTGTGGAAAATTCATTACTTGCTCTACACACCGATTATATCGATACGCTCTTATTGCACCGACCAGATTATTTATTGAACCCACACGAAATAGCATCGGCCTTTACTGCCTTGAAAAAAGAAGGTAAAGTCAAATATTTTGGGGTCTCCAATTTTTCTGTTTCCCAGTTCGATTTATTGCAAGAAATTTTCCCATTGTGTACCCATCAAGTGGAGATATCATTACTGCATCGAGAGGCATTTGAAAATGGTATCTTGGACCAATGTCAAAAGTGGAGAATTAGGCCCACTGCTTGGTCCCCATTAGGGGGAGGTTTACTGTTGAGTCCATCTGAGGACAGCAATATTTCTGAAGCACAAAGATTAATTGCTGAGTTGGGTGAAAAATACAACGCCCAACCAGATCAAGTTTTACTCGCTTGGTTGAGAAAACACCCCGCCGACATTATTCCAGTTTTGGGCTCTACCCAACTTTCAAGGATTGAAAATGCAAAGGAAAGTTTGAAAATTAACCTAACGCATGAAGAGTGGTACATGCTTTTGCAAGCAGCGACAGGAAGCGAAATTGCATAAATCCCACCCTAACGATTTTAATTAAAAGATGACTAAACCAATAGAAATAAGATCAAGAGAAGTAAAAGGGGCTGAGGTATCATGGTTTGCTCCCATATGTGATGGTGATGATCGCTATTTGGGGGAACGCAACATGAAATACAAAAGTAATTGGGAAAATACCTCCAATATTTTACTCAGTGCAGATAAGTTGGGCTACCGAAATATATTGTGTCCCTCCTCTTATCAAGTCGGACAAGATACACTTCCTTTTGTGTCGGCCGTTTCGCCTCTGACCCAAAACATCAATATTTTAGCGGCCATCCGTTGTGGCGAACTACATCCTCCCATGTTGGCTCGAACGCTCTCCACCATTGACCATATCCTCAAGGGTCGTTTGACGGTGAATATTATTTCATCCAACCTACCGGGAGAAGATCTTCCTTCTGAAGACCGATATCAACGTTCTAGGGAGGTCATAGAAATTTTGAAACAAGCGTGGACACAAGAAGAAATCGATTTTAGAGGTCAATTTTATAAGTTTAAACTTCCTACCAATCCTGTCAAACCCTATCAAAATGGTGGGCCATTGCTCTATTTTGGCGGCTATTCTCCCCCAGCTGTTGACCTTTGTGCCCAACATTGCGATGTCTATCTCATGTGGCCCGAAACAGAGGGTAATTTGAGAAACTTGATGGAAAATATGAGTCAGAAAGCCGCAAAATACAAGCGGAAGGTAGATTTTGGGCTTAGGGTGCATGTAGTGGTGCGAGAGACAGAAGAAGAAGCCTGCGAATATGCCGAAAGTATCATTTCAAAGCTCGATTTGGATATTGGTCAAGAGTTGAGAGAACGTGCTTTGGATGCACAATCCTATGGGGTCAGTCGTCAAAAAGAAATGAGGGAGCAATCCTCCAGAGACGGTTATGTCGAACCTCACTTGTGGACTGGAATAGGGAAGGCACGCTCTGGATGTGGCGCTGCATTGGTTGGTAATCCCGATCAGATCGTTGAAAAATTAAACCGATATATGGACATGGGCATTCGCTCTTTTATTTTATCGGGCTATCCCAATCTAGATGAGTGCAATCGCTTTGCTGAACTGGTACTGCCCCGACTCCAAACTTTTTCAATGCCCCAAATACAGGGGAAAACCTCCAAAAAAGTGCCACTGTCCCCTTTGGCTAATGGAATTAGAGTATGATCGACGGTGTTTTTTTTATAGAGGTGTTTGAGTGATGATAGATTTACTCATTGTAGCGGCTTATTTCTTATTCGTTATGCTTGTTGCCATTTCGGGAAGACAAAAAAAGGAAGTGACCACCGAGGAATACTTTTTGAGTTCCAGAAGTTTGCGATGGCCTTCTATTGCTTTTTCTACCATTGCAACCAACATCCAAGGTTACCAATTTTTGGGTATGATGGGCTCCGCCTACCTTTATGGTTTGGCTCAAGCAAGTTTGGAGATTAATGCGGTTCAGGGGATACTTTTGGCCACTTTTATTTTCATTCCCTACTATCTCAAAGATAGGGTTATAACGATCACTCAGTTCATCAAAAAACGACTCGGAAAAAGAGTAGCTTTGCTTTATTCATTGGCCAATATCTCATTGTTTTCGACCATTACTATTGGGGCGGCACTTTTCTGGGGAGCCTATGCAGCGGATGTTGTTTTTGGGGAATATTTGTCAGCATTTCACCAGGATCGCCTCACAAGAATCACCCTTTTGATTGTGATACTTGGATTGTTTTCAGCCACCTATACTTATTATGGGGGTTTGGGAGCTGTTGTTCGGACAGATATCATACAGTTTGTGGTTTTGATTTCGGGGGGGCTTGTGATTATGTTTATTGCGATTCACCACTTGGGAGGTTGGTCTGAGTTGTACAACAAAACCCCTCATTTGATGCATTTGCATCTACCCTCGGATCACGAAAAGTTGCCTTGGATTCATATTTTCGGTCTTTTTTTATTGAACATCAACTATTGGTGCGCCAATCAATCGATTGTTCAGCGGTCCCTGGCCGCCAAAAGTATCAGACATGCTCAAATAGGTCTTATGGTGGGTGGGCTGATGAAATATTTGATGGCTGTTATTATCGTAATACCCGGTATTGCCTTGGTGGGTATTTTGGGAGATAATGGGCTATCGGACCCCGATATGTCCTTCCCATACTTGGTGAACACCTATTTGCCATTGGGGGCAAAAGGTTTGGTTTTATGTGCTTTGTTTGCTTCACTTATGAGTACAGTAGATTCTACATTTAATTCTTTGGCCACATTGTGGTCTATTGATATATATAAAGAATACCTTCACAAGGATGCATCTGATTTTCAAATGGTGGAAGCGGGCAGACGGGCAATTTTGTTCAGTTTTATCACCGGTGTAACTGTGGGTATCCTCTTGCTCTATCTCAAGTTTTCTGATCCTAATGCAGCATTTACCCATACCCTTAATGAACTGCGCTATTTCATCAATTGTGGAATTGTGGTGATTATTTGTGCCGCAGTATTTTTAGTGGCTCCGCAGCACAAGGTCACATTTTATGCTTTCTTGGCAACCATTTTCTTTCAGTTCATTTTCAAGTTTTTTTTCCCAGAAATGAATTATTTTGTCAGGGCCATGTGGATCATATTGATTGGTTTCACGCTGATTTTCCTGTTTTCAAAAACACAGTTTAAAAACCCTAGGATATTGTTTTATACGGGTTCAAAACAAATCCAAAGATTAGGTTTAGGAATGCTGAGTTCATTGATCTTACTGCACATTATTTTTCATTGATGAAATCTGAGGGAACTGATGTTACCCATTCAATTATATTTAATTGTATTTTTAAAAATGAAATCTATGAAAGTATCGAATAAATTTTTTTGGTTAGGAGCAGTGCTGATTAATTTGCTTTTGGTCAGTTGTAATAGCAATAAGGATGTTCAGAGCTGGCATAAGGGGAATTTACATACCCACTCACTTTGGAGTGATGGAGATGATTTTCCCGAAATGATCATTCAATGGTACAAAGACAACGATTATCAATTCATTGCACTTTCCGATCACAATACCATTGCTGATTCAGAATTTTGGTACGAAATAAAAGAGCGAGAAAGGAATAACAAAACTTTAGAGAAATATCAAAACAGATTTGGAGATTGGGTTGAAACAAAAACAGATACTACCAAAACACTGGTTCGCCTCAAAACCTTTGAGGAGTATCGATCGAAGTTGGAGGTGTTGGATTCATTTTTGGTGATTAAATCTGAAGAGGTTACTTCTTCCTTTGAGAATAAGCCCATCCATATCAATGTTACCAACATTCAAGAGGAAATAGACCCCATCCGAGGCAAATCGGTATTGGAGGTAATGCAGAGAACTATAGATGCTGTCTACGAGCAACGCAAAAGGCTGAACATCCCCATGTTTGCCCATATTAACCATCCCAATTTTGGTTATGGAATCAGCACTGAGGATTTTAAACAGTTGAACGGAGAACGCTTTTTTGAGGTTTACAATGGTCATCCAGCCGTAAACAATGAAGGAGACGATACTCATGTTGATACTGAAACCATGTGGGATTTAATCAATATTCACTACCACAAAGAGGGGAAACCACTGTTGTTTGGAATTGCAACCGATGACAGTCATAACTATCATTCTTTTTCGCCCAACCGCAGTAATACAGGACGAGGATGGGTGATGGTAAATTCAGAAAAACTAGATGCCGATCATCTTATATCGGCTATGGAAAGTGGAGCATTTTATGCCTCGTCGGGAGTTTATCTGAAAAACCTATTTACCAATCAGAATGAAATTGAAATCTCTGTAAACCCAGAGGACGGGGTCCAATATGAAATCATTTTTATGGGATACCAAAATGGAGCCGAGGAAGTGGTTCAATTAAAAAAAGTTCAAGGAACTTCCGCATCATATGCCTATCAAAAAGAGGATGTTTTTGTGAGGGTAAAAATCACTTCAGATGCCAAAAAGAATAACCCAATTATTGAAGGTGAAACCAAAAAAGCTTGGACACAACCCATTTTGGTTCAATAAGTGTTTAAAGGAGTAAATTTAAGAGGTTTAATTATTTAAAGGGTGGTTCTGATGCTACAGTAAATACTCATAATATTTCCATTAAAGTATTTCACTTATTATATGAAATATCTGATGATTGAATTAGGTTTTTACTAAGGATACAAAAGATATGACTTCTTCAAAAACAACTAATTTTATTGATATGATGACTAAATATTTTTATAGATTAAATGACCCAATCACAATGAATAAATTATTTTTTATACTACTCATTATTTTCAATTCGTGCAATAAAGAAAAAGAACTCAATCTTGTTGTAAATAATTTATTTCAAGACAATATGGTTGTTCAACACAATAGTATTACCCCAATTTGGGGATCAGTTCATCCTAATAAACGAGTAGAAATCCAAATAAGCTGGGGAGATAAATATGAAACTATTTCAGATTCTTCAGGCAATTGGAGGATAAACATCAAAACACCCAAAGTGGATAATATTCCTCATATAATAAAAGTTCAGTCTTCCAATGATGAAATATTATTTAAAAATGTTCTTTTGGGTGAAGTTTGGTTAGCATCTGGACAATCAAATATGCAATGGAAAATGAGGCAGGCTGAAAATAAAGATGAATTGTCCAGTCCTATTTATAATAATAATGAAATCAGAATGATAAATGTAGACAGAAATTTATCATTAAAACCACTATCAAAATTTAGTGGGGAATGGCAAGTTTGTAGTTCTGAAACTGTTTCAGATTTTTCAGCAGTGGGGTATTTTTTTGCTAAAAAACTATATGATGAATTGAAGATTCCTATAGGTATTATTAATTCAAGTGTAGGAGGGACCCCTGCAGAATCATGGGCTAATGTAAATAATTTAGAAAAAGTTGAAGGATTTGAAAATTTGAGAGAAAGATTGAAGATGAGTAATGATCCCAATACTGATTATAATAGATGGCTTGAAGAACATTTATTTATTGATAGACTGGAGTTTATTAATAAGGATGAAATCAAGTATGTTGATGAAAAAAATAAAATATTTTCTCAAGAAGAATTTGACGATACTCAATGGGAATCGAGAAGTATTGGAGAAATAAGTGAAATATTCAAAAAAAGGAGTGTCAATCTAAATCTAAATGGCCCATTCCATAATACACACAACGATTTTGATGGAATTGTATGGATTAGAAAAGATTTTGAACTCAATGAAAAACAAATAAATTCATCTATCATTGATATCGGGGATTTTGAAGATAGTGGGGATTTTTATACGATATTTCTAAATGGAGAACTAATTGGCAGAAAAAACAATTGGTCACAATCATCTTCAAAATATCAAATTAGAAAAGGTCTTTTAAATAAAGGGAGTAATAATCTTTCGGTTAGAATAATTGATTTTTACGGCGACGGTGGTTTAAAAGATGATCCCAACAGAGGATTGTATTTTCAAAATGAGAAAATCATCTCATTTGATGGATCTTGGAAATCCAAATTTGTTGGATGGTTAACCGATGAAAATATTTATATACTTGAAAATGGATTCAGCGAAATTGTGTTTCCTTCTCCATTGAGAATTTCTAGATCACAAGGTTCCCATACCGTTTTAAACAATTCAATGATTCATCCTCTGGGAAACTTTACAGTTAAAGGAGTAATATGGTATCAAGGTGAAGGAAATAGAACAAGACCCAAAGCTTATATAGATGTTTTTTCTTCACTAATTGATAGTTTCAGAGAGCAGTGGAAAGATAATGATCTTCCTTTTTACTATGTCCAATTGGCTCCATTTGCTGATATTGCTTATAAAAAAAGATTTGATGCTGAACTTGTTGCTGAACTTCGTGAAGCTCAGAGATTAACTTTAAACAAAAATAATGTTGGAATGGCAGTAATAATGGATATTGGGGACAGTTTGAATATTCATCCATTACCAAAGAAACCTGTTGGTGAGCGTTTAGCTTTATTAGCTCTCAAGAATGATTATGGTTTTAAAAAAATAGTTTCTTCCGGTCCTTTATTAAAAGATGTGGATTTTAAAGCCAAAGAAGCTGTCATTAGTTTTGACTATGTAGGAAATGGTCTTTATTCCCAAGATAACAATTTAAAATATTTTGAAATCGCTGGAAATGATAAGAGATTTTATAATGCTGAGGCTTTCATCATGGGAAATAAAGTTATTGTAAAATCAAAAAAAGTTTTTAAACCAAAATATGTTAGATATGGATGGAAAAACTTTTTAAATCCTAATTTTTTTAATAAGGATGGATTACCAGCCTCTTCTTTTAGTTCACTAAAAAATCCATTTTCAAGATGATCAATAAATGAACTAATGATGAATAAATTACTACAACTTAATACCTCATTATTTTTAATCTTTTTACTAAAGGGATGTGCAAAAAAAGCATGATAATAAACCAGTGATGGAGTAACTACTAGTGATATAATACAATTCATTGATATTAATACTAATGAAGTGTATGATATTGATGCTTATTTCGAAATAATAAAAAAAAACGAGTAAAGGTTTTAAAACCCTTCAACCTATAAGAGGATTTATTTGTCTAATTGAATAACTCGTCATGGAAAGCGTTGATCATATCAATATTGACGTTGACAAAAGCAACAATATTTGATTTAACAACTTCATTTACATCTATGGTATCTTTAGATATAAATAGATTCTCTTTGTAATGAATATGATAGTTGTCTTTGTCCTCTACAGCGCTTAAGAAGCCTGCAATGGAGATAGAATTTATCTTGTTTAAATTCAACAAGACTTCATTCAACTTATCGTCTTTGATATAGGCATTATATCTGAAAAAGATTTGACCCAAGACGAAATCATCATTATCAGAAATAAACATAGCACAGTTTACTTTGTCATCATTGATTAAAAAAGAGAAAACTATCGTTTCCTGACCGTCAATCATTTGAAAGTTAGCCTCTGAAGCCGAACTTGATTCAAACCCTTTTAAAATTTTTTTTATGTAATCTTTCATTCTTTAAATAACTTTTAGAAAGGGTTAACTTTTTTAAGATACTTTTCCATACCTGCAGCAAATTTATCAGCTTTAATCTCAGATCCATTCTTCATGTCCTGATCATTAAAAATTTCACCATCAATTGATTTAAATTGCTCATATAGTTCGGTATGAGTTTTTATTTTATCTACTAATGTTTTTTGGAGGTCTTCATTACTGACATCTTTGACAGAGTATTTTTTTGCAGCGCTCAAAGCACTCTGAAGTTTGTCGTCTAGATAGGCTCCATCTGGGTCATTTTCAAATGATTGAAGGACATCAATGTCCTTAGGGGTCTTCGTACCATCATCTCCATATAGTTTTTTGAAGATATCAACATGATCGATTTTTTTCTCAAGATTATGAAAGGATATAAAATGTTTAAACCTTTTAAACCTACTTTCTGCAGCTTGTAAAACGTCATTCTTCATGTTTTTAACCATGTTTAGGAAGAATTGCTTGGCCATGATCACTTCATTCTCTCCGATGCTTTTACCATCGCAGACTGATCCGCCAGCTCCAAACAATTCATTATGAATGAAGGTTTAACACGCTTTATTTTTTCAAGTTTTCTTTCAAATTGAATTATTTATTTTGATTTAACAATACATTACAGTAATTTCCCTTTAAAGCTTGTCTTATAAGTTTTATAAACGCTAAAATGCATTAATAAAATAATTTTAAATACGAACAATTAATGAAGTACAAAAAAATAAATTCATTTAGACTTCTTCATATTTTATTAAAACAACCTCTAAGAATTTATGATTTTTTCCTTTGTAGTCAGAGTCTTCCGTTACTTGGAGTTAATCAGCAATACAAGCCCTAAATCTTCATGATTAATTTATCATATCAATAATAAAAAATAGGTGGGGTCATGAGTATTTTTTAATCATGACAACTATCAAAAGTTAATAATTTAAACATTTATAAAAAAAATGGATAAAACTTTCAATCATGTAGACTACTTGTGGGATGATGCCCATGCCAAGACATTAGGAGATGATCAAGTAGCTCTTTTTTTGTATCGTTCAAATATTCTAGGGGCCGACTTAAGAATAACAAATTATGGAGGAGGGAATACAAGTTGCAAAACCATTGAAAAAGATCCGCTAACCAACGAAGAAGTTGAGATCATGTGGGTAAAAGGTTCTGGTGGAGATATAGGGACTTTAACAAGAGCAGGTATTGCTGCGCTCTATACAGATCGTCTGAGAAACCTAAAAAATGTATATGGAGGTTTAGAAGACGAAGACCGAATGGTAGGTCTATTTAACCATTGCATATACGATTTGGATAGTAAAGCGCCTTCCATCGATACCCCCTTGCACGGCTTATTGCCCTTCAAGCATATTGATCACTTGCACCCCGATGCATTAATTGCAGTAGCAGCAGCCAAAGACAGTGAAAAAGTTACCAAAGAAATTTGGGGCGACACCATGGGTTGGGTGCCATGGCAACGTCCAGGATTTGATCTGGGACTTCAGTTAGAAGAGTGCTTGAATGCCAATCCGGGTATTAGGGGAATTGTACTAGGCAGTCATGGTTTGTTTACTTGGGGCGATACCTCATATGAGAGTTATATTAATAGTTTGGAAGTCATTGAAATGGCTTCAGAATATATTGCCAAAAAAATTGAAGAAAAAGGAAGTGTTTTTGGCGGTCAAAAAATCGAAAGTCTCCCCCAGCAAAAACGATTGGATAAAGCGGCTCAGTTAATGCCAGTATTGAGAGGATTATGTTCTTCAGAAAACAGAATGATTGGTCATTTTAGTGACTCAGATGTTGTGATGGAATACATTAACAGTAACGATCTTGAACGATTGGCTCCAATGGGAACCTCGTGCCCAGATCATTTCTTACGAACAAAAATTCAGCCTTTGGTTTTACCACTGGATAGAGATGAAGACATCTCTGATGTTGATACTGTTTTGGCCAAGCTTCAGCCTGCTTTTGAATCATTCAGGGCAGACTATGCCGCATACTATGACAATGGTAAAAAAGAGAATAGCCCAGCCCTTCGTGATGCCAACCCCGTAATTATAATTTACCCAGGTGTAGGGATGTTTAGCTTCGCCAAAAACAAACAAACTACACGAGTGGCAAGCGAGTTTTACATCAACGCCATCAACGTAATGCGCGGTGCTGAGGCCATTACAGAGTACACGTCCCTTCCAAGACAAGAGGCTTTTGATATCGAATACTGGTTGCTCGAAGAAGCCAAACTTCAACGAATGCCCAAAGAGCAAAATTTGTCGAGAAAAGTGGCCTTGATAACAGGAGCAGCCGGAGGGATTGGTAAAGCCATCGCTGATAAACTTGCCGCAGAAGGTGCAAATGTTGTTTTGACGGACATCAATGAGCAAAGCTTGATTGAGGCAAATGCAACTTATAAAAGAGACGTTTCTTCTTATGCTGTTTGTGACGTAACCGATTCAAATTCTATTGCTGCGGCTTTCAAGCAAGCCTGTTTAGCCTTTGGTGGTGTAGATATTATTGTACATAGTGCAGGTCTTGCCATTTCAAAACCATTGGAAGAAACAACCCAAAAAGATTGGAGTATTCTTCAAGACATATTGGTGAAAGGACAATTTGATTTGGCCAAGCAAGGTGTAGCCATCATGAGAAAGCAAAATCTTGGAGGGGATTACATTTCTATTGCCAGTAAAAATGGTTTGGTTTCAGGACCCAATAATGTGGCTTATGGAACCGCCAAAGCAGCCCAACAGCACATGTCAAGACTATTGGCCGCTGAACTTGGAAAAGACCAAATTAGAGTGAATACTGTCAATCCGGATGGCGTTATTATTGGAAGTAAAATATGGGAAGGGGACTGGGCTGAAGGAAGAGCTAAAGCCTACGGAATTTCAGTCGAAGAACTACCTGCTTTTTATGCCAAAAGAAATTTATTAAATAAAATTATTTATCCAAGCGACATTGCCAATGGTGTTTTTGCCTTAGTAGGTGTATTAGATAAATCAACTGGAAATATTATTAACGTTGATGGCGGGATGGCAAATGCATTTGTCAGATAACCTTAAATTAGAGCTTAAAACCAAAAAAATTTCAATTTTTGAAAAGTACCTATGAGGCTTACAAAAAATCAAATAAGCGATCAAAATAAATCAGCTCTTGATTCACATCGAGACAGCTATGACTTTTTAACGGAAAAATTAACCAAAAACCACCATGATGTAGGTCAGATTATTGAAAAAATCAGTGCTTTTCAGGTAGCTATTCCTAGTTGGGCACTTGGGGCTGGGGGTACGCGTTTTGGTCGTTTTTCTTTTTATGGAGAACCTTCAAATCTTGAGCAAAAGATTGAAGATGTTGGTTTGCTTCACAGTTTGACACAAACAGCTGGAGCAGTATCATTACACATCCCTTGGGACATTCCATCCGATTACACTGCCATCAAACAGATAGCAGGTGAACTCAATATCAAGTTTGATGCTGTCAACTCAAACACCTTTCAAGATCAAAAAGAGGCTAAAAAGAGTTATAAATATGGCTCCTTGAGTAATGTTGATCAAGCTGTTAGAAATCAAGCCATACAACACAACCTAGATGTTATTGGTATTGGAGATAAGTTAGGCGCTAAGGGTCTGACAGTTTGGCTGGCAGACGGGGCATGTTTTCCGGGTCAAAACAATTTTCAAACGGCATTACAAAATACCCAAAACAGTTTAAAAGAAATTTACAAAAATCTTCCCTCAGATTGGAGTATGCTAATTGAATACAAGCCCTACGAACCCAATTTTTACAGTACTGTCATTCAAGATTGGGGAACTTCCTTTATGCTTGCCAATGAGTGTGGTGACAAGGCATTTACGCTGGTTGATCTCGGGCACCATCTGCCCAACACCAACATAGAGCAAATCGTTTCTGTCTTAATGTTAAAGGGAAAACTGGGAGGTTTTCACTTTAATGACAGTAAATTTGGTGACGATGACTTGACCGTGGGAAGTATTAAACCTTATGCCTTGTTTTTGATCTTTAACGAATTGGTCTATGGCATGCAGAACAATCCGCAGAATCCAGATTTGGCATGGATGATTGACGCCAGTCATAATATCAAAGACCCATTGGAGGACTTAATGCAGTCATTGGAAGCCATTCAGGAAGCCTACGCAAAAGCCTTACTTGTTGACCAAGAAGCCTTGAGGACTGCACAACTAGAAAACGACGTTGTTGCTTGTCAAGAGATTTTGCAAGCAGCTTATAGAACAGATGTTCGTCCACTGATTGAAAAGGCCCGATTGCTTAACGGCGGTGCATTGGACCCTATTGATGCCTATCGTAAGCTCAACATTAGAGGGCAACTCATTAAAGAAAGGGGAAAAAATACCATAGCCACTGGTCTGTAAAGCATCGGGATGAAGAAAATAAAAGTAACTGCGGTTTTTGATATTGGCAAAACCAATAAGAAGTTTTTTTTATTTGATCAGCATTATAGAGAAGTACACAAAGAATATATTCGCTTTGAAGAGGTAGAAGATGAAGATGGACATCCAACCGAAGATTTACTGGCCTTGCAACAATGGCTTAAAGATGTTTTCCACCGCATCCTCGATAACAGTAAATACGATGTTAAAGCCATAAATTTTTCATCCTATGGGGCCAGTTTGGTTCATGTAGATGAAAATGGTAATCCCCTAATACCATTCTATAACTACACCAAATCACTTCCTAAAGAAACAGTTGCTTTTTTTTTAAATCAATATGGTCCAAAAGAAACCTTTCTAAAAGCCACTGGCTGTGGAGGTTTGAGTATGCTCAATTCGGGACTCCAATTGTACTGGATTAAAAAAACCAAGCCTGAATTATACAGTAAAATAAAGTATTCACTTCACCTCCCTCAATATTTGAGTTATGTATTTACAGGAATTCCTGTCAGTGAATTTACTAGTATTGGATGTCATACAGTATTATGGGACTATGAGAAGAAAGATTATCACAAATGGGTTTATAAAGAAGGCATCGACTTAAAATTACCTCCTATTGTTTCTACGGAGACAAGTATGAATATTAACTACAATGGAAAGCAACTCAAAATAGGTGTTGGTATTCACGACAGTTCTTCTGCTTTACTACCCTATTTGAGGAGTGTAAAAAAGAAATTTTTACTAGTCTCCACAGGTACTTGGAGCATATCGTTTAACCCATTTACAGAGAAGCCCATTTCCGACGCCCCTGATGACATTAATTCCATAAATTATATGCTCATCAATGGAAAGGTGGTTAAGGCTTCCCGTTTGTTCTTGGGCAACGAGTATAAGCTACAAACCGAAAAGCTCAATAAATTTTTTGGTGTTGCCAGTAATTATCACAAATCTGTAGCTTTTAATCATGTTGTTTACAATAAGGTAAGTGTTGATTTTAAGCACCATTTTAAGTGGGAATCCCTCGAAGACGAACAGATGCCCAACCAAACCAATTTAGATTTCGATGATTATGATCATGCCTATCATCAGCTCATGGCAGAACTTGTGTTATTGCAAGTAAAGTCAGTGAATAAAGCCATTGGGGATGATAAAATTGATAGGCTTTACATAGATGGTGGTTTTAGCGATAATGATCTTTACGTTAAATTATTAACCTATCACTTTCCGAAAAAAAAGCTACGGACAACCGATGCCTCATTGGGTTCTGCACTCGGAGCAGCCATTGCCATATCGGACATAAAACTAAATTCAAAATTTTTAAAAGAGAACTATGCCCTAAAAAAGCATGTTCCGTTGATCATTAAATAATGAAAGCTCCATGGATTTAAACATTAAAACAAAATTTACCTTTATGGGGCTTTCATTTATGAGTAGAGTATCAGCTCTCGAAAAAAAGGAAATGATCATACGATATCACTCTTCAAAACAAAATTACAACAGGTGATGGGACAACTGTATATTGAAAGAAAACAGATTTTTCATACCCCTTAATCAAAAATCATTAATTATGAAACAACCAGCAAATAAAGGAGTTACTTCAGATGAAACAAAAGTTGGAGAATTTGAAAGAAGCCCTGTTCCAAAATCAAAACTGAAAAATTGGAAGAGTTTTATAGGTATGTATGCGGGGGAACATGCAGCAGGGACAGAGTTTATGATTGGTCCCCTTTTTCTTACAGCTGGTGTAAGTGCCTTCGATCTGATTTTTGGGCTACTTCTTGGAAATCTTCTAGCTGTTTTGAGTTGGCGATATCTTACTGCAGAAATAGCCGTTAAAAACCGTCTTACATTGTACTTTCAACTTGAAAAAATCTGTGGTAAGAAATTGGTCACTGGCTATAATTTAGCGAATGGAATCTTATTCTGTTTTTTGGCAGGCTCGATGATTACGGTATCCGCAACAGCAGTCGGAATTCCCTTCGACATGCCCATGCCAAAGCTCACAGATACACTACCCAACGGAACAACTTGGATTGTTATTGTTCTCTTAATAGGTTTGGTTATTTCGGTTGTTGCAGCAAAGGGGTATGAAACCGTTGCAAAGGCCGCAAACTGGATGTCCCCATTTATTGTCATCGCTTTTTTGGCTTGTGGAGCGGTTGCAATTGGACAATTGGGAGTTACTAGCTTCTCCGATTTTTGGAATATTTGGGGGGAGGGTACAGAACCATTTCCGGGACAAATAAAATACACCTTTTGGCATGTTGCAATTTGGTCTTGGTTTGCCAATGCAGCAGTGCATATTGGAATGTCTGATTTGTCGGTATTCCGATATGCCAAAACACCAAAAGCGGGATGGGCAACCGCAGCAGGAATGTATGTAGGACATTATATGGCTTGGATTGCAGCAGCACTGCTTTACGCTGTTTATCTTAAATCTCCCGAAGCTCAAGCGATGTTAAATAACGGAGAAGCGCCCCCGGTTGCCCCAGGCCCTTTGGCCAATAATGCCATCGGTATATTTGGAATTATTGCGGTGGTACTTGCCGGTTGGACAACCGCTAACCCTACCATATATAGAGCTGGATTGGCTTTTCAAGCCATTCTTCCAAAACTATCAACGGCAAAAACTACCATAATAGCAGGATCACTGGCAACAGTTGCAGGATTATTTCCTGCCTTTGCTATGAAATTGCTTGGTTTTGTTGCACTTTACGGCTTTATTTTGGCACCCTTTGGAGCCATCATTGTATTTGAACACTTTTTCCACAAGTCCACTGGAATTGAACAAAACTATGCTGAAAAAGCCAATTTATCCTTTAACAATTCGGTCTTCTTTGCTTGGCTGATAAGTTTTGGATTGTTCTACTTTATTTCAGTAGAGTTTGATGTTTTCCTGTCATTTTTTACATTACCCGCTTGGCTGTTGTGTGGAGTACTTTTTTTGGTATTGAGTAAGTATTTTCAGAAAAAAATCTAAAGCCCTCTGTCATTAATTTTTGGATGATTCAGATATTTGATAACTAACGTGACCTGTAGAATTCTTTCCCAATGCATTATGTTCCGCTTTTGGAAGTAATGCACGATGTTGTTCGATCAAATCTTGATATCTAGGGTCTTCACTTTTATTGTCCCATTCATGGGGGTCAATGGTGTGGTCATAAAACTCTTCAGTTTGGTCATTATATCGAACATACCGATAATTTTCAGAGACGATTGAGTGATTACCAGGTCCAAAAGTTGTTCTGGCGTAATGAGGCCATTTTTCTTCCTCTCCCTTTAGGATATTGAATAAAGAATGCCCTTCGTGTAGCTTATCGGGACTGATTTGAGCCAATTCAAGTAGTGTTGGGTATATGTCCAAAAGCTGAACGGGTTTGTTGGTTGTTCCCTTTGAGATATTTGGCCCCCAGAAAATAAGAGGAACTCTGGTTCCATCATTCCAAAGACTTCTTTTTGCATACCGTTCTTTTTCGCCCAAATGAAATCCATGATCACTAAAAAGTATGATATATGTGTTTTGGGCATAGTCGCTATTTTTGAGTGCATCAAAAACACGACCGATTTGGGCATCGACAAAGCTCACACAAGCAAGATAGGACTGAACCAGTGGTTTCCATTGCTTATTATCAATGACCCATTCGTGTTTGGGTGAAACATGTCCTTCTCTTGTGATATCGATACCATATTTAGAAATATCATCCAAATCATTTGTAATTACTTTCGGCAGTTGAATGGAATCCAGAGGATATAGATCAAACCATTTTTTTGGAACATATTGGGGGACATGAGGACGATAAAAACCTACCCCCATCCAAAATGGTCTGGCGATTTCATTTTTCAAAACACTTTCTGCCCAAGTTGCCAACTTATAATCTGGCATTAATGTATCATCGTTTGGAAAAATTCCCCAGTCCCACAATGGATTACCTGGAAAATCAATTAGTTTTTTCTTAGGAAAAGGCCCAAAGCCGCCATAATTCCCTGCGTAATTGGGTACATATTTTTCATTTATTCCCTTACCATTGTGAAATAACTTACCTGCTCCAGTTACATAATATCCTTCGTTTTGAAACCTCTCTGGCATCAAAACATTCTTTTTTGCAACTGGAGAATGTTTAATATCTGGATTTAAGAAATACAAACCAGTTGTACTTGGATAAAGTGATGTCATGAGACTTGACCTGCTTGGGGTGCATACGGGTGCCTGGCAATGTGCATTGGTAAAAAGCATTCCCTCATTGGCTATCCTATCCATGTTTGGTGTTAGGGCTTGGGGATGCCCTTTTAACGGGCCAATCCAATCATTTAGGTCATCAACGGCTATTAGAAGTATGTTGGGTCTTTTATCGGCGCTAGGCTTGTTTTTTTTTGGATTTTTAATACAACTTAATGTCATAAAAAAAATAGCTAAAAGGCAGTACAATATCTTTTTCATACTACTAAAATAATAAAGCCTACAAAAGGGGATTATTAAAAACCCTCCAGTTAGGAGGGTTTTAACAATTCTTTTAGAGATTTTAGATTTTAAAAATTATCTTTCCGATAAAACTAATTGAAGTATTTCTGTTCTAACACCTTCGCGCATAGTGCTCATTTTTTTAATTCTGTCAAGACCAGATTTACTGATTTTATTGGTGGGGGTTCTCCTTTTGTAATAATCATTCATAGAATCATAGAACGAGGCCATGATATAGTCACTTTCGTCATTCGTAGGAGAAACGATTTTATGCATACCCCATCCTTTCACATAGGGATTTTTCTTTAACCTTGGGACAATTTCATTGACCATTGTATTTTCCAATTCACTCCATTTTCCTGGTTTTGCATTCACAAAATTCAAAATAGCAACTTTGGGTGGAGTTGCTTCACTGGGAACAAAACCTCCTTTAAATACCGTTTGAATAAATTTTGTGCCCATCACCATTTTACGCCTTTGTTTTCCTACCATTTTTAATTCGGCCTCAGGGAACATCTTTGCTGGGTTTCCCATTCTTGAGGGTTTATCGATTTCTTGGAGATGAGCAAAAACAAAAATAGTTTCACTATTGTCCATTTTGTCACTTGATAGCCTCCACATATCCCAAGCTATTTTATTCCCAGAGTCAATATTGGCTTTGTGAATTTTTGAGTAGTAATTTTTTTCAGCTTCAATAAATTCATTGGCGTATTCAGACTTCACTTTGAAATAATGCAGTCCAACATAAAATTCTTCCTGAGCAGAAATTGATGTAACTGCCAATAGCAGCAGTATAAAAATGGATTTTTTCATTTTAAATAATTTATGGTTAATAACAGCAAACATAAGCAATTTACTTGTATAATAAAAGTAAACAGAAGTGCCAGAGCTTACTGAAGGGGATATGCCTGTGATTTAAAATAAAAACCCTCCACATGGGAGGGTAAGTTTTTACTTTTAGTAGTATCAAAAACTAAGTGAAAATCTTCATTTTTACTTCTGTAGTATGTCTATAATTTCGAATCGCAACTAATCAACTTAATTTTAATGTTGAACTGTCCCGTTGTTTTTTCCAAAGGAATAGTTCAATCTTCTATAAATGTATGTTTGACTTATCTGAGGGGATTAGAAGTGCTAGAGCTAGCTGAGGGGGATATGACTGAGTTGAAATAAAAAACTCATAAAACATCAAGCTTATTTACCTCTTATAAACTGAGGAACTGGCACAATTTTTTTCTTTTAAATTTATTTTTATATCCCAAACATATTTTTTTACTACATTACGAATAAATTATTAAAAATGAAAATCAAATTATTTATTGTAGGCATAACACTTTTAATGTTTCAAAAAAACTATTCTCAACAATTTGAATACAAAGTTTTTTCAACTATTGAATCAGTTGTTAAGACGAAAAGAATCGGTATAGGTGGATTAATTGCCGAAAGGTCAAGAATGATATCTGAGGCTGAGAATCTTGATTATAATGAAACTACCACTTTAAGATTAGCGGACCAAGAAGAGGAAAAAGAAAAAAAAAGAAAAAAAGGAGATAATAAGAGTAGAAGTGAAATTAGAACAAAGCAATATGAAGAAACTAAACTTTTAAACTTCTATAATCAAATAGGGATTAGATTTCAAAATATTGCAACTAACGACGCTTTGATAATTTCTAAAATTAATGATTTGGCGTCTAAGGGTTGGGAATTAGCATTTGTTAGTGGTTCAGCTGAAGCTATGAGCGGTTATGACGACCCCAACGGAATTATTTACACAAGATATATTTTTAAAAGAGAAAAAAAATAGGATTATTGATGATTGAACCAACCTTTACTCTTCAAACAAAGCCAAGTCTTTAACCCAAGTAATAGGGCACTCATCTATAAATATAAGTTTGACTTATCTAAGAGGCTTAGTAGTGCCAGAGCTTACTGAAGGGGATATGCCTGAGTTGAAATAAAAATCAGTTATCAATCTCACCCATCCATTGTATAATTCTAAAAATTTTACCCTCTCTAAAGAAAATTCTATCTATTAATCTAACTGATTCTTGAGTCCCATCTTTATAATAACGTTTTTCTCTGAAAGCAACTGAAACTCTTGTATAATCCGAACCCTCAATTTTAAGTGGAACTACGTTATTAATACGTCTTTGTATAGAGTCATAGGGCTCATGTAGAGATTTAACTATAGCTGGTAGTGCAGATTTAGGTGTTTTCATTGCCTTACCCCCTAAAGGTGGATAATAAACAACTGTATCTCTCATGAACTTAGCCATAGTTTCAGAATCTTTTTCTGCATAAGCCAAAACAAGAGAAACAGCGTTGTATGCATCTTCATCAGAGCCAAAAATGTATTTTTTACCTTTAAAGTTGTTTAGAAATTGTTCCCCAGCTGATGCATTTACTTCAACCTCAACAGTTTTTGGCTGACAGCAAATAAAAAGCATAGTTGGAATAATAAATAAAAGTATTTTTTTCATTTTAATTAATTTTAGCTAATGAAACCTAATAGGGGATTAATTTTAGCTTAAATATTCAATTTTATTTAGAAGCAGCAATTTCCATGTTCAGTGCTGTATTATCAAAGAAACAAAGCATTTTAATTACTTTCCCTTTCTCCCACTGAAAATCCATATGAGCTTTATTTGAATATCCAATACCTGTTTCATTACCAGTTCCTGTCCAAGTAAACCAACTATTAGTCCAAATATCACCTTTGTTTTCTCCACCACTAAAGTAATTAGTATGAGCATAAACATCAATAATTTCAATATTATTAAAAATCATGTGATGAGACTTAAAAGCTTCTTTTAACTCTTTACCTGTCATTTTGCTGTTATTGATGTGTACTTCCGCATCATCATTTACCATTTCGTCCCATAATTCATGCTTATTTGTAGCATAATCTTCATGAAAATCGAGAGCAATTTTAGTAAGTTTATCATTGTCTTTGATTGTACCAGTTTGCTGCGCACATAGATTTGTGATAGTAATGCTCAGTAAACTCAGAATAAATAATTTTCTCATTTTAAATAATTTGTGGTTAATATTTCACAATCTAACAATTTTAATTTCGAATCGCAAGTAATCTACTTAATTTTAATGTTGAACTGTCCCGTTGTTTTTTCCAAAGGAATAGTTCAATCTTCTATAAATGTATGTTTGACTTATCTGAGGGAATTAGAAGTCCCACGTTTTTAAACCTCGTCAACGCGGTTTACTAAAGTAATCCTCAAGCTAAAGGACTCTGGGTAGATTGCTATTCTTGGCACGAATTTAAGTGGTGTTTGTCCATGGAGTTATTTCCATGTGCCACATCACTTGAGTTCTTCACTAATTAATGAAGACAGTTTTGAATTCTGATTTATAGCTCCTTCAAAAAATCCAGCATAATAAATTTTAATTTTTCTTAAATCATACAAGTGATTTCTAAATTTAAAATCTAAATTTAAATTATTGAGAGTTGAAGGTTTGTAATTGAATGATGTAATTTTACGATGATTATTGAAGTCGATTTTATCATCGACTAAGTTGATATTTTGAATCGATTCTACAGGGTAAGCAGACCTCATAAAAGATAAAAATTCTAAATAAAGTTCCTTATACTGTCCTGAAATATCCTCTAACATGGAATACCTCATTTCATAGTAATTTGCAAGTTCTTTAGATAAAGAACTCTCATTAATAAATTCAATTACACCTGTAGAAACCAAAGACTTATAATTTGAATTTTGACCAACGAATCCATATGTCAACATTATTTGGTTAAGACTATTATTTGAAACCTGACCATCCAAAAAGGTTTCAGTAATCTTTATCCTATTTGTCAAAACCTCAGATGCATTAGTAAAGAACTCTTCGTCTTCTTTAAGGTCTTTTAAGACCCCATTTAATCCTTTATTTTTTAATTCTATTTTTTCTCTGTCATTCAAAATCTCTTGAATTGCAAAGGATATAGATACAGAAAAGACGATTACAAATACCTCAAATATATATCTGAAAGCTGGGTTAGTTAAAAGAGCTTTTTTCATTTGCTTATGATTTATTCAAATATAGAAGAAGACCATGTTATATACAAAAATATATGATGGACTCTGGGTAGAATGCTATTCTTGGCACGAATTCATGTGGTGTGAACCGATGGAGTTATTTCCACTGTCAAATTTAGGGTTTAAGTTCAAGGTCAAGTGGTCTATCTAAATTGATTTCTCTAAAGGCAATTTTCCATATTCCATCAATTTTTTTCAGCTTAAAATCATAAAAAATAGGACTCACTATCTCGGTTTTGGAGTTATTATTTGTCGTTAAAAGCATCATGTATTTTTTTAAGTGAGCAGAATCATCTGTTAATTCAATTAACATTGTATTGGACATCATGTGCCTTCTTTGCATCTTGTTAATCTTAAAAAATTTCATTCTTTCCTCGCTGATAGCTCTCTGTGCTTCATCTTTGATTAAGTAAGACATCTTTTTGCCATCTGAACCATATATAACACCCAATGCGTCATCTGTAAATAATGACAAAAATCCATCTAAATTGTTTGTATCCCAATAAATACCATAGGCATCAATAACATCGTTTATTGCCATTCTATCTGCAACATTAAAATTAGCGTCACCTATTTTTCCAGACCAATTAGTTTTATTTTTTTCTTCTTTTCCCAAAACATTTCCAAGTAGATTTTTGACATTATCAATTCTTATATTATTTAAATCAAGTTGCTGTCCTATGACAACATTGATTAACAAAATAGTAAATAGAGAAAAAATTATTTTTTGATTCATTACAGGTAGTTTTTGATTTTAATAAGCTATTGAGAGATAAATTCTATAGGCAAGATACTCTCCCGTAACTCCCCATATCCACCATCGGTTTTTCATGTACCCTTCCATTTAACTAATATAAAAATAAATCAGAACGCTACCCATTAGGGATTGGCAACTGACTTAATGCGAAGTATAGGGGGTGATTGCGTTTAAGAGCAATTGAATTGATACTATGATTTTAAGTTAATGTAAAGTAAACAAAGTGAAACAATTACTGAACAAACAATCATTCCCCAAGTAAACCAACGTATATTTTTCATAATAATTATTAAAGCTCATTACTTATAAAATTTAAAATCCACTGTCTTCAATTTCTTTCTTCAATTTTATGAATCTTACACCAAACTTCAAACGGGTCTCTGGAGCCTTTATAAACTCCTTTGGAATAATCTAAGTTATTATTCCAATATCCTTTATCCTTAATCTTCTGAAGAAATTCTTGTGTCTTAATATCCATTTTATATTGGAAATACAATCACTAATGTAAAGTTATATTGGTGAATCATAAAATAGTCATAAAAAGTTAGTTAAAACATCTCTCCGACTCTATACCGTTATACATTACCGAATCACCCTCCAATCACCGTTTAAGTACTCCGTTTTAATTTTAGTACATTCCATGTATTAATTAATGTAAAATAATGTGAATCAATTAGTTGACAGGTAGATAATAATCTGACCCAATATAGACAGAGCGAAGCGACAATACACAGTAGTAGATTTGATATATGTAGTGAAAACTACCCTTTTATCCCCTTTACCCTTTAATCAGGCTATATGAGACCAGTCAGCCCCGTTTAGGTTCCCGTTTGAAGTAGTGAAGCCAGTAGGATTCGAACCTACAATCGCCACATTCGTAGTGTGGTGCATTATCCAGTTATGCTATGGCTCCTTTTGTCACCTTTTTTGTCACCTATATTATATAGACTCCACTGTTATCAATACCTGTAGCTTATATACCTCTTATGCCGTAATCAAGTGCACTATTCAGTTATGCTACGAGGCCGCATTTTGGCAAAACTAAGAAATTATAATTTTATTTTCATTGAACCTGTGGGCTTTTCGCTAATAATTTTGAATAATAATCAAAATCAATGTCAGCATATTCCTAATGATGTTATTTTATTTTGAAATAGTTTGTAATTTAAAGACAAAATCTACCGTCATGTTATCTCAATCCACCAAAATATTCTTAGTTCTGATTTCATACTTATTGATTATAGGATGTGCCGAATCTAAAAAAAACATAACCTACCAAACCCTCTGGTATGACGAAGCCGCAGCCGTTTGGGAAGAGGCACTTCCACTTGGAAATGGAAGGTTGGGCGTTATGGTTTTTGGTGATCCTAGGAGTGATCGTATCCAATTAAACGATGATTCGCTATGGCCTCACGATCTTCAGTGGGAACATCCACCTGGTGGGCCCGAGGAATTAAAGTCCATTCGAGAAATTCTTTTGCAAGGAGATGCGAAATCTGCAGATTCTCTGATGGTTCACTATTTTTCCAACAAGTCCATTACCCGTTCGCACCAAACTTTGGGGGACTTGTATCTAAACTGGGACCATCGTGATGTATCAGACTATAAACGTTCGTTGGATTTGAGTACTGCTATTTCGCATACCCAATATAAAGCAGAAGGTTATGACGTTGAACAAAAGGTTTTTGTATCTCATCCACATCAAACCATGGTCATCACCCTTAGCTCCAAGCATCCAAAGGGATTGAATGGAAATATCAGATTGGATCGTCCCCTAGATGAGGGAGAAAAAACGGTTACGGTCAAAAGTTTTGATCAACAAATTCTTATGCAAGGAGAGGTGACCCAGCGAGCAGGGAAATTTAAATCTGAACCACATCCCATATTGTCGGGGGTTAAGTTTGAGACTCGACTTTCCGCCCAGCATACAGGAGGTAAGATTACATCGGTGGATAATGGGCTAGCATTGGCTGGCGTGAAGAAACTAACCCTTTTTATTGTGAGTAATTCGGATTATTATACTCCACAGTATGCAGAGAAAAACAATAAAGAACTGAAAAAAGTATTGGCAACCAACTTGAAAGAGATTGAGAGTTTACACATCAAGGATCATCAATCTTATTTTAACAGAACCCAACTAGAATTGGGAGGAGATAAGGCTCTTAGTCTGCTTACTACCGATGAAAGATTGAAAAGAGTAAAAGCAGATTCGTTGGATCCGGGATTGAGTCAACTTTTGTTTGACTATGGTCGTTACTTACTTATTGGATCTTCACGACCTGGTACCCAACCTGCCAACCTTCAGGGCTTATGGAATAAACACATCAATGCTCCTTGGAATGCTGATTACCATCTAAATATTAATTTACAGATGAACTATTGGTTGGCCAACCTTACAGGTCTTCACGAATTGAATGAACCATTATTTGACTATCTGGATCGCTTGTTGGAGAGTGGAAAGATCACTGCTCAAAAGAATTTTGGAATGCGAGGCAGTGTTTTTCCCCATGCCACAGATCTTTGGGTCCCTTCGTGGCTCAGAGCTGCAACAGCCTATTGGGGCGTTTCATTTGGAGCAGGGGGGTGGATGATGCAGCATTATTGGTATCACTATCAATTTACAAAGGATGAGAACTTCCTCAGAACTCGAGCATATCCCGCCATGGAACAAGTAGCACTCTTTTATTCGGATTGGCTGGTAGAAGATCCCAGAGACCAAACATTAATTTCGTTACCATCATCTTCTCCAGAAAACCGATACATTAACCAAAAAGGGGAATCAGTTGCGCTGTGTAGGGGCAGTGCTATGGATCAGCAGGTGATTCATGAAATCTTTAGCAATTACCTTGAAGCCAGTGAAATTTTAAAAATCAGAAGTGAGCTGACATTAAAAATCGCTGAACAACTCAAAAAACTGAGACCCGGTTTTGTATTGGGGAAAGAAGGAAGGATACTCGAATGGGATAGAGAATACGAAGAGCCTGAACCTGGGCACAGGCATATGTCTCATTTGTATGGATTTCATCCTGGAGACCAAATTTCCAAAGATCAAGATCCCGAACTCTTCCAAGCCGTTAGAAAAACTTTAGATTATCGACTGGAAAATGGTGGGGCTGGAACAGGTTGGAGTAGGGCATGGCTGATCAACTGCTCAGCCCGATTGATGGATGGGGAAATGGCTCACAATCACATTCAATTGCTGTTTCAGAAATCCATGTTCAAAAATTTGTTTGATGCCCACCCTCCATTTCAAATTGATGGAAACTTTGGATTTACCTCTGGGGTAGTGGAAATGCTTCTTCAATCTCATGAAAGCAGTGGTATTAGATTATTACCGGCATTACCTAAGGCATGGAAAAAAGGTAGCGTAAAAGGACTCATTGCTAGGGGAAACATAACCGTAAATATGGATTGGGACAATGGAAAGCTTGGAAAGCTTATGCTTAAATCGAATGAGAAACAGTCAGTAAAACTATTGTATCTCGACAAGGAGTATATTTTTGATCTCCAACAAAACAAACCATTGATTTACGATTTTCAATGATCTGTTGAAATTTTTTGGGGGCTCTATTAGGGATGTTTGATTCAAAATTCCGCTTTAATTCCTATATGCTATCTTTGACCAAATTTAATCCATGGCCTTTTTTGCAGTAATAATTGGAATATTTATCCTTATTAAAGGGGGAGATTGGTTGATGCGAGCTGCTGTGGCTCTTTCCTTGCGCTTTTCTATCCCTAAGATTGTCATCGGGATGACGGTAGTTTCTTTTGCTACTTCAGCGCCTGAATTAATTGTTAGTATTCAGTCTGCGTTGAGTGGACACCCTGACTTGGCTTTGGGGAATGTTGTAGGTTCAAATATTGCAAACCTCGGTCTTGTATTGGCCGTTACCATTATAATTTCTCCTATTGATGTCACATCGAGTTTTTACAAAACCGATTGGCCTATGATGATGTTGGCTTCATTACTTTTTTATTTTTTTATTGTCATCGATAACAAGTTGGTGGCTTATGAAGGAGCCATTCTATTTGTTTTGCTTCTGGTTTTTATGGTTTATTTGATCAAGTATCAAAAAACGGCAGTTTTGGATGAAGCACCCGAAGACGATCAAGCCTTGAATGCTTCTAAAACATTTACTTATTTGTTATTAGGAGGATTTTCTTTGTGGTTGGGATCCGAAACTTTGATAAAAGGTGCAGTAAGTTTGGCTCATGATTTAGGAGTAAGTGAACGAATCATCAGTGTTTCCATTATTTCGTTGGGAACAAGTATTCCCGAGCTTTCGGCTTCGATAATTGCAATTCTAAATAAAGAAAAAGCCATTTCCTTGGGCAATCTCATAGGGTCCAATATTTTCAATTTACTCGCTGTTATGGGCATAACCTCCATGATTCACCCTGTGGAGATTCAGGATAAAGGATTGTTGAGTAATGACATTTGGTGGATGTTTGGCATTTCTTTTTTGATCCTACCTTTGGTATTTTTCCCTCGAGGATCTAAGTTGGCTTGGATCGATGGCCTGATATTGTTGATCCTTTATAGTATTTTTATTCTACCCTTATTTATATAAAAAATCCCACTATAAAGTGGGATTTTAAACATCAAGTTTCAGCTATTTAAATAAATATAGTAGTATTAAACTTTAGCTGACTTAACTGTTTTGATGATTCTACTTGCAATCTTGTATGGATCTCCGTTAGAAGCAGGTCTTCTGTCTTCCAACCAACCTTTCCATCCTTGCTCTACAGTCATGATGGGAATTCTGATGGATGCTCCACGGTCAGATACACCAAAGCTGAATTCATCTATGGATTGCGTTTCGTGATCTCCAGTAAGTCGTTGGTCATTGTATGCACCATAAACATCGATATGTTCTTTTACAACGGGTCGGAAAGCCTCACATATTTTTTCATAAATCTCTTTAGAACCACAAGTTCTTAAAATTTCATTGGAGAAGTTGGCATGCATTCCAGAGCCATTCCAGTCGGTAGCTCCAAGGGGTTTTGGATGCCAGTTGATGGCCAATCCGTACTTTTCACCCAATCGCTCCAATAGATATCTAGAAATCCAAATTTGATCTCCAGCTTCTTTAGCTCCTTTGGAGAAACATTGATATTCCCATTGTCCAGAAGCCACCTCAGCGTTGATTCCTTCAACATTGATACCTGCTTCCAAACATTGCTCTAAATGTTCTTCGATCATCTCTCTGCCAAAGGCATTTTTGGCCCCTGCCGAACAGTAGAATTGCCCTTGAGGGGTTTGATCTTTTGGAAAACCTAAAGGCAAATTGGTTTCGGGATCCCATAGAAAGTATTCTTGCTCAAATCCAAACCAAAAATCATTATCATCATCATCAATGGTTGCTCTTCCGTTGGACACGTGAGGAGTACTATCGGCGTTAAGCACTTCAGTCATTACCAAATATCCATTTTTCCGATCTGGGTCTGGATATAATGCCACGGGCTTAAGCAGACAATCTGAGGAGTTTCCTTCGGCTTGTTGGGTTGAAGAACCATCGAATGACCACATAGGACAACCTTCTAATGTGCCATCAAAATCACTCACGATCTTTGTTTTGCTTCGCAAACTGGCTGTAGGCTTATAGCCATCCAACCAAATGTATTCCAATTTAGACTTACTCATATAATTAATTTTTAGTTTTCTAATATTCAAAAATAAAATTTCTTGAATATACCACCCCTTTTCAGGGAGTTAATTCTAAAAACTATTAAACATTTTTATGAACACCTTAATTTTTTTGGGGTAAATTTTGATTATCACAAAATTTTGGGACACTAATCTAAAATTTTTCATTTATAAATTATCTTTGTTTAGTTTCCAAAACACCTCACTGATGAACTACTTGAGAAAAAAAAGTCTCGAAAATCTTTTTGGCAAGCAACCAAAATCATTTGAAAATGATCAAAAATACTCTTCTCTTTTTGCGAGCCATGTATTTACTGATGCTGTATTAGAACAATACGTCAATAAAGAAACATATAATCAGGTTGCCCAAGCTGTAAATAAGGGGTCGAAAATCAACCGAAGATATGCAGATCAAATTGCCGCTTCTCTCAAAGCCTGGGCGATGTCCAAAGGAGCGACCCATTATACCCATTGGTTTCAACCTTTGACTGGAGGAACAGCAGAAAAACACGATGCTTTTTTTGACCTCCAATCCTCGGGTAAACCTATGGAAAATTTTGAAGGGACTCAATTGGTGCAGCAAGAACCAGATGCTTCCAGTTTTCCCAGTGGTGGGATTCGCAATACTTTCGAAGCCCGAGGCTATACTGCTTGGGATCCTACTTCTCCTGCCTTTATCCTCGATAAAACGCTTTGTATCCCGACCATCTTTGTTTCTTATACTGGAGAAGCATTGGATTATAAAACCCCGCTACTTAAATCCATTCAGTCGCTAGACAATGCTGCCACGGAAATTTGTAAATACTTTGATAAAAATGTAACCAAGGTCAATGCTACTTTGGGTTGGGAGCAAGAGTATTTTTTGGTGGACAAGTCTTTGGCTGCCTCTAGACCAGATCTAATCATTACCGGTAGAACACTTTTTGGTCATCAGCCTTCCAAAGGACAACAGTTGGATGATCATTATTTTGGTTCCATTCCCCCACGTGTGCTCTCTTATATGAAAGAATTGGAACATTCGGCCATTCAATTGGGAATTCCCCTCAAAACCCGCCACAATGAAGTTGCTCCTGGTCAATTTGAGTTGGCGCCTGTTTATGAAGAGGCCAATTTGTCTGTCGACCACAATTCTTTAGTGATGGACTTGATGCGAAAAATTGCAAACAAGCACGATTTTATTGTGCTATTTCACGAAAAGCCTTTTGAGGGTATTAACGGATCAGGAAAACACAACAACTGGTCTCTATCTACCAATACTGGAGTCAACTTGCTGAGTCCGGGTAAAACCCCGATGAGCAATCTTCAGTTCCTCACCTTCTTTATCAACACTATTGCAGCTGTCTTGACGCATGAGTCCTTGATGAGGGCTTCGATTGCAAGTGCAAGTAATGATTTTCGACTGGGATCGAGTGAAGCACCGCCTGCCATACTCTCTGTTTTTATAGGAAAACAATTGACGGCTGTTCTGGATAACTTGGAAAATGTTTCCAAAGGGAAACTTTCACCCGAAGAAAAAACGGATCTCAAGCTCAATGTTATTGGGAAAATTCCTGAGATCCTATTGGACAATACCGATAGAAATAGGACATCTCCATTTGCCTTTACAGGAAATAAATTCGAGTTTAGGGCAGTGGGCTCTAAGTCAAATTGTGCCAAGTCTATTACGGTTCTCAATGCCGCAGTAGCCCAACAATTGGAAAAATTTGGCAAGGAGGTTGAAGACTTGATTGAGAAAAAGGAGATGAAAAAGGACGATGCCATTTTTAATGCCTTGAGAGACAACCTGAAAGGGATTAAAAACATACTTTTTGAAGGGGACGGCTATAGTGATATATGGATAGAAGAGGCAAAAAAGCGAGGACTGAGCCACAATCAAAATACCCCTGATGCCTTGACGGCTTATATCTCCAAAAAAAGCATTTCACTTTTTGAACAAACAATGGTGTTTTCGGAACGAGAAGTTATGGCGAGGTACACTGTCGATCTTAAGGAATATATCATGCGGGTTCAAATTGAGTCTAGGACTTTGGGAGACATTGCTCGAAACCATATCATTCCAACCGCAATTAAATTCCAAAATGTACTGATTAAAAATGTAAAAGGTTTAAAAGAAATTTATGGGAACGATTTCCAAAAGCATGCCGAAGTGCAGTTAAAAATTATCGAACGCATCTCTGGACATATTAATGAAATCAATAAAGGGATAGTGCAAATGGTTGAAACCCGAAAATCTTTGAATAAGATTGAAGAAGAATATGAAAAAGCCCATGCTTATTGTGAAAAAGTATTGCCTTTTTTGAAAGACATCAGATATCACTGTGATAAGTTAGAGTTGGTCACAGACGATGACCTATGGCCCTTGGCCAAATACCGAGAACTTTTGTTTTGTCGTTGATAAAAAAAAAATCGAATCCCAATGGGTTAGGGGAATAGTATTAAATTTGAATTCTAATCAAATCAATGACAGATAAAAGGTATAACCTAAGAGGTGTTTCTTCTCAGAAGGAGGACGTACACAATGCCATAAAAAATATAGACAAGGGCCTTTTTCCAAAAGCTTTTTGCAAGGTCGTACCTGATTTTTTGACAGGAAGTGAGGCCCATTGTTTGGTCATGCATGCAGACGGAGCAGGAACCAAAAGTTCGCTAGCTTATGCCTATTGGAGAGAAACTGGAGATCTTTCCGTTTGGAAAGGCATTGCTCAAGATGCCTTAATCATGAATATTGATGATCTGCTTTGCGTTGGGGTAACCAACGATATTTTGTTGTCATCTACTATTGGAAGAAATAAAAATAAGATTCCGGCCGAAGTACTATCTGCCATCATCAATGGAACCGAAGAACTACTGGTTGATTTGGCAAAGTATGGTGTAAGAATTCACAGCACTGGAGGCGAAACGGCCGATGTTGGAGATTTGGTAAAAACCATTATTGTTGATTCTACCGTTACCGCCAGAATGAAAAGAAGTGAGGTGATAGACAATGCAAATATCAAGGCTGGTGATGTGATTGTAGGCTTGGCCTCCTTTGGGCAGGCCAGCTATGAGGATCAATACAATGGAGGTATGGGGAGCAATGGATTGACTTCGGCTCGTCATGATGTGTTTGGTGCTGCTCTGAAAGAAAAATATCCTGAGACCTTTGACAATGACTTGCCCACTGATTTAATTTACTCTGGTTCCAAAAGATTAACTGACCCCACCAATACGCCTTTGGATGTTGGACAATTGGTGTTGTCTCCTACGCGTACCTATGCACCGGTTATTAAGGAGGTATTGGATACCATAGACCGAAAAGACATACACGGGATGGTACATTGTAGTGGGGGAGCTCAAACCAAAATTTTACATTTTATTGACCAGTTGCATATTATCAAAGACAATCTGTTTGATTGTCCTCCACTCTTCGAATTGATAAAAAACGAATCGGGTACTGATTGGAAAGAGATGTACGAAGTCTTTAATATGGGACACCGTATGGAAATTTATCTTCCCGAATCTGTAGCAGAAAAAGTGATCGCTATTTCAAGATCATTCAATATTGATGCACAAATCGTCGGGAGGGTAGAGGCTTCTTCCTCCAAAAAGTTGACCATCTCATCCCAATGGGGGATTTTTAAATATTGATTTTTTATTTAAATTTATTTAAATTTTACGGTAGGGTAAATGTTTTTGAGATTGTTAAATCATTAAACAAGTATCCCTTACTAATTTAATCTTCTGTTACCCTAATCCCAATCTGAAATGAACAATTGTTTGTATAGTAACGACCTACTGAAAAATGAATCCAACTCCCCCTTCGATTTGTGATGAATCACATTACAAAAAACTGTATTTAGAGTATTCCGATCGTTTGTATCGTTACTTGGTTTATGCTTATGGGGTTGCTGTTGATGCAGAAGATATCACACAAAATGTTTTCCTAAAACTTTGGGAAGATTGTTCTCGTTTTAATCAAAAAAACATCAAAAGCTTGATTTTTACTATGGGTAAAAACATGAGTATCAATCAAATAAAAAAAAATAAAAGAGGAGAAGGTTTTGTTTTTATGGACAAAGTTCTTTCCAATCCAGAGTCTCAATTGGAGGAAAAAGAATTTCATCAAAAGTTAGTGCATAGTATAGAACAATTAAATGAAAATGAAAGGTTGGTGTTTATGATGAGTCGTTTGGAGGACTTGTCGTATAAAGAAATAGCAAACCAATTAAGTATAAGCCAAAAAACAGTAGAGAAGCGAATGCATAGTGCTTTGAAGTTTTTACACGATCGGCTATCAGTGAATTTAAAGAAAAAATAAGATGAATCGAAATAATTATCTTGCCCGATGGAGCCAAGGCTTTGAGAAAGACGAAACCATAGAAAACCTTGAGGGCCAAGACGCCTTGAAGCTCTATAAAAAAATACTAAAATCAACCGAATCGATTAAAGTAGATTTTCCAACTAGTTTGGAATGGGAAAATTTCTCAAGAAAATTACCAAAAAAAACTTCGATAAAGAAGTTGAATATTCGGTTGATATGGTCAATGGCAGCCAGTCTGGTTTTATTATTTGGATTGAATTTATATTTCACTGCTGAAGAGACGATCACAGCCCAAGGCTTGATCAAACATATCGAATTACCAGATGGAAGTTTGGCCAAACTTAATCCAGGGTCATCCATTGATTTCAAACGTACATTCGGGTGGTGGAATCGAAACATTAATATGAAAGGAGATGTTGTCTTTTCCGTCCAAAAAGGCATACCCTTTAATGTTCATTCATCAGAGGGAAAGGTTGAAGTATTGGGAACTGTTTTTAGAGTTATCTCGTTTGAAAATTATTTTGCTGTCAGTTGTAAGGAAGGGAGAGTAGCGGTAACCCATGAAAATAAAAGATTAGGATTGGGAGCAGGAAATGCCTATAACAATATTACTCGGACGGTTACTTCACAGAACTTTGACAAGTTTGAAAAGAATGAGGGGCTTTATTATGAGAGTACTCCATTGGCCTATCTTGTTTTTGTCATGGAGCAAGTCTATGGAATTTCGGTCGAACTTTTTACGTCCAAGCCCTATTACTTTACTGGAGTATTACCCATAAAAGATAAGGAGGAGGCATTTCAAATTTTGGCGGAGACTTTTTCACTTCAAATAAAAGCCTACCAGAACGGAAATATTGATATAGTAGAACCTTGATTAATGAGACTCGTAGTATTACTGTTAATATTCATCTCTGTTGCCCAAGCACAATCACCTGTGAGGAGTTTGAAAAAAACGCTTTCGGAAGCGGAGAAAAAATATGGACAAATTTACTCCTATGACGATCTGTTTGTAAGTAATCACTTGGTGTTAGAAACACCACTCCCTCATAAAATTGATGATTTTTTAAAAATTCTTACACAAGATTACCATTTTAGAGTTTTAAAAAGAGAGAACAATATCATTCTATCGCCTAAGCTTCAGTTCCAAGACAATATTCTTTGTGGTTATATCAAGAGCCAACGTTTTGATCGCGGAATTCAGAATGTTCTCGTTGAAGCGGGAAAACAGTTTACAACAACAGATTCATTGGGTTACTTTTTTTTTAATTACTTACCCAATAAAAAAGGGAAGCTTCAATTCAAGACAGTTCAATATGGAGTCAAGTCCATTGATTACCAAATTACTGCTGACTGTGAAGATTACTATATTGATGATGATGAAATCAAGTTGGGAGAAGTGATTTTGGAATACATCGTTCCTCCTATTGAGAAAAGAAGCAATGGTTCTTATGGGATTGATTTGACCCAACTTCCAACAGCACCAGGCTCGGTCAATCCTGATATTATCGAATTAATCCAACTCCTGCCAGGGGTCAGTAACCCAAATGAGAACAGTACTATTTTTATTCGAGGAGGTACACCAGATCAAAATAAAATCAATTGGAATAATATTCGAGTATATCAAAACCATCATGCCAATGGAGGACTGTCTCCCTTTAATCCCTATTCCATTGACAAAATAGAGTTAATGGTTAAAGGGGTTCCCGCCAACTACGGTGAGCACACCTCTGGAATGGTACTCCTAAAAAACCAATCTCGATCTGGCAAAACTGGTTTGAGAGCTTCTGCTGGAGTCAATCTTTTAGATACTGATTTTGTAATTAAATATAAGACTCCAAAAAAAACATATCTGAACTTTTCGGCACGATCCTCTTTTAAAAACTTATTGTCACAAAGTTTTAAAGAGAACACTTTCAATCGATTTGCTGAAGCTAATGAACAAAGTATCACTTTGGAAGACCAAGAGATTTTTTACAATGACTTCACTTTGTCCTCTGGATTGACACTCAATAAGTTTTCCATTTTTGACCTCTATACGTTTTACTTAGAAGACCAAATAGATTATGAATTGTACAATGCTGACATAGAATTTAGAGACCATTTGGATTCTAAAAATTGGGGCTTGGGTACAAAGTATTCTTATTCTAAGAATCAGCGTATTTGGGATTTTAATTTATCGCATAGTGCATTTGAAATGATGTATTCAAGATTTTTGGAAGAATATCCAATAGGCGAGGTTGGAAACGAAGATGAAGCAGAGTACAAAGCAATGTCTTATCGTGCTAATAAGGTTAGGGAGACTAATGCTAGTCTGATGCGGCAACTGTCATACAATTCAAATTATTTTTTTTCTTGGGGAGTTGAGTATCTATACCGTAAAGTCGATTTCAAATATCAGCCAGATTTGAACCGTCCAGAATATGAGATTATACAAAAGGCCAATGAAAATAATCTTTCCTTTTTTGGGATATTAAAATCCAATTTTTCGGAGCGTCATCTTTTGGAATTGGGGTTGAGACACAATTATTTTAATTCTATCAAAAGCCATCGATTGGAACCCCGTCTTAATTTGACCCAATACCTAAACTCCAAATGGACCTTACAAACAACCTTTGAAAGTAAATCACAGTCTATTTTTCGTTCCAATGAAACTATTAATAACAGTACAGACAAAACTAATAATTTATGGATTGGACTGGGAAATGCTCATTACCCCTTATTGAAATCCAATCAGTTCAGTCTGGGAACAATATATGAATCTAAAGCAGTTGTAATCGAATTGGATGGGTATCGAAGGTGGTTTTATGGAGTCTCTACTTTTGGTTTTGGTTACCTAGACCCAAACGACCAAGACCACCATGTCGGAAAATCAAACATTCTAGGGTTTGACTTCTTTTTTCAAAAAAAATGGAACAATGCCAACTTTTGGCTATCCTATACCCATCAACAAAACAAAAATAAATTTTGGGATGTATATAATGGGCAGTCTTTCAATAGCAATTTTTTTGTTCAACACCAACTTAATTTGGGATACAACATTAGCCTGAACGATTGGCATCTCCACTTTAATTACAATCTTAGGAGTGGAATTCCATATTCAATACCAGACGATGTTACCAAATCCGAAACGGGAAATATTTTTGTTTACAATAATTTAAACAATCATACTTTGCCAACCTACCAGCGTTTAGACCTTTCTTTATCCAAACGTTTTTCGATTTTTAAATCTGTAAAAATGGATTTTAAGATGGCTTTGAAAAACTTGACTCAAAATCAAAATATTTTAGAAAGGATCCACTATTATGATGCCAATTCAGAATCGATTAAGAAAATAGACCGCTATGCGATGATCCGATTTGCCAATGTTGGTGTTCGTTTTTATTTTAACTAAAAAAGAGGTAGGGTAATTTTTGACTTGATTGTTATACAATAAAAGTTAAAAAATGAAATCTACAAACAGACGTCACTTTATCAAACAAACCTGCCCATTGCTAATCGCCTCCATCGTAGGAGGAGAGGCATTGGTATCCTCTTGCTCAAAAGAGAAAACAGAAAATCCAACCCCCATCTCTGGAGGATATCAAATTTCGGATCAAATTTTGACCATTGACTTGAATCATGCGGATTTTGAACCTCTTAACTCCAAAGGATGGATCAATTTTTTAGAACAAAATGTTTTGATATTAAAATCAAACGGATCCTATTCGGCCTACACCAATGTTTGTCCTCACGAGGGTACTCGTAACCGTTGGTCCTACTCCGCTTCTGAAAACACTTTTTTGTGTAGCAATCATGACAAAACCTATAAGGCTGATTGTAAAACAGCTGGAAGTGGAGGTGTTTTGAAATGTTATTCGACCCAATTGTCTAATAATCAATTGAAAATTAATTTGAGTTAATAAGGATTGATGTAATTCAATCATTCGAAGTAAAAACAATAATTATGGAAAAGGAAAACAAAAGACGACTTTTTCTATCACAAGCTTGTCTCCCAGTACTCATCTCCGTTTTAGGAATCCCTATGATGAACGGATGTGTAATGGATTCAGATGATGATGATTTTATTAATAATCTTGACGATGATGACGAAGTTGACGATTATGACGATGACGATGACGATGACGATGACGATGATGAGAATGATGAAGATGATGACGATGATAACAATAATCAAAATGGAGGCGATTCTTCAACAGGAGACTTGGTGATCGACCTTTCCAATACCACATTTAACGATTTAAAAAATGTTGGAGGCTGGATGAACTATACCGCCAAAAAACTCCTATTGATTAGAGTAAGCGAAACCAATATCAGAGCCTTCAATAATGCTTGTCCTCATGAGGGGGTAAGGAATCGTTGGACCTTTGATGGCACCAAATTTCAATGCCACGAACACAATAGAACCTACAACAACAATTGTAGTGGTAGTCTTCTCTGTTATGACACAGTTATTGAAGGGAATACGCTGACCGTATCAGCGGGAAATTGAGTAAGTCTTAAAAAGCAATTGACGACAATACTCTTTTTAAATAATTTAAGCCTAAATGAATCATGAAAACAAACTTAAAGTTTAATAATTTATTGATAATGATGACTCTTTTTTTGGGTCTCATTACAATACAATGCAGTAAAATTGATGATGCTATTGATGCACTTAATAATCAAGATGTCCTTAATTCCAATTCAAATAATGATGGGAATAATGACGACGGTCAAGATAATGACGATAACAATAATTCGGATGATAATTCTAATTCAGACGGAGGAGATGACTCAGACAATGATGACAATGATGACAATGACAACGATGATGATGATAGCGATGACAATGACAACGATGATGGTGATAACGATGACAATGACAATGATGATGATGACAATTACAACGATAATTCAAGTACAGGTAATAACAATGAGGGAAATAGTTATGATGCGACGGCCACTATATGGAGGGGATCAACAATTACCTTTACCAAGGTTGATGGAGGGAATCCCTCATCAGAAACCAATCAGGATCGATTAACAGATAAGGTATGGTTGACACGAGGGAACGGGGGAAAACAAATTTTTAATATTGTTAAAAACACCGAAGCTTTAAAAGACTCCAGCCCTGAGGGAACTGAGTGGGCTATGGGCACCATTGATCAAGTAGCCAATCTGACTTTTAGGAATTTTAGGGATGCCAGTCAAAATAAGCCTAAGAATGTGGTGGGTAAAGAGATGGTTTTGCATCTAATGGAGGATAATGTATATCTTAGTGTTAAATTTACCTCATGGTCCTCTGGCAAAAAAGGAGGATTCTCTTATGAAAGATCCACACCTAATTAATTAGCATATGAAAAAGGGATTAGCCTTACTGATTATTTTGTTTTTTTCATTTGCCTCTGCTCAAGAACGAGATGCATTGTTGGAGGGGTTGTTTGAGGAAGAGGTGAATATGGAAGAACAGTTGTTGCCACAAAAAATGATTTTTACCCAATCTTTGTTATGGGGAAAAAAGGGTCTTTTTCGTAAAACGGGTATATCCAAACTCTCTTTGGAACAAAGAGAAAAAGAATTGAAGGTTAGAAATGTAATGCTTAAATCCCATCAAATTATCGGTTATCTTACCCTTGCGGGTATGGTCGCACAGGGAATTATGGGAGGAAAGTTATACAACGGGGATTACGAACTATACGATGCTCACAAAACCTTGGGGGAATGGGTCACCGTTTCTTATTTTACTGGTGCTGGACTTTCGCTTTTTGCTCCACCACCCTTGGTAAGGAAAAAAGTTAAAGGTTTTAATTCTATTAAGGCGCACAAGTGGTTGGCTTATGTTCATTTTTCGGGTATGATCGCTACCAACGCATGGTCAAAAGAGGATAGGGATTGGCACAAATATGCTGCTTACACTACTTTTGCAAGCTATGCTACTGCTGTTTTGGTATTTAAATTTTAAGAAATATGAAAAGTTATTTGTGTTGGATTTTTATTGGAATTTCTAGTGTGCTTGTCGCTCAGGAAAGATGGGTTTTGGATTCTGATAAATCATTAATTGCCTATGAGGCCTCGCATTTTCTTCACGATTGGGAGGGAACGAATCAAAATGTTAAAGGAGTACTCATCGAAGGTGATGGCGTTTTCGACAAAATAGCAATCGCAATGTACGTTCGTGATTTTGATAGCAAAAACAGTAGTCGTGACAACAATGCTCTGGAGATTTTAGAGGTTTTACAATTCCCCAAGATCGAATTCTTTTCTGATGAAATTCAGAAGACAGATCAACAACTCAAATTTTCTGGGAGTCTAAATTTCCATGGGATTGAATTGACTCAAAAACTAAACACTGACTACTCCCAAAAACAAAACCAACTTGTTCTTAAGGGAGGTTTTAACTTGACCCTTTCTGATTTTGAAGTACCACTTCCTTCCTTTATGATGCGTAAAATGGAAGATGAAATAATACTTAAATACGAGTTGCACTTCAAGAAGCTTGATAGATAGATTTAAAGCTTTAAATTTGTTATATTGAGTTTCTTACAATGATAGAAAAATTAGACATTGTCCAACAAAGATTTATTGAAGTATCTGATCTGATCATTCAGCCAGATATTATTGCAGATCAGAAGCAGTATATTCAGCTCAACAAAGAATATAAGGATTTGAATAAGATTGTTGCTAAAGCAGAGGTCTATAGATCAGTCATTGCCAATATAGAGGAGGCCGAGACTATGATCAAAGAGGAAACAGATTCCGAAATGATCGATATGGCCAAAATGCAATTGGAGGAAGCCAAAGAGCAACTTCCTCAATTGGAGGAAGAAATAAGGTTTTTATTGATTCCCAAAGACCCTGAGGACGGGAAAAATGTGGTGGTTGAAATTCGAGCAGGAACTGGAGGAGACGAAGCCAGTATTTTTGCTGGAGATCTTTATCGGATGTACACCAAGTACTGCCAAGATCAAGGGTGGAAAGTAAGCTTTGTGGATGCTAACGAAGGAACGGCTGGAGGCTTTAAGGAAGTCATCTTTGAGGTTTCTGGAGAAGAGGTCTATGGAACCATGAAATACGAATCTGGAGTACACCGAGTCCAACGTGTACCCCAAACCGAAACACAGGGAAGAGTTCATACCTCAGCTGCTACCGTTATGGTTTTACCAGAGGCCGAGGAATTTGACGTTGAAGTCAACATGAACGATGTCAGGGTGGATTATTTTTGTTCTTCCGGACCTGGTGGACAATCGGTAAACACCACCTACTCTGCTGTTAGGCTAACCCACGAACCCACGGGAATTGTCGCCCAGTGCCAAGATCAAAAGTCACAACACAAAAACAAAGAAAAAGCCCTAAAGGTTTTGCGCTCTCGACTCTATGAATTGGAGCTCCAAAAAAAGTTAGAGCAAGACGCCGAAAAAAGAAACTCCTTGGTTTCCTCAGGTGATCGCTCCGCAAAGATCAGGACCTATAATTACCCACAGGGAAGAGTGACAGATCACCGTATTGGATTGACGCTCTATGATTTACAAAATATCATCAACGGTGACATAAAGAAGCTAGTCGATGAACTACAACTATATCAGAACACTCAAAATCTGAAGGAGGCAGGAGAGACCCTATGACCCAATCTTCGCTATTAGAACAAATCAAAGCCAAAAAATCATTTTTGTGCGTAGGACTTGATGTGGATCGGGATCGCATTCCTGAAAGTTTAAATAACAAACCAGATGCCATTTTTGCTTTTTGCAAGGGGATTATAGAAGCTACCGCTCCCTATTGTGTCGCATATAAACCTAACATTGCTTTCTTTGAGGCTTATGGTTTGGAGGGGTGGAAATCTTTAGAAAAAGTAATGGGTTTCTTGAATCAACAATATCCAGAGGTTTTTACCATTGCCGATGCCAAGCGTGCAGACATAGGCAATACGTCTAAGCGATATGCCAAAGCCTATTTCGAACAGTTCGAATTTGATTCTGTTACCATAGCTCCCTATATGGGCAAGGATTCAGTTGAGCCTTTTTTGGAGTATAAAGAAAAATACGCTATTCTATTGGCTTTGACCTCCAATGAAGGTGCGTCGGATTTTCAATTTCTCAATACAGAAGGAAAGCCACTATTCGAACAGGTGATCGAAAAATCTAGAAATTGGCAAAATGCCAATCAATTGATGTATGTGGTGGGAGCGACCAAGGCACAAGCTTTGCAGAAAATAAGAACATTGATTCCCGATTCTTTTTTATTGATCCCTGGGGTAGGAGCCCAAGGAGGGAGTTTGGAGGAGGTGGCGATCAATGGATTGAATCAACAATGTGGATTGTTGGTCAATTCATCAAGGGGAATTATATACGCTTCTTCTGGAAATGATTTTGATCAAGTAGCAGGCCAGGTGGCCAGAGATCTACAAGAAGAAATGGCTTTTCACCTCCGTCAAAAAGGAATAATCTAATGTTACATTACAGTATTTACAGGACTAAAAAGGAAAATGCAAGCTGGATCACTTTTATCCATGGGGCAGGAGGGAGCAGCGCTATTTGGTTCAAGCAAATACGCTATTTCTCAAAACATTTTAATCTTTTGCTCATCGACCTAAGGGGTCATGGTGCTTCTAAAGATTTGATTCAAAATCCTTTTAAAACTAAATACTCCTTTGAATCCATAGCCGATGATATTTTCGAGGTAATGGATCATCTTAAAATTGAAAAATCCCATTTTGTCGGGATTTCTCTGGGAACCATTCTCATCCGTCAGTTGGCCGAGATGCAACCCAATCGAGTGGACAAGATGATTATGGGAGGAGCCATCTTGGAGTTAAATTTAAGGTCAAGAATACTCATGTATTTTGGCAATGCCACCAAGTCTGTCTTGCCCTATATGTGGCTGTACCGTTTTTTTGCCTTTATCATTATGCCCAATCGCAACCATAAAGAATCCCGGATTTTGTTTATACGCGAAGCTAAAAAACTCTATCAGAAGGAGTTTATACGTTGGTTCAAACTCACCTCCGAGATCATTCCCAAGTTGAGGATTTTCAGAAAAGTTACTGTGGAGAAACCCACATTATACATTATGGGGGATCAAGATTATATGTTTCTTCCCTCTGTACGGAAGGTCACCGAAAGCCATCCGCTTTCCCAACTATTGGTATTGGAAGAATGCGGACACGTGGTCAATGTAGAGAGACCCGGAAAATTTAACGATGGAATGCTCTCCTTCTTAAAGGAGTAGAGGCAAGAGATCAAGCCCAATCCCTTCTTTTAATTTTTATGTGTGTTATGATGATCTCATCATTATACGCTAGGCTACTGACATCAATGACTCTTTGAGAAGGGAATGACATATCCTTCTGTAGTTTCAGGTTTTTTTTAATAACTTTAATTGTCTTAGAGCCCCAACAAATGACTAAATCCCTTCTTCTTTTCCTAATATTTTATTTTTTAATTGCGATCCCAACAATTAGTGCCCAAACCGAAATTAAATTTAATACAGTGGCTGCGTTGGTATTGGTTCCCAATGGTGGGATAGAATTGGCTTGGGGAGAGAAAAACAGTGTTCAGTTGGATGTATTAGGTTCTTTTTGGGATTCCATTGACGACTCTGCCTATCATATCAATCAGACTTTTTTGGAATACCGCTGGTATCAAAAGCCCAAACAACAAGGATGGTTTTTGGGTACCCATATCGGGTATGGAATGTTTACCCTTAGAAAACCAAATTTGCCCGGAACTTATGGATATCCCAAAGGATACTATCAGTCTGGAAGAAATTCCTATTACGGGATTACTGTTGGTTATAAAAGATCTGTTTCATACCGTTGGGGACTAGAAGCCTTTTTGGGAGGGGGTTTTTCAAATGCCTTTTACCGAGGCTATCTTAAAAGTACCTGGACCAGATATGAAGACCCTCACCGACAGTTTAATTTAAGTTCGGAATGGATCCCTTATAGGGGAGGGGTGATGTTGGTTTATAAATTAAAGCCTTGAAAAAGGAAGCCGATTTAAAATATTTTCAAAGGTTTCTCAACATAAGCTGATTTTAAAGTCGTAACTATAATCCATGGGGCTTTAAGAGTGCTGAATTCAATTTTTTTGATAAAAACACTTGTTTTAACTTGCTAATTACCAATACTAAAACAAATCCTAATGACTTGGCTTTCGAAAATTTTAAGTGCCTATTATACAAGTTGAATGAATGTTTTATCAATTTTAATTTATTTGAAGATTGGGAAACATTGGTACAATTAAAAACGGTTAGAGGTTTTTGCAAGCCATAGCATTCCAAATGATTACTTGTGATTTTATACCACAGATAGTGGTCTTCTCTTCTCATTTTTTTGAATTTAATAAGCTTTTCCTTCTTAATGATTACAGTTGACAAGTAAATTGAATTTTCATAGAGAAGTTTTTTGTAGTTGGTGACTAACTTACATTTTCTCAATCTTATAAAACTACTAAAAGCATCATATTGACTCGTACAGCTAAAGAGGAATCCATTGTTCAACATGAAATTTAATTGAGTTTCTAGTTTATTTCTTAACCAGAAATCATCCGAATCTAAAAATGCGATATAATCTCCAATTGCGTTATCAATACACTTATTTCTTGATAATCCAGAGCCGATGTTTTTAGTGTTTGCTATAATTTTAATTTTATTATTTTCTTGAGCCTTTTGACTGATTAATTCCAAAGTATTATCACTTGAAAAATCATCACAAATGATTAGTTCCCAATTCGTATATGATTGATTAATTATGGAGTTGATTGCTCTTAATATAGTTGCCTCTGAATTATATTCTGAAGAGAAGATTTAGAGAGCATTTGGGCATTTCCGAGACAAATAAAGCAAAAACTCAGCAGGAAAGTCAATGTCCAAATTCTTTCTTTTAGATACTTTTTAGCACGGCTTCGCCTCTTGTCAAAAAGTAACAATGTTGGGTTAAGTTTCATAAATATTATTCAAGCGATTAAACTTGTCACTTCAAAGTCAGGATCAGCTGCATTTGAAGCGAGGGGAGCATTAGGGATATTTTATTTTTTCTTTTTTCTACAATTCGTGCTGTTTTTCCAATAAAGACTCCTTTTTGAATTTCGATAGTACTGCCCACTTCTCCTGAATGGAAATCCTTCTTAAAATACCGATTTTCAATATGATCCTTCATTGCTTGAATCTCCTCATTCGATACGCATACTATTTTATTATTTATTCGGAGAACACTTTTGGTAAAAGGATTTTGGTTAAGGATTGAAAAATCTATAGGATGCTGACGGAAAAACAAGTAGGAGGAAATCAATGCTGATTTAGACTTCACAGAGCTGCTCCCAATGGAGGCAGAAAAAGAATCTAATGATGGAAAATAGGATTCAATTCCGAGGTTTTCGGTATTGAATTTAAAAGCTTTGTATTCACTTCTTGGAATGGTGAGAACAACATACCAGGGGTTCACAAATAAGGTTCTTTCATTAATCATTTAGTAAATCATCAGGGCAACAATTCGCAACAAATATATAAATATTGTTCGTTTAACCTTTTTTATTTAGACTATTAGCAATTATTTAGCCCATATTCGTAGTTTATAGGTAATAAAAAAGGCTTAGATAAAGTGTGTTTATATTCTAAAATCCTGTTTTAAAGAGACTTATAAAAAAGCAAAAACTAACCAATAAAATCAAATATCCTGATATCGAGAAACATGATCAAGTGGCCGTTGTAGGAAATTAAGACAAAGACTTCGCTAGTAAAATACTGTAATTACAGAATGAATAATCAGGAGAACACCACAGTCTTATTTCCATAAACCATCACTTTTCTGTTGACATGCAATTTGAGAGCACGAAGCAGGACGATTCTTTCTAGGTCTCTTCCCTTTTCGATAAAATCTGCAATGGAATTCAAATGTGTTACTCTGGCAATGTCTTGCTCGATGATAGGACCTGCATCCAATTCTTCAGTGACATAGTGACTGGTGGCTCCAATAATCTTTACACCGCGAGCAAAAGCCGAGTGATAGGGCTTGGCTCCTGGAAAAGCAGGCAAGAAAGAATGGTGGATGTTAATGATTTTGTGGGTATAGTGTTCGATGAGCGCTGGAGAGACAATTTGCATATACCGCGCTAATACGATATAATCGACTTCATGTTCTTTGAGGAGTGCCAATTGTTTAGTCTCCGCTTCGGCTTTATTTTCTTTGTTTACAGGGATATGAAAAAAGGGAATGTCAAAGCGTTGAGCAATGATTTCCAAATCGGGGTGATTACTCAAAATAAAAGGAATTTCTGCAGCCAACTCTCCCGATTGTTGTTTGGCCATTATATCGTAGAGACAGTGGTCGTATTTGGAAACAAAAACCGCCATTTTTGGTTTTTGATTTTTAAGATAAAAATCACAATGAAGTGAAAAACGAGTTCCCAAGTCTTGATGAAATTGATTTTTAAAACCTTGAAAATCAAAATCATTACCATTCATATCGCACTCCACCCGCATAAAAAATGCGGCATTGGGACGATCCACATATTGATCGATATAGGTGATGTTTCCTTGACTTTGGTGTATGAAGTTGGTCACTGCTGCGATGATTCCCTTTTGGTCAGTGCAGTACATCAATAAAGTGATCTGATTCATAAATATATTTTTTCAAAAATAGGGATTAGCCCGCTCAGAGCAATAGATTCTCGGGTTTAATTGGATGAAAGCAAAAAAGCCCCCAATAGATGGAGGCTTTTTCTCAATAATAATGGATGTAAATTAACTCTCGTTAGTCCTAAAGTCAGCGTAAGCTTCCATTCCATGTTCTGAAAGGTCGAGACCATTTAATTCCTCTTCCTTGTCCACTCTCAATCCAGTGGTAGCTTTTACGATAGTAAGTATAATGAATGAGGAAATGACGCAGAAAGCACCTACGATTCCTACCCCAATCAATTGCACTAAAAACTGATCAAAACCAGCCATGGCACCAAAGATACCAACTGCTAGTGTTCCCCAAATACCACAGATCAAGTGAACTGCAACAGCACCTACGGGGTCGTCTAATTTAAGCTTGTCTATTAAGGCAATACCGAGTACCACAACTACCCCTGCAATCAAACCAATAAGAATAGCATCGGTAGGACTCATTTGATCAGCACCAGCTGTAATTCCAACCAAACCTCCCAATACACCATTCATAAACATGGTCAAATCGTAGTTTTTATAGAGAAGATTTGAAAAGAAAGTTGCAGCAACTCCTCCTGCAGCGGCTGCCAATGATGTAGTAACCAAAGTTAAAGAAGTCAATTCTGGATCAGCAGACAATACGGAACCTCCGTTGAATCCAAACCATCCCAACCAAAGTATAAATACACCAGCAGAAGCGATGGGAAGATTGTGTCCTGGTAAGGCTTTGGGTTTTCCATCTTTATCAAATTTGCCAATTCTTGCTCCCAATAGATAGATAGTGATTAAAGCTCCCCATCCTCCTACAGAGTGAACCAATGTTGATCCTGCGAAGTCATAGAACCCCCATGCATCGAGGAATCCGCCTCCCCATTTCCAAGCTCCTACTATGGGATAAATGAGTCCGACGTAGAGTACTGCAAAAAGCATAAATCCTTTTAGTTTGATGCGCTCAGCTACTGCTCCTGAAACGATGGTCGCGGCTGTAGCGGCAAACATACCTTGGAAGAGAAAATCAGTCCACCAGGTGTAACCTCCGTCAGCATATCCGAATCCCATTCCTCCCTCGGGAGCTGTGATTCCAAATCCTGCGAATTTTAGTAATCCCATGTCTCCGTCTTCAAAACCAGGATACATTAGGTTAAAACCACCGATGCAATACAATAGCAATCCAACAGTGATTACAAAAAAGTTTTTAAATAAAATATTGATGGTATTTTTTTGGCGGGTTAATCCGATTTCCAAAAAAGAGAATCCCAAGTGCATAAAAAACACTAGGGCTGTACAGACCATCATCCATACATTATTTACTGTTAAAATTGTAGTTTCCATAATTATTCGTGTTTTAGTTTAATGAGTCGTTTCCTTTTTCTCCCGTTCTGATTCTGTAGGCTTCCTCAACAGGTAAAATAAATATTTTACCATCTCCCACTTTTCCTGAAGCGGCAGTGGACAAAATCGCGTTGATTGTTTTTTCTACAAAAGGTTCAGAGACTATTATAGACAAGTATCTTCTTTGTATTTCAGAAGTACTGTAGGAAATTCCACGATATACGTGACCTTCTTTTTCGTTCCCTACTCCAGTAACGTCCCAGTAGCTGAAGAAATTCACTTCAACACCGTGAAGGGCTTCTTTGACCTCATCAAATTTTGATTTTCTGATGATTGCTTCGATTTTTTTCATGTTTTGGATTATTAAAATATTTGTTTTTGAAAACGCTTTTAGATTTCTTCTTTTTAGAGTTGGATGTTTTCTGTGTCCATTTCTATTATTTTTTATTTATCAATCTTTTGATGATTTCAAAAAGATCTCAATGGGTTTATGTAACTAACCCCCCGTGGAATTAGCATCGGGGGGTGTAGATTATTAATATTTGTTAACTAAATCTGATGCCAAAGCATTGATTTAAAATGAGTAGATGGCAGCTACCAAAAAGGAAGATAAACTATCTGTTAAACCGTCTGCATCAGTATAAAATTTATCAGAGGCAGAATCGATTCTTATTTCTGGTTTGAAAATGAAATTGCCTGAGGAATAGCTTCCGGTGATAGTGAAAGAAGTATTATCACCGTCTCCGCTAATGTCTCCGATAGCACCAAGTCCATCCTCTGAGAAGGCTTCAAATCTTGCACCTAGGGCAAATGAGTCTGAAAAAGTATACTGTGGATACAATGCAACTCCTGAGAATTCTACGTCATCATCATCACTGTAAGTCGTAGCGTTAATACCTAGGAAAAAGCTGTCGCCAAGGTTGAAGCCGCCTGTAAAGTCAATTTGGCTAACACCAGCCTCGCCACCGCCTAAGTAGTTGATGTATTGGCCGTATAATCCAAGTTGTAATCCGAACATGTAACCAGAAATATCTCCATCACCAGTAAGATCTTGCATTTCAGTCATGTCAGTTGAATTTAAAACTGCTACCATAATTGATGTATTTTCACCTGCAGAAATGTCTGCCTTAATACCAGCATGTGAGAAAGGACCATATGAAAACATATAAGATGTTGAATAGTTAAAGTTTGCAACTGGAGAAATAACCTCATATCCTAGGAAGGTGTTAAAATTACCCAAGGTTAGAGTAAATGAGTCACTTACATTGTAATAGGCATAAAGCTGATTTACAATATTGGAACTTCTGTAAAAGTGAGGGTCTCCATCAACTCCTATCATTGGGGAGTTAAAAACGGCATCAGCACCTCTAGGACCAAAAACTAGATCAGCAACAAAACCTGATTTTTCCCCCTCATATGACATAATAATGTTTGCCATGCCCATTGCAAAACCTGGTAAATTTGCAAATGAAGTTCCTGGAGCATATTGAGTACTTCTAAAATAAGTATCTACTGATCCGCTAACACCAAACGTAGGTGCAGGAGCAGACTCTTCCTCTTGTGCTATGACCACAAAGCCAATCATCAAGGTTAAAGTTGTTAAAAAAGTTTTTTTAATAAAATTCATAATAATAGTGTTTAAATAATTAAAGTTAATGTTAGAGTAAATAATGTTATTTAGTGTTTTCTTTGGCCCAAGCTTCGAATCCACCTCCTTCGAATCCACCGATTCCGTGTTCAGCTTGATCCAAACCTTTGATTTCTACTTCTTCGCTAACGCGCAGTCCGATTGTTTTTTTCAGAATACCAAAGCCGATTAATGCAGCGATAGTGGCCCAAAGTCCGTAGGCGAGTACACCAATGGCTTGAATTCCCAATTGGCTCGCGCCGCCACCGTTTAAAAGACCAATGGCAGTGTCGCCATCAACGCCCCACAATCCGATGACCAATGTACCCCATGCACCTACAACTCCGTGAGCAGAAGCTGCACCAACAGCATCATCGATTTTAAGTACTTTGTCTATGAATTCGATTGAGAAAACAACAATGATACCACCAATTAATCCAGCAAAAAATCCTCCACCAAAAGTCATATTTCCACAGCCTGCTGTTATGGCAACCAATCCTGCAATCGCTCCATTTAATGTCATTCCCAAATTGGGTTTACCGTCTTTGATCCATGTGATGGCCATTGCGCCTACTGCGCCAGCAGCGGCAGCAATATTAGTGATCATTACAACAGCTGAAGCAGCTACTGAATCATCTCCTCCCCAAGCTAATTGAGAACCACCGTTAAAACCAAACCATCCTAACCAAAGGATGAATACTCCAAGTGCACCTAATAGTAAATTGTGTCCTGGAATTACATTGGATTTTCCATCCACGTATTTGCCCAATCTAGGACCAACCATCCAAGCACCTACAAGAGCTGCCCATCCACCGACAGAGTGAACAATTGAAGATCCAGCGAAATCGATGAAGCCTAAGTTGGCCAACCATCCATCACCGTTCCATTGCCATCCACCTGAAATTGGATAGATTAATGCGGTCAAGAAAATCGTAAAAAATACGTAAGTAGTATATTTTGTTCTTCCTGCAATAGCTCCAGATACAATGGTAGCTGCAGTCGCACAGAAAACCGTCTGGAAAAACACATCGTGTGGTCCGTCTCCTGGATTAAAGAAAATGTCTGAAGTAGCGATCCATCCATTAGATGCACCGTACATTAAACCATATCCAATGGCCCAGTAAGAAAGCGTTCCTACAGAAATGTCTAAAATGTTTTTCATGGAGATGTTCACTGCGTTCTTGGAACGTGTGAAGCCAGATTCTACCAAGGTGAAACCTGCTTGCATGAAAAATACTAAAATCCCTGATAAAAGGATCCATAGCATGGTGAAGTCATCGTTGACCTCAACAGCTGTTGTCGAATTAATTAGTGAAAGATTTAACATAGTTTATGATTAAAATTCGAATCAAAAATATGTCATTATGATATCTGCCCTAAAAAAGATAGGGGTCAAAAACACATTTTTATTATTTTGAACAATACACCCCCTAAAATAATAGGGGTATAATAATTTATTAAGTAAATTTTAAGAAAAACTCAAAAAATTAGTGAAGATGCTTGTCAATCAAGATTCCCAAATAAACCATCAGAATTCCCGTCGATATACTCAACAGGCTGTAGGACAGTAATATAGCGTAGTCTCCTGAGCGGATAAAGGATAAGTTTTCATTGGCAAAGGAAGAAAAGGTCGTAAAGCCACCGCAAAAGCCTATGGTGGCAAAAAGTATCAGTGAAGATTGATTTTCGGAACTGTTTCGCATAAAATAGCCTGTTAACAGCCCTATTAATAAACAACCCAGCAAATTGGCACAAAAGGTATTCCAAGGAAACCCTTTGCCAGAATAGGGTATAAGCTTACCAATAAGAAAACGCATAACGGTACCCAAGCCTCCTCCTATAAAAACAATTAAGAGTTGTTTCATATTTTCTTTAGGGCTTCTGGGTAAAAAATTTAATCAGAAAAAGAATTCCAATGGTCAGAACGAATGCAATCAATATTTTGATGCTTCCTTTATAATGTACTTTATGATTTTTTGAATCTTTTCTGTAAGAGAAGATCATCAATGCCACAAAAGCAATAACAAAAAATAAAGCAAACAATAGTTGTCCTTGACTAAACATTTTTAATTTTTGCCTAAATTAGAAAAAAACATTGACCTCTTTTAATTTCTGTTAAAATATACAAATGATAAAAAATGAATTAAACGCAGTGGCTGAATTCCATAATGCCTTTGGTATAGATTCAGCCGATTCTCCCATAGTGAGCATTCCCCAACAAACAGTACTTCTGAGACATAACCTTATGAAGGAAGAAAACGATGAATACTTAGAAGCAGCTCAAAACAATGACCTTGTTGAAGTTGCCGATGCGTTGGGAGATATGCTCTATATATTGTGTGGAACCATACTCTCTCATGGAATGCAGCACAAAATCACGGAGGTTTTCAACGAAATTCAAAGAAGTAATATGAGTAAGTTGGGAGCCGACGGTAAGCCCATTTATAGAGAAGACGGAAAGGTACTTAAAGGGCCAAATTACTTCAAACCCAATATAGCTTCAATATTAGACAAAGATTAGTCCACAGCTACCCGCCATCCATAAGGATCTTCGGTCAGGTTGTATTGTATAGACATGATGTTGTCCTTGAGTTGGGTAGCAAAAGGGTTCTCCAATTCAGGAAGTTTGTAATTGACGCCTTTATATCCAAAACTCTTGATGGGATTGATTACAACCGCTGTGCCACTTCCAAACATTTCTTTGAGTGAATTGTTTTCAGAGGCTTTTACGATTTCACCAATCTTTATAGGACGAACCTCTACCTCAATACCGGAATCCCTAGCGATTTGTATGACACTTTTTCGGGTCACCCCGTCTAGTATGCGATCGTTGGTAGGTGCAGTGAGTAGAATGTCACCAATTCTAAAAAAAATATTCATAGTTCCCGCCTCTTCCAAAAACTCGTGAGATTTGGCATCGGTCCATACTATCTGTTGGTATCCCTGCTTTTGAGCTAAGGCAGTAGGATAGAATTGAGCACCGTAGTTTCCTGCTGCTTTGGTGTAACCAATCCCTCCGTCGGCGGCTCTACTGAACTCCTCGGCAATCAAGACGTTCACCTCTCCACCATAATAAGCCTTTACAGGACAACATATGATGATAAAAGTATACTCTTTGGATGGGGAAGCTTGAACACAGGCCTGACTTGAAAAAACAAAAGGACGAACATATAGTGAATTCCCAATACCTGGTTTGATCCAGTCTTTATCCAAATTCAACAATGTTTTTAAACCTTCAAAAAAATAGTTTTCGGGAAATACAGGAATCTGAAGTCGCTCAGAAGATCGGTTGATGCGCTTAAAATTTTGATCTGGTCTAAAAAGCCAGACCTTATCCTCATCGTCTTTGTAGGCTTTCATGCCTTCAAAAACAGATTGTCCGTAGTGAAGTACACTCATTGATGGCTCGAAAGAAAGAGGTTGATAGGGAATCACTTCTGGCTCCTGCCATTTTTCATTTTTGTATTTGCATACAAACATGTGGTCTGTAAAAACAGACCCAAAAGTCAAGTTTTCAAAATCCACATGGGCCAAATTCGAAGCCGAAGTTCTCTCTATTCTCATTTTTTCTAAAAAAGTATTGACAAAATTACTTTTTTTACTTTTAATAATTTCTATATGATTTGGTTTTTTAAACTCCAAACCAACAATTTCGTATGTTTTAATTAAATTAAAAAAGAATAATAAATATAGTAAGCGAAAAATATTGAATGAATCTAATGAAATTTAATCCATTGCAAAAAAAAATAATCACGACAGGAGACGGATCGCCCTCCTTTTTTATAGATCAGTTAAATGAGACCTATCATTCAAAACATGGGGCCATAACCGAGTCGGATTATGTGTATGTTAAAAAAGGTTTTGCACATTGGTTGGATCAAAACAAACAAAAAACACCCAGGATTTTTGAAATGGGGCTGGGAACTGGGCTAAATGCCTACCTCAGTTATGTTTTTGCTCTAGATCATAAGATTTCATGCGAGTATGTCTCGATAGAAAAGTATCCTTTATCTGTAGAAGAAGTTCAATCTCTTAAAATGAAAGATACACTACCAGCAACTGAGCATCACCATTTTTTTGATCAATTGCATGAGGTGGCATGGGGGCAAACCTTTTCTCAATCAGATTTTTTATTTAAAAAGTTAGAGGAAGACTTCTTCAGTATGGAGTTGGATCAACGTTTTGATATTTTGTTTTACGATGCTTTTGGTTATCACGCCCAATCAGAAATGTGGCAGGATAAAGCCCTTCAGAAATGTTATGACCTATTGCAGCCTGGTGGGGTTTGGGTCAGTTATTGCGCCAAGGGATCCGTCAGAAGAAGTTTGGAAAAAACAGGGTTTTGGGTTGAGCGATTGGAAGGCCCACCCGGAAAAAGGGAAATGTTGCGAGCCATAAAGCAGCTTTAGTTTATTTTTGATAAAATTTGCAAATGAAACCGACATGATTATTTTAATCATCAAAGTTTACATGTGATACTATAAATATAAAAAAACACATGAAATTATTGATTACCGGTGCAACGGGACTGATTGGTAAAAAGATCATTGCCATCGCTAATGAACGCAATATTGAAGTTCATTTTTTAAGTACTAGCAAGCATAAACTGATTCATTCAGATACCCTGAAAGGTTTTTATTGGAACCCTCAAAAGAATGAAATTGATGATGCCTGTTTTGAAGGGGTGGATACATTGATTCATTTGGCTGGAGCGAGTATTTCCAAACCGTGGACTACCAAAAACAAAAAAGAAATTGTGGAGAGCAGGGTCAATGGTTCTCGATTGTTGAGAAAGGCACTAGATCGACAAAAATCAAAAGTGAAAAGCATTGTATGTGCATCAGCTATTGGGATATATCCCAATAGCTTGAATGACGTTTACGATGAAAAAAGTCGTTTGATACAACAGAATTTTTTACAAAAAGTCACTCTGGCATGGGAGAAAGAATTAAAGGCTTTATCCGATCACACCCAACATTTGTCATTATTGAGAATCGGTTTGGTTTTGGCCAAGGAAGGAGGCTTACTGTCTCAATTGACCTTACCAGTTCAGCTTTTTTCGGGGACGGCATTTGCTTCTGGAAAACAGTGGCAAAGTTGGATTCATGTAGATGATCTGTCTCGTTTGTTCTATAAAGCTATTGATGAAAGCTGGGAGGGGACTTTCAATGCTGTTGCCCCCAATCCTGTTTCACAAAGAGATATGATAAAAACCATAGGAAAGGCCTTGAGTCGTCCTGTACTTCTGCCAAATATTCCTGCTTTTTTGATGAAAATGGTCATGGGTGAACGTTCCATTTTAATTTTGGGAAGTCAAAAGGTCAGTGCAGAATTGATTCTTTCAAAGGGATTTGAATTCCATTTCCCCTTTTTGCCACAGGCACTAAAGGACGTTTATGGAAAAAAAGAATGACATTTTGACAAAAAAGACTGGTTGGCAGTAATTTTGAAGTTTAGTAAATAAATAAAAAAAAATGGCAGATAAAGCATCCAAACCCAAGGCAAAAGCAAAGAAATCTACTGCTGAGAAGAAAAGCAGTAAAGCAGACGTTTCAAAGCAGCTGGAGGAATTGAATGAAAGTCTAAACCAAGAGAAAGAGAAATACCTCAGGTTGTTTGCAGAGTTTGAAAATTTTAAAAAAAGAACTACCAAAGAGCGCATAGAACTTTTCAAAACCGCAGGTCAAGAGGTGATTAGTGCCATTTTGCCCATCTTAGACGATTTCGAACGAGCCATTAATCAAACCCCTGAGGAGGACAAAAAGTCCATTGAAGGATTTTTGTTGATCAACAATAAATTGGCAGATGTGTTAAAAAGCAATGGTTTAAATGTTACCGAAACTAAAATAGGCGATGCATTTGATGCCGAAATTCACGAGGCCATTACACTCATTCCCACTCAAGATGATGCTCAAAAGGGAAAAATAATAGACATCACCGAAAAAGGATATCAATTGGGAGATAAGATTATCAGGTTTCCCAAGGTGGTCGTAGGACAATAATTTACATGAAAGAAGATTTTTACGAAATATTGGGCGTATCGAAAGGGGCGTCAGCAAATGAAATTAAAAAGGCATATCGCAAAAAAGCCATAGAATTTCACCCCGATAAAAACCCAGGAGATAAAGGAGCAGAGGCCAATTTCAAAAAAGCAGCCGAGGCATACGAGGTATTAAGTGATCCTCAGAAAAAATCCCAGTACGATCAGTTTGGGCATTCAGCCTTTGAGTCTGGTGGCTTTGGAGGTGCAGGTGGAAGCATGAATATGGATGATATTTTCAGTCAATTTGGAGATATTTTTGGCAGTGCTTTCGGAGGAGGAGGTTTTGGTGGATTTGGTCAATCTCAGGCCAGAGGAAAAGGAAGCAATCTCAGAATCAGAGTTCAACTGAGTTTAAAAGAGGTGGTCAACGGTGTAGAAAAGAAAATCAAAGTCAGAAGAAAAGTCCAAGCCCAAGGTGTCAGTTATACCACCTGTGGAACTTGTAAAGGAAGAGGTCAGGTAATGCGGGTTAGCAATACCATTTTGGGGAGGATGCAGAGTGCTTCTACTTGCCCCAAGTGTAATGGAAGTGGGCAAACAATCTCCAATCGACCATCTGGAAGTGATGCCAATGGTTTGGTTGAACAAGAGGAAACAGTATCGATCAAAATACCAGCTGGAGTAGAAGAAGGAATGCAATTGAAGGTGACGGGAAAAGGTAACGAGGCTGTGGGTAATGGAATATCTGGGGATTTGTTGGTTTTGATCGAAGAAAAACCCGAGGACGATTTTATTCGTGAAGGAAACCACTTACATTATGATCTGTACATCAGTGTAGCCGAAGCCGCTTTGGGAGTCTCCAAAGAAATCAATTTACTGGAAGGAAAAGTCAGGATAAAACTCGAATCTGGAATACAATCCGGAAAAACGCTTAGGCTGAGGGGTAAAGGAATACCCGATTTAAATGGATACGGAAAGGGAGACCTTTTGGTTCATGTCAATGTTTGGACCCCCAAAACGCTCAATAAGGAACAAAAGCAATTTTTTCAAAAGATGTTAGAGGATGAAAATTTCATCCCCAATCCCGATAAGTCTGATAAATCATTTTTTGAAAAGGTTAAGGACATGTTTGCATAATTTCCATTCTGAGAAAAAATATATATATTTGAGTAACACTATAACATAGTGTTTTTTCTTTTTCATAGCAATTTTTTCCCATCCTTAGAAATAAGGGTGGGTTTTGTTTTTGTGTTATCTTCGTATAGAATATAAGTCATGCAGAAAATAGTAGATTTTTTTAATTTTCAGATTAGAATCGGTAGTGATATTGTTTTGACTCCAAAGTCGATTGTGATCATAATATTCGTTTTTTTTCTTACCTACCTTTTCCTAAAGGTATTCCGACGTGTTGCACTTAAAACTCTAAATAGTGATACCAAACTTAAATTCAGGGGGATATTAACCTTCTTCAATTACCTTATTTATTTGATCGTTATATTGATCACTTTAGACAATGTTGGGGTCAAAGTAAGTGCTATTTTTGCAGCATCTGCAGCCCTTTTGGTGGGGATTGGATTGGCTCTGCAAACTCTGATTCAAGATGTTTTTTCTGGAGTTTCTATTCTAGCCGATAAAACTGTGCATGTTGGAGATATCATACAAGTTGATGGTCAAGTAGGGCGGGTAGAAAATATTACGCTCAGAACCACAAGGGCAGTTACCAGAGATAATAAAGTTCTGATCATACCGAATCACAAATTTTTAACGTCCATACTCTACAATTGGACTGAGAACGGGGTTTTAACTAAAGAGAACATAAAATTTGGTGTCGCCTACAATACAGATGTCAATCTGCTAAAGGAGGCAATCATTGAAATCACCAATAACCACCCCAAGGTTCTAAAGAATCCACCTCCTTTTTTACTTTTCGAGGATTTTGGGGACAGTGCATTGATGTTTCAGCTTTTCTTTTCGATGAACAAAAGCTTTGAGGCCAATCTTGTAAAAAGCGACCTTAGGTTTAAAATTTTCGAGCGGCTGAAGGCTCTTAGTATAGAAATCCCATTCCCACAGAGAGTTGTTACCTTTAAGAACGATATTCCAAAACCCAATGAAGAAAATCTTATTGATTGAGGATGAAGAACCCATAAGAAGGGTGCTGATCCGCATTTTAGAAGAAGAAAACAAGGACTATGTGATCACTCAATGTGAGGATGGTAAATCGGGTCTAACTACTCTTGTAAAAGAAGATTTTGATTTGGTATTGTGTGACATCAAAATGCCGAAAATGGACGGTGTAGAGGTATTACAAAAAGCCAGAGAAACCGGTATCAATGTTCCTTTTATCATGTTGACAGGTCACGGGAATGTTTCTACTGCCGTAGAGGCCATGAAGTCTGGAGCCTTTGATTTTATTTCCAAACCACCAGATTTGAATCGATTACTGACTGCGGTCAGAAATGCATTGCAAATAAAGAATTTGGTTTTTGAGAATAAAAACCTCAAAAAACGCATTGCCAAAAAGTATGAAATGGTTGGTGATTCTCCCCAGATCAATGAGATTCACCATCTAATTGAAAAGGTAGCTCCCACAGAAGCCAGGGTATTGATTACGGGAGAAAATGGAACCGGTAAAGAGTTGGTAGCCCATCATTTGCATCAAAAAAGTAATCGCTCGGGGTCTCCTTTTGTCGAAGTGAATTGTGCTGCCATTCCTTCCGAGTTGATAGAAAGTGAACTTTTTGGTCATATCAAAGGCGCTTTTACTTCGGCCATCAAAGATCGTCCAGGTAAGTTTGAAATTGCCAACGGGGGTACACTGTTCTTGGATGAAGTGGCAGATATGAGTCTTGCCGCTCAAGCCAAAGTATTGAGAGCCCTTCAAGAAAACAAAATCCAGAGGGTAGGGGGTGAGAAAGATATTAAAGTTGATGTTCGTGTAATTGCCGCTACTAACAAGAATTTGAACACAGAAATTGAGCAGGGAAAATTTCGTGAAGACCTCTATCACCGTTTGGCGGTTATTCTTATAAAAGTTCCCTCACTCAAAGAAAGAAAAAAAGACATTCCACAGTTGGTGGATTACTTTACCGAAAACCTTATCACCGATCAAGGCTTAGACCCCAAAACTTTCTCCAAGGGTGCCATCAATCAGTTGATGGATTATCCCTGGACGGGAAACATACGTGAGCTTAAAAATGTTATAGAAAGGTTGATGATTTTAGGATCGAATCCTGTTACCGAAGAGGATATCCATCAGTTTGCCGCTAAACCCAAACTTTAATCGATGATGAAAAAATTATGCCTAATAATGTTTTTCGGCAGTCTTTCTTTAAACGCTCAAAAGGAAGAAGTTGTGAGCAATCAAATCAAGGAGATCTACAGCGAAGCACTGAACCATGGAAAAAGTTACGATTGGCTGAATCATCTCAGCAATCAAATAGGCGGACGCTTATCGGGTTCTTTGAATGCGGAGCGGGCCATTAAGTGGGCCAAAGAGGAACTCGAAGCATTGCCTTTGGATTCTGTTTGGTTGCAAACGGTTATGGTTCCCAAATGGGTTAGGGGTACTTTTGAATATGCCAATATTGAATCTAGTCCAGGGAATACAATCAATGTGAACATATGTGCTTTGGGGGGCTCCATTGCCACACCCACTGTGGGAATTCGTGCCAATGTGATCGAAGTCAAACAGATTGATGAATTGGCCAAATTGGGTAAAGACAAAATAAAAGGCAAAATTGTTTTTTTTAATCGTCCCATGCAGGCAGACCTGGTCAATACTTTTGAAGCCTATGCAGGGGCTGTTGATCAGCGTTACAATGGTGCTGAAGAAGCTGCTAAATACGGAGCGTTGGCAGTGATTGTTCGTTCTTTGAATTTTCGATTGGACGACTATCCGCATACTGGAGTGATGAGTTATGGTGATTTACCCATCAATAAAAGAATTCCCGCTGCTGCCATCAGTACCAACGATGCGGAGTTACTCAGTTCTATGATTGCCCTAAATCCTAAATTGCGGTTTTTCATTAAGCAAAATTGCAAGAATTATCCAGAGGTTAAGTCTCACAATGTCATCGCTCAAATCAGTGGGGAAGTATCTCCAGAGAAAATTATATTGGTGGGTGCCCATTTGGACTCTTGGGACTTGGGAGATGGTGCTCACGATGATGGAGCTGGGGTGGTTCAGTCGATGGAGGTGATTAGATTGATGAGCCGAAAAGGTTTTCGACCCAAAAATACCATTAGAGTGGTGTTGTTTGCCAATGAGGAAAATGGATTGAAGGGAGCGAAGACCTACAGTAAAAATGTAAAAAACAGCAAAGAAGAACACTTGTTGGCATTAGAGTCAGATACTGGAGGTTTTAGCCCCAGGGGATTTAACTTTGATACTAAAGAAAAATATTTGAATAGAATTTTGTCTTGGAAACCCTATTTTGAACCCTATTATATCCATTTATTTGAAGGAAACGGAAGTGGTGCAGATGTGAGCTTGCTCAAAGGAAATGCATTGGTTTTGGCGGGTTTGAAAACCGATTCCCAAAGGTATTTCATTCATCATCACTCCGAGATGGATACATTTGATCAAATCAATAAGAGAGAATTGGAGATGGGAGCTGCTACCATGGCCGCTTTGGTATACCTCACAGATCAGTTGGGTCTTGAATAAGAATCGTTTTTTTCCCCGCTAACTTTCCATGAAACTCAGTAATTACACTAAAGAGTTTGGCACCAATCTTCGATTGGCCTATCCCGTTATAGTGGGTATGCTTGGGCACACCGTAGTGCAATTGATCGATAATATCATGGTGGGGCAATTGGGAACGGCAGAATTGGCCGCCGTTTCTTTGGGCAACAGTTTTGTTTTTGTGGCCATGTCTCTTGGGATCGGATTCTCAACAGCCATCACTCCAATGATTGCCGAGTCTTTTGGCGCAAAAAACCACAATAAAGTCAGACATATTTTTGTTCACGGTCTGATCCTGTGTTTTGGATTGGGATTGATTTTGGCCTTGCTGGTTCTATGGGCTCAACCGCTATTGTCACAAATGGGGCAACCCCAGGAAGTGGTTGCTTTGTCCAAACCCTATCTTTTTTGGGTGGCCCTCTCGCTTCTTCCCTTGGTTGGTTTTCAAGGACTTCGCCAATTTGCCGAGGGATTGTTTCAGACCCGTTTGGCCATGTACGCAACCTTGTTGGGCAATGTAATCAATGTATTATTGAATTACCTTCTGATTTTTGGTCTTTACGGTTTTCCAGAATTGGGCGTTGAAGGAGCTGCACTGGGAACCTTGTTCTCCCGATGGGCAATGGTTTTGTTTATGGCCATCAACGTCAAGAATAAAAAGAGTTTTAAAAGATATAACCGCAAATTGTTAAGAGTAAAGCTCCGAAAATCACTTTTTAAAAGGATTATTTCTTTGGGTTTTCCTTCCGCTTTGCAAATGTTTTTTGAGGTTACTTTTTTTACTTCTGCCATTTGGATGTCTGGAATGTTAGGAAAAAACCCCCAAGCAGCCAATCAGATAGCACTCAACTTGACTTCGATGACCTATATGGTAGCTTTAGGTTTGGGAGTAACAGCAATGATAAGGGTAGGAAACGAAAAGGGACGCCAAGATTTTATCTCCCTTAGAAGGGTCGCGATATCTACCTTTTTTCTCGTTTTTTTAATGAGTTCTCTTTTTTGTTTGTTCTTTGTCCTTACCCATGACTTACTTCCTTGGTTGTATTTGGATGGCAATGCAACAGAGATATCTTCCGATGTTTTGACGGTGGTTGAAATTGCCTCGGATTTAATCCTAATTGCTGCTTTTTTTCAAATTGCCGATGGGCTTCAAGCAGTCGTTTTGGGTGCTTTGAGGGGGATTCAAGATGTAATTATCCCCGCTTTTCTAATCTTTATATCTTATGGAGCCATAGGTTTTCCTATCTCATTCTATTTGGGACTAAAAACCGAGTGGGGGGCTTCTGGAATTTGGATGGGTCTTTTGACAGGATTAACACTTTCAGCACTGTTGTTGCTTCTCAGATTTCAGTATCTTTCCCAAAAATTAGATTCCTAAACCGATATTTAAGATGGATTTACCAAAGTTTTTGATTGCAGACAGTTCAGCTTTAGAAGACGCAATTTTTATAGCGCATACCGAGTATCCACGCTTTTTTCTAAATGTTTCCAATGACGAAGTTCACTGGATGGAGGACTTTGAAAAGGAAGATAGGGAGGAATTGGAATCCCAGACGGCTCAACTCATTGAGCAGGCCCTAGACTTCTACGACAAGGAAATGGAAATTTTGGATTAATCCGTGGAAGAACTCATTGCCTTAGATCAGCAATTATTCCTTTTTCTCAATCAAATGGGATCAAAACCCTTTGATGGTTTTTGGATGTTGATGACCCACAAGGCGACCAATATTAGCCTATATTTATTCTTAGCTATTTTATATTTCAAGCATACAAATCTGAAATCTTTTTTGGTGTTGCTGCTTTCCGTTGCCTTTTTGATTCTGGTAACAGATCAGGTAACCAATCTTTTTAAGGATGGTTTTCAGCGGTTACGCCCTTGTCACGACCCAACACTCTCGGAAATGGTAAGGTTGGTTAAATCTTCTTGCGGAGGTTTGTATGGTTACTTTTCGGGTCATGCTTCCAATTCTTTTGCTTTGGCGATTTTTTTCTCTTTTATTTTTGGAGCCAAATACCATAAGCTGCCTTTTCTGTTATTGATTGTTGCTTTTCTAGTGGCCTACAGCCGAATCTATATAGGAGTTCATTTTCCTTTGGATGTCCTTTCGGGAATGACCTTTGGTACTTTGGTAGGCTTGTTGTTTTTCCGTTTGTGGCGGAAATTCAATGGAAAAGTTTTGACATAAATTAATGCTGTTCCTTTTTCAGTAATTCGGGTGATGTGACTTTAAATTTATTCAATCTGGGCTTGGAAACATTCAATATGTAAAGGTCATTGGGGTTATTCTTTTCATAGTCTTGATGATAGTTCTCAGCATAATAAAACTTCGATAGTGGCTTGACCTCGGTAACGATTTTCTTTGAATAGGTCTTTTCTTTGGTAAGTTTAGAGATATGATCCTCAATGATTTTCTTTTCAGATTCGTTTTGATAAAAGGCTACAGAGCGATACTGTGTGCCTCGATCAGGACCTTGTTGATTGAGCAAGGTAGGGTCGTGAGAATCAAAAAAAACTTCTACTAAGGTGGCAAAATCAATGACTTCGGGATCGTAGATTACCTCTACTGTCTCTGCATGGCCAGTTTTTCCAGTGATTACTTGATAGTAGGTGGGATTTTTGGTTTTCCCCCCAGCATAGCCAGAATAAGCCTCTTCAACCCCTTCGAGGCTTTCGTAAACAGCCTCCACGCACCAAAAGCATCCGGAAGCAAAGTAGGCTTTGGCTTTGTTTTGATAGTGTTCTGTGGGATTCCAAACAGTTGTCGCACGATCTTCGGGTTCAGGAGAAGCAATTTGACAAGTGTTGATGAATATTAAACTTAGTAGTAAACACATACTTTTCATCTTTTTATGATCAATTTATTCTTCCTACAGGCCGGTTTTCAGTTCCTTCTATGTTGTAGAGTTTATCCCCCAACTTTGAACGCATTTCGTTTGCTAAGACTTTAATTTTTTCGACCACTTCTGGATGCTGAGCAGCGACATCATTGGTTTCGCTAATGTCATTTTTCAAGTCGTATAGCTCAATTTTTTCAATCGTATTCATTTCATATTTAACGGGGTATCCATCTTTTCCTCCTTCTCTTCCATTGAGTGTTCTGTATGAATGAGGGAAATAGAGCTTCCAGTCTTTATATCTTACTCCGTGCAGTTCATTTGATTTGTAGTAAAAGAAATAGGCCTCTTGTGGACTCTGTTTATCTTCACCAGTTAGTATTTTCAAAATACTTTTACCGTCAATTGTATTTTTGGGAAGTTCTGCTCCTGTTATTTCTGCAATGGTGGGTAGAATATCGATGGCCATCATAGGGGTTTCGATGGTTTGTTCCCCTTTTATTAAATTGGGAAAAGACACAACAGTAGGCTCTCTTTGCCCCCCTTCCCATGCTGTACCCTTACCCTCTCTCAGGGGAAGTGCGCTGCCCGCATGGTTTCCGAAGTTTAACCAAGGTCCGTTATCGCTGGTGAAAATAAATAAGGTGTTATTGTATATCTTGTGCTCTTTAAGTTTCTTTATAATTTCTCCAACAGACCAGTCGATTTCCATAATGACATCTCCATACAAGCCTTGTTCGCTTTTCCCCTTGAACTTGTCAGAAACCGCAATTGGCGTATGAGGCATGGGGTGGGGAACATAGAGGAAAAAGGGGTTTTCTTTGTTCCTATCTATAAAATCTACTGCAGCCTCAGTCAGTTCAGTGGTCAACTGTGCTTGACCCTCCAATGTTCGAATTTCTTTGATAACCTCAAAATTCTTAAAGAAAGGAAGTTGAGGGTATCTTTTGGCCAGATTATGATCTGCTGGAACTTGTTTTCCATCATAATCCACTGGCCACATATCATTAGAGTAGGGTATTCCAATAAATTCATCGAATCCATGATTATTGGGTAAAAATTCCTGCTGGTGTCCCAAATGCCATTTCCCAAAAATTCCAGTTTTATATCCAAGAGGTTTTAGCATTTCAGCTATAGTTGTCTCATTCTTATTTATACCCACTGTTGATTTTGGGCTGAGTGCTCCTGAAATTCCAATTCGGTTTGGATAGGAACCTGTTAAAAGGGCTGCTCGAGAGGCAGAGCAGACTGCTTGAGCGGAATAGAAGCTTAAAAGACGAGCTCCTTCCTTGGAAACTTTATCCAGATTTGGAGTAAGGATGTTTGGGGAACCGAAACTACCCAAATCTTGATACCCTTGGTCGTCAGTTAAAACGATAACAATGTTGGGTAGGGTATTGTTTGAAGAATCAACTTTGGTGTTACAGGAACTGATCATCAAAAGTGAGATCAATAGAAATAAGCTTCTCATTTAGTTTTTTCTTAAAAATACAAATTTTACTTATTATCCTACTCTACAGTTGACCCATAAAGTTCATCAAAGACAGTCCAAATGATTTCCAACTGTATTTGTCTCCAACTTTTTGAAAGGAGGGTTGAAATTCTGAGAGCTTCTCATCAGAAAGAATTTGAATGAGATTCTCTGCAATTTTTTCAGCATTGATTTCAGTAATCATTCCGGTTTGATCTTCCAAAATGGGGGTACGTAGCCCCGCCAGGTCGGAGACCAAAAGTGGAGTTTGAAAATGATAGGCAAGAGGAGTGACTCCACTTTGTGTGGCAGAGATATAGGTTTGAGCAATCACGTCTGCGGCACAAAAAACTTTACAGGATTTTTGGGTATTAGCGTAGTTGAAGTCGCAAATAATGCGCTCATTGAGATTGAGTTTTTGGATAAGTTCGGTGTATTTCTGTTGAGGTTCATAGGCTTCACCTACAATAGCCAAGATAACACCTGAGCGGTTCAGTGGGTTTTTGGAAAAGGCTTCTATCAACAAGTCCAAACCTTTGTATTTTCTGATTAAACCAAAAAACAATACAATTTTTTTGTCTTGGGGCCAACCCAATGCCTTGCGTGCTTTTTCTTGGGTGATGGCTTTAGGTAGGTGATCTGCAATGGGATGGAAACCTTTCCATATCGGCAACTGAGGATTGTCCGATGCAATCTGATCGCCTACAGCAGTTGATAGGCTTGCAAAACCATTCATTTGACTTGAAAAAAGGTGGGTCAGGTTTTTGTCCCAAAACTTGGGTTCATGAGCAGTCCAATTGTCAACCAAACCAATTTTTTTGATGGTTTTACGGATCCCTCGTGCAATGCCATACCAACAGGGTGCTAGGAAAGGAGTCCAATATCTAAAAATTACATAATCAGGGTTTAGTCGGTTGATGGATTGTGCAACTTTAGACCAATTAAAAGGATTAAAACTATGAATCTTTCTTATGATATTGAGTTGATCAGGAGCCTTTTCATCACTGAATTGGGTTTTGCCAGGGAAGAGCAGTTTGGGGTATTGGAGGGTAAAGGTGTAAACGGTCACATCATGCCCGAGTGCAATTAAGTTTTGTGCCAAATAATTTTGAGTATCGGCAATTCCACCTCTAAATGGGTGGGCAGGGCCCAATAGCAATACTTTTTTCTTATCCTTCATTCATAGGGGGGAGCTTCTTTTTTTGATCCAGTAATTGAAGCCCTACTATACTGAGTGAAAAATAGATGATTCCAAAGTAGAACAAACCTGGAATATGAGTCAAATAAAAGTCACTTTGATAGGGTAGGCAAAAAAACAATAAGCCCAAAAAATTTCTACCCAATTCAAAGGCATAAGACCATTGATAGTCATCCATCAGTGAGGTGAAACCAAAAATGCTCACCATTATTAGTCCACCCATCAGCAGTGCTTGGGAGGAGGTGAACGATTCGTAGTTGGACAGCAATAAGAGTAGTAAAACAGTAATACAAATCCATTGGAAAAGCGCCCATGTTTTTTTGAAATTGCTCATTTCGGGATTGTATTTTTCGAAGGGGGATTCAGTACTTATTTTTTTTCTGGGAAATTTCAAAGCCACATCATCAGGTCGATATCCAGTAGGTCTCCACCAGAGTGTGAGTTTTTCTTTCCAAGAACGAGTATACCACGCATCTTGAATCATAGCCCATAGATGCTGAAAGTTTATGATCAGTGGATTCCAAGTACGCACAGGTTTTAAAACACCGTAAACAGGAGGCTCCTCGTCTAGTTCTTCTTGAAAAGTTCCAAACCAGCGATCCCAAACACAAAAAATAGCAGCTAGATTTTTGTCGATATAAATTGGGTTGATAGCATGATGAACCCGATGTTGTGATGGAGTTACGAGAAAATATTCAAGGATGCCCAGTTTTCCGATGTGTTGTGTGTGATACCAAAATTGGCCAAACAAATGAAGAGGTGCCAAGACAGTGATGACCTCGTGGGGTACACCCAAGACAGCTGCTGGAATAAGGAATAATGCGGAATATCCAAATATGTTTGAGATGCTTTGTCTCAGGGCACAAGCCAAGTTAAACTCCTCACTGCTGTGGTGAATGACATGTTGGTTCCAGAAAAAATTGATTTTATGATTCAATCGATGGATCCAATAACTCGCAAAATCAATGCAAACAAACGCAATGGCGTACAAAAACCAATTGTTTTCAAGTTTGATGATTGAAAGCTTTTCAAGCAAATAAGGATAGGAAATGATGACTACTATCAAACCCAAAATGTCTTTAAGTATATTGGTCATACCAGAACTTAGGCTGGACAGGGTATCCATAAAAGTATGGGTTTGCTTACCAGTATAGTGACCATAGGCTATCTCTACAATGATAAATATGATAAAGAAGGGTACTACCCACAACAAAACCTTAGCATAAATTTCCATCACCCAATTATTGTGAACACTAATTTATAAAATTAATTGTTGATGACCCACTCTCCCCTATTGATAAGAGGTTCGGCTTGTTTGAATTTGACAGTTTTGGTTTCACCTGTAGTTACGTTTCGGATGACAACCTTTTCGTTTCGACCGATTTTGGGTCGTTCTCTGACAATCGTTTCTACCACATTTCTTTGTCCTCCTCCAGCCCCGGCTCCTACAGTGCGATTTCGTTGAGCCATTTCATCCGTATTGAGGACTTCATCCTTGGAGGTTCTGTATCCTTTGGGTGCGACGGGTTTTCTTTTGGCTTCTTGGATTTGAGTATCACTTTGACTGGGAAGCCCTCCTTTGAATAAGAAAGAAAGTATTTCTTTGTTCAAACTATTAATCATGGACTTAAAAAGTTCAAAGGCCTCGAATTTATAGATCAATAAAGGGTCTTTTTGCTCGTGAACAGCCAGTTGAACAGACTGTTTGAGTTCGTCCATCTTCCGTAAATGGGTTTTCCAAGCCTCATCAATCAAAGCCAAGGTGATATTCCTTTCAAAATCTTGAACCAAATATTTACCTTCTGATTCGTAGGCTTTTTGGAGATCGGTTACCACTTTTAATGTTTTGATCCCATCGGTAAAGGGCACTACGATCCTTTCGAATTTATTTCCTGGACGTTCATAGACCTCTTTTATGACGGGAAATGCCAATGCGGCATTGGCGGTAATTTTATTGCTGTAATGTTGACTAAGTTGATCATACAACTTATCGATGATTTCGCTTTCAGCCATTTCCTGAAAAGCCTCTTCCAATATGGGAGAAGTGATGGAGAAATTACTGATGACCTCAAATTCAAAGTTTTTAAAATCGCTAGAGGCTTTATTGCTTAGTGTAATTTCCTCGCAAGTTTCGTAGAGAATATTGGCAATATCGAGTTTGATCCTGTCACCACTCAGCGCGTGTTTTCTTCTTTTGTAGATGACCTCTCTCTGAGCATTCATCACATCATCGTATTCAAGGAGTCTTTTCCTGATGCCAAAGTTGTTTTCTTCAACTTTTTTTTGCGCTCGTTCGATAGATTTGGTCATCATGGAATGTTGAATCACTTCGCCTTCCTCTAGACCCATTCTGTCCATAACTTTTGCTACCCGATCTGAGCCAAAAAGCCGCATGAGATTATCTTCCAAAGAGACGTAAAACTGAGAACTTCCAGGGTCTCCCTGTCTTCCGGATCGACCTCTAAGCTGACGATCGACACGCCTTGAATCGTGTCGTTCTGTTCCAATAATGGCCAAACCGCCGGCTTCTTTTACCTTATCAGAGAGCTTGATATCGGTCCCTCTTCCTGCCATATTGGTTGCGATGGTAACAATCCCGGGGTTTCCCGCTTCTGCTACAATATCAGCTTCTTTTTTGTGCAATTTGGCATTCAATACGTTGTGGTGTACTTTTCTGATGTTAAGCATTTTACTTAACAATTCAGAAATCTCTACAGAGGTAGTTCCTATCAGTATGGGTCTACCTGCTTTTGATAGCGCGGTTACTTCCTCGATAACGGCATTGTATTTCTCCCGTTTGGTTTTGTAAATCAAATCGTCTCTATCCTTTCGCGCAATGGGTCTGTTGGTAGGGATTTCGATGACATCCAGTTTGTAGATTTCCCAAAATTCTCCAGCTTCGGTGATGGCCGTACCAGTCATTCCAGACAATTTTTCATACATCCTGAAATAGTTCTGCAGTGTGATGGTTGCAAAAGTCTGAGTCGCCGCTTCAATTTTTACATTTTCCTTGGCTTCAATCGCTTGGTGTAGCCCGTCGGAATATCTTCTACCGTCCATGATCCGCCCAGTTTGCTCATCGACAATCATTACTTTGTTTTCCATTACCACATACTCTACGTCTTTTTCAAAAAGGGTATAGGCTTTGAAAAGTTGGTTCATGGAGTGGATACGCTCACCCTTTTCGCTGAAATCTTGGAAGAGTTTTTCTTTTAGGGCTGCTTCCTTTTTTACTTCTAGTTGTTGATTCTCGATTTTGGCGATTTCTCCACCGATATCGGGGAGAACAAAAAAGTTTTTGTCTTCGTTTTCCGATGAAAGTGTTTCAATTCCTTTATCGGTTAACTCTACTTGATTGGTTTTTTCATCAATGGTAAAATACAACTCAGCGTCCACTTTGGGCATTTCCCTGTTGTTGTCTTGCATATAGAAGTTTTCCGTCTTTTGGAGCAATTGCCTTACTCCCTCTTGACTTAAAAACTTAATGAGGCTTTTGTTTTTGGGCAGTCCTCTAAATACCCTTAAAAGCAGGAATCCACCTTCTTTGGTATCCCCCTCGTTGATTTTCTTTTTGGCCTCAGCCAAAACTCCATTAAGGAACGATCGCTGCTGGGCTACCAATGCGGAGACTTTAGGTTTGAGTAAATCAAACTCGTGTCGATCGCCCTCTGGAGTAGGCCCTGAGATGATCAAAGGCGTTCTGGCATCGTCAATCAAAACGGAATCCACTTCATCCACAATGGCATAGTGATGTTTGGGTTGAACCAAATCGCCATTGGAATGCGCCATATTATCCCTCAGATAGTCAAAACCAAATTCATTGTTGGTTCCATAGGTAATGTCTGACAAATAAGCTTTTCTTCTTTCGGGGCTATTGGGCTTGTGATAATCAATACAATCCACACTCATGCCATGAAATTCAAACAATGGACCCATCCATGCACTGTCTCGTTTGGCCAAGTAATCGTTTACTGTTACCAAATGAACTCCTTTTCCCGTGAGGGCATTCAAGTAGACGGGGAGGGTTGCTACTAATGTTTTTCCTTCACCGGTTTGCATCTCTGCAATTTTACCCTCATGCAATACGATACCACCAATCAATTGTACATCGTAGTGGATCATGTCCCAAACAATGGGTTTTCCAGCTGCATCCCATGCGTTGGACCAGAGGGCATCATCGCCTTCTAGGTTGACATAGCTTTTGTGCTGTGATAGTTGACGGTCAAATTCGCTTGCGGTTACGCTAAGGGTGGTATTTTCGACAAACCTTCTTGCTGTTTCTTTCACCACAGCAAAGGCTTCTGGTAGTATTGTTTCAAGAGTTTGGGCAATGATTTTTTCACTTTGGGTGGTCAAATCGTCAATCTCTTGATATAAGTTCTCTTTTTGATCAATGTCTTCAGTTTTTTCAATTTCGGATTTGATTTTCTGAATTTGATGATTGACCTCCTTCAAATCGGAGTTGATTTTATTTTTAAAAGTTAAAGTTTTTTCTCTCAGTTCGTCATTACTGATGTCTTTGTAGGAATTATAATGGGAATTGATTTGTTCTACCAAAGGCAAAATTTTGGCCAAATCCTTTTTGGTTTTATCTCCAACAAAAACTTTTAAAACGGAATTTAATAGACTCATTCGTTAGTTTTAAATCTGAATAAAATTAAGCAAAAAAAAAGCCTCATTTGAGACTTTTAGTTTTAGATTTTGAATTTAGTATTCATCTTCATTCCAAAGATAATCTTCTTCTGTTGGAAAGTCAGGCCATATTTCCTCAATAGATTCATATACATCACCTTCGTCCTCCATAGATTGGAGGTTTTCTACTACTTCCAGGGGTGCACCTGTCCTGATCGAAAAATCAATCAATTCATCTTTAGTCGCTGGCCAAGGAGCGTCACTAAGGTAGGAGGCAAGTTCTAATGTCCAATACATGAGTTACAAATTTCTGCAAAAATAAATTTTTAATGGTAGTAAGCAAGAATGTCTGCTACTTTTTTTGAGCGATCCATTTGATTTCTTTGACCTGATAGTCTTTTGCTAATTTTCTTGACAATATGAAGAGATAATCCGAAAGTCGATTAATGTAAGCAATAATGAATTTGGGTACGTTTTCAATTTCATTCAATTCGGTGATGAATCTTTCTGCTCTTCTGCAGGCACAACGTGCTAAATGGGAGTAGGAAACCACGACATGCCCCCCTGGTATAACAAAGTTTTTGAGTTCAGGAAGTTCATCATTGATAATATCGATTTGGTCTTCCAGATTTTTGACGGCTTCTTCGTCGATGGGTTCAAGTATATTTACCAACTTGGAGACTTCATAGGCGGTGTCGTCTGCCAATTGTGAGGCCACGATCATCAATTCATTTTGAATTTTAATAAGGGTGTTTTCAGTTTTTTCATCTATTTTGAAATTTCTGATCATGCCCACCCAAGCATTTAATTCATCAACAGTTCCATAGGCTTTGATCCGAACATGATGCTTGCTGACTCGTTTGCCAGACAGTAACCCTGTCGTTCCATCGTCTCCTTTTTTGGTGTAAATTTTAAATCTACTCATAGTCTAACCCATTTACTCGTTATTTATGGAGAAGTAATTTGAGTTTATTTACCTCTTATTCATTATTGATCTCTTTATCGAAAATAATAATAGTTAAACATATTAATTATAAATCAGAAATAACAATAATTTTATAACTAATGAAAATTAAGGGATGGTATGAAGCTGACCTTTATTATTTTTTTTTCTTTAATCTGCCACTAAGTGCAATCAGAAAAAACAAAACAGAAACAAAACCAGACCAGCGAGCAATGTAATCCCCGTATTGGGTATAAAATGTAATGTTTTTTGCTGGAGCAAACTTAGCTTTCAAAACGCCTTTGGTGTCATAAGGAAGTTTGTCGGTTATTTCTCCCTTTGTATTGATGACTGCCGAAATACCAGTATTGGCACTTCTAACAATGCTTCTTCGGTTTTCTATGGCTCTGAGTCGAGCATAACTGAGCAATTGTTTGTGTCCAGCAGTATTTCCCCACCAAGCATCGTTGGTGATAATGGCCAAAAATTGAGCCCCTTTTCTTACATACTCTGTAACAAATTCTCCATAAATGGATTCATAACAGATAACAGGGCCTGTTTTAAGGTTGATTTTAGTGTGTTCAAAAACACTTCTGTAATCTTGAGTGGCCCGACTGGATACTGTACCTCCAAGATCGAGTAAAAACTCTCCCAACAAGGGCTTAAAAAAACTTTTATAGGGCATGTTTTCAACCCCAACCACCAATTTAGATTTGTGATAGAACTCAGGCTCTTGTTGATATTCCATTTTTAAGGCCGAGTTGTAAAAATCAACCCAGACGCCATCTCTAATAAAATTTGCTGTAAGCGTTGGTGGGCTATCTGTTCTGTAAACACTGTAGGTTTGAATACCGCTAACCAACTGTATTTTAGGATTCTTTTTGAGCAATGAATCCAATTTACGATGTAAAACTGTTGTTTTGAATTCCTCGAGTGATGCACCAAATCCTGCACCGAAATAAGTCTCGGGGGTAAAGATATAGCGGGTTTCATCCGAAATTTGATCAGCAGTCATATCGACCATTAAGTCAAAATAATAACCGTTTTCCCTATCGTATTTTTCTTTGTATGGGTCAATGTTGGGTTGTAGAAGTAAAACTTCTGTGGTGGGAGTGAGTTCTTTTTCTCGTTGAAAAAGAAGTAAGGAGATTACAATCGGGATGGCAATTCCAATCAAACAAGGAGTCATTTTTTTGACCCAAAGAGTGTTTTTCAGGCTAACAGGATGATTTTTGAAAACTTCAAATAAGCCAATATTGATGATTAATACCCAAAGGCTACCACCAAAAGAACCAGTAAATTCGTACCACTGAATCCATTGAATATCCTCTGAAAAAACATTACCCAAGTTGAGCCATGGCCAAGAAAAGTCCCATTCTAGGTGGAATTTTTCAAAGGCGATCCATAGACTTACTAAAAAAATATATGCTGTTCGAAGAGGAAGTCTTTTTTTTGACCAATGAAATAGCATCATTAGAATGGCGTAAAACAAAGTATTACAAACAATGGCAAATACCATCCCAAAAATGGAGGAGTTGATGATCCACCAGGTCGTCCCCAAATTCCAAACGAAGAATCCCAAGTAGCTCAGGGTAAACAAACGCAATTTTTTTCGTTTCGAATTGCCCTTAGTGATTTGATCTTCAACAAAAAAAAGGGGGATTAAACTAAAAAATATTAGAAAGGACAAACCCTGAACCGGCCAGGATAAGGTGAGCAGTATTCCAGAAAGAATTGACAGTAGGACGGGGTTTTTGTAAAAAATCATTGGAATTTCTGTCTGCTTATTTTTTTCTTAGTGGATCAAGTCTTAATTTCCCCAAAATTTTATTTTAAATTGCAATTACAAAACTAATGATTAAAAAATCAGTTCCGCATTTTTTCACTTCATTAAACCTTTTGTCGGGATGTTTTTCGATTTATTTCGCTTATATATTCCAATTTGAAACCGCCTTTGTTTTTCTGTTGGCGGGGGTTTTTTTTGATGTTTGGGACGGCCTTTTTGCCCGTCTGCTCAAAGTCGAAAGTGAATTGGGTGTCCAGTTAGACTCAATGGCCGATTTGGTTACTTGCGGTGTAGCCCCTGGAATCATTTTAGCACAGCTTTTCGTTATGGCCGGAAATAAACCTCTGGAAATCATTACAGGTTGGCCATTCAATACTGTAGTAGAATTTATTCCATGGGTATTCATCGGTTTTTTAATTCCATTGGGTGCTGCTTTTCGATTGGCTCGTTTCAACATTGAAGGTTCAAGCAAAAATCATTTTATTGGCTTACCAACTCCAGCAATGGCCATGTTTTTTGGTGCACTACCCTTATTGGTAAAGCATCCTGATTTTTCTTTTTTAAAACCAGTCATAATTTCCAATTCTGGATTGATCTTTTTAACGTTAATCTTCGTTATCTTAATGAATGCAAATTTCGATCTTTTTTCCTTTAAGTCGCTAAAAACAGGGAGACTGGATACCATTTTGAGACTCCTTTTGCTCATATTTGCCCTGGTGTTAATTTATTTTTTCGGCTTGGGGGGAATTAGTTTAGGGGTATTGATCTATCTGGTGTTAAATTTAATTAACAACAGTTTCTCAGGATAGGAGTATAATCCCTTCTTAATTAATTAAAGAAATAATTTTTTTTTCCTCAATTCAAAATTCTTGCCCAAGTATACCTTTCGAACCATCTCATCCTGAGCGAGCTCTTCGGGGGTTCCGGCTTTTAGGATGCTTCCTTCAAACATCAAAAATGTTTTATCGGTAATGGCTAGGGTTTCCTGAACATTGTGGTCGGTTATAAGAATACCTATATTTTTTTTCTTAAGGTGAGCGACAATTTTCTGAATGTCCTCAACAGCAACAGGGTCTACCCCAGCAAAAGGTTCATCGAGTAAAACAAATTTGGGGTCGGTGGCCAGCGCTCTTGCAATTTCTGTTCTTCTTCTTTCCCCACCAGAAAGTAAGTCACCTCTGCTTTTCCGGATGTGGGTCAAGCCAAACTCTTCCAGCAAGGCCTCCATTTTTTCTTTTTGTTGGGCTTTGGAAAGGTCGCTGAGTTGCAAAACACTCAGAATGTTGTCTTCTACGCTTAGTTTTCGAAAAACAGATGCTTCCTGAGCCAAGTAACCGATTCCGTTTTGTGCCCTTTTGTACATTGGGAAGGAGGTGATATCGATATCATCCAAAAGAATCCTTCCGGCTTGGGGTTTAATCAAGCCCACAATCATGTAAAAAGAGGTTGTTTTTCCCGCACCATTGGGCCCCAATAGCCCTACAATTTCTCCTTGCTCGACTGAAATCGAAATTCCTTTAACAACTTTTCTCCCCTTATAGGACTTTTCTATATTCTCAGCACTTAATATCATTGGGTTGAAGAGGGTTTTCGCATTTCTTTTTCTATGCGCCGATGTGTAAATTTAGAGATAAAGATACTTACTTCATACAAAATAAGTAGAGGAATACTCACGATGATCTGACTCACGATATCAGGGGGGGTAATGATGGCCGATAAACTCAAAACAATCACCAATGCAAATTTTCGATTTTTTCTTAAAAACATTGGAGTAACGATTCCTACTTTGGTGAGGAAGTAAATGATGATGGGCAATTCAAAAATGAGTCCACTGGCCAAAACAGAGGCTCGCAACAGACCAATATAACTACTGAGATCAAAATCGTTGAATACTTCACCGCTAACGGTATAATTGCCTAAAAAATTGATCGAAAGTGGAGTAACTACATAATATCCAAAGAGGACACCAATAAAAAAAAGTAATGAAGAAATAAAAATAAATCCTCTTGCATTCTTTCGTTCGTTTTCATGTAGCCCTGGACTTACAAATTTCCAAAACTCAAAAATTACATAAGGAAATGCAACAATAAAACCTGCTAGAATTGAAGTCCATAAGTGAGCAGAAAACTGACCTGCTACCGTACGACTCTGAATTCTAAAAGGCATCTCGCTGATACAAAAACTGTCTCCCTGACCAAAGGTTTCTGAAAGATGACAAAACCACTTGTAGGTAGGAAAGTCAATTTTTTTAGGGCCAAAAATAATGGTATCAAAAATAAAATCCTTAGCTATAAAAGCTGCTGAGGCCAATATTACAATGGCCAAACAAGATCGGATTAGATGCCATCTGAGTTCCTCTAAATGGTCCAAAAAGGACATTTCATTGGTGTTTTTATCCATTTAACCCCTCTTTTATAAAATCTAAAATATGAACCATGCCTTTGTAGCTTTTGTTCTTTCCTAAGACAATAAGATGATTTATTTTTTTGGCTTGCATTAATTTTAATCCCTCCAAAGCAAGCATGTCCTCAACAACAGTAATGGGATTCTCCGTCATTATTTCGGAGGCCACTAGTCCACCGATGTTTTCGTTTTTTTCCAGTACTCTACGAATGTCTCCATCGGTAACCAATCCAGAAATCTTTCCATTATATTCTACCACCGTTGCCCCCAATCTTTTTTCAGAAATTTCACAGATTACTTCTTTAAGGCTAGCCTCAATGGAAACACTCGGGATTTTAGAATCATCCGTTAAATCAACGACTTTGAGGTGTAATTTTTTTCCCAAACTACCCGAAGGGTGAATTTGGGCAAAATCTTGAGGTCGAAAACCATTGAGATCCATCAAACTCATAGCCAGTGCATCGCCCATAACCAATTGAACTGTGGTACTGGTGGTGGGTGCTAAATTGTGAGGGCAAGCCTCCTTTTCCACTGGTGTAAAGAGCAGGTGATCGGATTGTTTTCCGAGAAAGGAGTCAGGATTGGCGGTCATTCCTATCACTTTATTACCATTATTTTTTAGAAAAGGGATCAGATCTTTGATCTCTTGTGAATTCCCACTTTTAGAAATCGCGATAATAACATCTTTCTTTTCAACCATTCCCAAATCACCATGGGTGGCGTCAGTAGCGTGAAGATATAGGGCCGGAGTACCTGTTGAGCTCAAGCTTGCAGCAATCTTCATGCCAATGATCCCGCTTTTGCCTACACCCGTAAGGACAACTTTTCCATGGGATTGATGAATCAATTGAACGATTTGTTCAAAATCAAAACCAATGGATTCTTCCAATAATTTAAGAGATTGGGTCTCAAGACGTATGGTGTTACGAGCAATTTCAGTAACCGTAGTAGTGTCGCTCAATTTGTGGTTTTTGATTAGTTTTTTTTTGTTAAAAGAACTATATTGTATTTACAAATTTAGCTAATTTTTAAATTAAACCCACCCATTGAAGATACAAGAAGATTTAAAAAAATCTCTAAAACAGTTCTTTGGTTTTTCGAGTTTCAAAGGTTTACAGGAACCTGTCATTGAAAACTTACTTTCTGACAATGACACTTTTGTTATCATGCCCACTGGGGGTGGAAAATCCATGTGTTATCAATTACCCGCTCTCCTATGCGAGGGTACAGCCCTTGTGGTCTCTCCTCTCATTGCACTGATGAAAAACCAAGTCGATACCATCAGAGGGATTTCTGATGAGGATGGCATTGCTCATGTTTTAAATTCTTCACAAAACAAAACCGACACCCTTCAGGTTAAGCAAGATTTGATTAATGGAGTGACCAAATTACTTTTTGTAGCTCCAGAGTCGTTGGCCAAAAAAGACACCATTGATTTTTTTAAAACACTAAAAATTTCCTTTTTAGCGGTTGATGAAGCCCATTGCATATCGGAGTGGGGACATGATTTCAGACCTGAATACAGGAATTTGAGAACCATTTTGGATCAAATGGGACAAAAAATCCCCATCATCGCTTTGACGGCAACAGCTACTCCAAAAGTTCAAGAAGACATTCTAAAAAATCTTAAGATCACCGATGCCAAGGTTTTCAAATCCTCTTTTAATCGTCCCAATCTATATTATGAGGTCAGATCCAAAACGGATCAGGTAGAATCCGATATCATTAAATTTGTAAAGAACAATAATGGCAAATCTGGGATAGTTTATTGCCTTTCAAGAAAGCGAGTGGAGCAGTTGGCAAAGATGTTACAAGTAAATGGTATAAATGCCTTACCCTACCATGCGGGCTTGGATTCGAAAACCCGTGTACGGAACCAAGACATGTTTCTCAAGGAAGATTGCGATGTGATTGTAGCCACCATTGCATTTGGAATGGGAATTGACAAGCCCGATGTCAGGTTTGTGGTTCATCACGACATTCCTAAAAGTATAGAAAGCTATTATCAAGAAACGGGAAGAGCTGGTAGAGATGGGGGAGAGGGACACTGCTTGGCTTTTTACTCCTATAAAGATATTGAAAAATTAGAAAAATTCATGTCGGGAAAACCTGTGGCAGAACAGGAGGTGGGATTTGCATTGCTCAATGAAATGGTTGCTTATGCCGAAACTTCCATTTCTAGAAGGAAATTTATACTCCACTATTTTGGAGAAGAATTTGATTCCGAAAAAGGAGATGGTGCAGATATGGATGACAATATGCGTTATCCCAAAACCAAAAGTGAAGCTGGAAAGGAACTAAAAATATTGATACAAACGGTATTGGATACCAAAGAAAAGTACAAGTCAAAAGAAATTGTCAAAACCTTGATAGGTTCCAAAAACGCTTTGATCCTTTCGCATCGAACACATGAAAAACCTTTTTTTGGTATCGGCATAGACAGGGATGCTAAATTTTGGATGGCACTCCTCCGTCAGTCGCTAATCAACGGATTCTTTTCCAAAGAGATTGAAACCTACGGAATCATCAAACTCACCCCAAAAGCCATCTCCTTTTTGGATCAACCTGGCTCTTTTATGATTACTGCCGACCATGATTATGAATCCAATCAACTCAACCTAACTCCTAAAAAATCTCAAGGAAGTACTGATAAGATTTTGATGCAATTGTTGCGTTCATTGAGAAAACAAGTGGCCCAAGAAGAAGATGTTCCGCCTTTTGCTGTTTTTCAAGAATACTCCCTAGACGACATGGCACTCAAATATCCTATCAGTTTACAAGAACTCCACCAAATCAATGGAGTAGGAGAGGGAAAAGCCAAAAGATATGGAGCAAAATTCATTGAACTCATCAAAAAATACGTAACTGATAACGAAATTACTCGCCCAGATGATCTAATCATTAAAAGTACAGGAGCGAATTCTGCTTTGAAATTGTATTTAATTCAAAGTATCGACCGCAAATTATCACTCGAGGACATAGCCTCTGCCAAGGGAATGAAAATGACTCGACTGATCACGGAAATGGAAACCATCGTTTTTTCAGGAACAAAACTCAATATAGACTATTGGATCAATGAAATTTTTGATGAGGATCAAATCGAAGAATTGACGGATTATTTTATGGAAGCAGACTCTGACGATTTGAAGTTGGTCTCCGAAGAATTTGATGGAGATTACGAGGATGAAGACTTACGTCTTTTCCGACTTAAATTTATTAGTGATGTTGGAAATTAATTCAAATCTCCTCATTTCTTGCAACTATTACTATCTTCGCAAAAATTAAAAAACACACATCATGCAGGAAGGAATTTTTGCCCATTTCAAAACAGAAAAAGGAAATATTAAAGTTCAATTGACTTTTGATAAAACACCGGGAACCGTTGGGAATTTTGTAGGCTTGGCTGAAGGGTCAGTTGAAAACAAGGTAAGTTCCAAAGGAACACCCTATTATGATGGTTTAAAATTTCACCGTGTGATTGCAGATTTTATGATTCAAGGGGGCTGTCCTCAAGGTACTGGTGTCGGCGGCCCTGGTTACCAGTTTGATGACGAATTTCATCCAGAGCTTAAGCACGATCGTTCGGGTACCTTGTCTATGGCCAATTCTGGTCCCGGAACCAATGGAAGCCAATTTTTTATCACCCATACTGCAACACCTTGGTTGGATGGAAAGCACACAGTTTTCGGACATTTGGTGGAAGGTCAAGAAGTAGTTGATGCCATTGCTCAAGACGATAAGATTCAGAATATTACTATCGAACGGGTCGGTAAAGATGCTGAGGCTTGGGATGCCGTTGCTGCTTTTGATGTTTTTGTCAATGAAAAAGAAACCCGTATAAAAGCCGCTCAAGAAGCTGCCGCAAAAGAACTGGAGGAATTGACCGCTGGGATGAATCGAACCGATAGTGGACTTTACTACAAAATCACCCGAGAAGGGAGTGGAGATCATCCTGCAAAAGGAAAAAACGTTTCGGTACACTATAGAGGAATGCTACTTGACGGTACTGTTTTTGACTCCTCCTACCAACGCAATGAACCCATTGCTTTTCCATTGGGTTTGGGCCAAGTAATTAAAGGTTGGGATGAAGGTATTGCACTCCTCAAGAAAGGATCCTCGGCAAAATTCCTAATTCCGAGTCAGTTGGCCTATGGATCACGTGGAGCTGGAGGCGTTATCCCTCCCGATGCAAGCCTGATTTTTGAGGTGGAGTTGGTCGATTTTAGATAGAAAAGCCTTTGGGCTCGTTATTCGCTTTCCATTTGATATTACAACCTAAACTGGGTATTTGATTAGCATCTTGTGCCATGCCTCTTGATAATTTTCGGCATGCGTCCATCAAGTCTTTTCCAGTAACGGGATTATCATTCTTGGGACGAGCATCGTCAAAACGTCCTCGATAAACAAGTTTTAAATCCTGATCAAACAGATAAAAGTCTGGAGTACATGCGGCTTCATAGGCCAAAGCCACTTCTTGGGTGGGGTCGTATAGGTAGGGAAAGCCAAATGATTTTTCTATAGCCAGTTTTTGCATCAGCTCTGGGCTATCCTCTGGGTAGTTGTCCACATCATTACTCGAAATGGATACGGTATTGATTCCCCATTCTTTAATCTGATGACTCACTTCCACCATTTTGTCCAACAGATGCAATACATAAGGACAATGATTGCACATAAAAATCACCAAAGTACCCGATGATCCTTTGACTTGATCCAAAGTAAGTTGATTTTGGTCAATACCGTTGGTGAGTGAAAAATGAGGTGCTTTCGTATTTAACGGAAGCATATAGGATTCAGTTCTGGCCATAGCATTATTGTTTTGACCACTAATCTAATTAAAATCTAAAGCCTAAAAAAACGAATGAGTGTCGGAAAGTTATGCTTGAATTGAGCTATATGTCCTCAAAATTCAGATCCGTAAAGTTATTTCCAGAAACTTCGGCAGAGTCCATATCTTTCTCCTTGTCGTAATTTTTTTGATGTCTTTCACTGATGACTTCTTCCCCTCTTTCTTTGATGATGAAACCCACCATTTCCGTTAATATTGAACTGAAGTCATTAAAATCTTCTTTGTAAAGATAGATTTTGTGTTTTTTGTAGTGGAACGTTCCATCATCATTGGTGAATTTTTTACTTTCCGTAATGGTTAAGTAGTAATCACTGGCTTTGGTCTCCCGCACGTCGAAAAAATAAGTTCTTCTCCCTGCACGTAGAACTTTGGAAAATATTTCTTCCTGTTCCTTATCATTGGTATTATACATTGAACTTTTGTTTAAATTTATCTACTAATTTCATCAAAAATCATAAAAAAATTAAAACAAAACAAATTAATATTCCTTTTCGTTCTGTTGTTTGTTGAAAAGATCGAAATAAAAACCTTTTAAATCGATTAGTTTTTGATGCGTTCCTTGCTCGATAATTTTACCTTGATCCAATACAATGATATGATCGGTGTCTTTGACCGACGAAATACGATGACTTACAATGATTGTGGTTTTATCTTTACTGAATTCCTTGAGGTTTTTTAGGATTTTTTCTTCAGTATCGGTATCTACTGCCGATAGACAATCATCGAAAAGCAGTATTTTAGGATTTTTGATAAGTGCTCTCGCAATAGAAACCCTTTGAATTTGCCCTCCAGAGAGGGTTAATCCTCTTTCACCCAAAAGAGTTTTATACCCCTGTTTGAATTTTTTAATGCTTTTGTGAATGGCTGCTTTTTTAGAAGCCTCAATGATCTCTTCTTCCGAGGCATCTCTTTTGCCCAGTCGAATATTGTCCTCAATGCTCTCAGAGAACAAAAAAGCATTTTGTGGGACATTTCCTATATGGCTTCTCAATTCTTCCAGTTTAAAGTCTCGGATGTCATGACCGTCTAATAAAATTTTACCAGAGTTAGGGTTATAAAGGCGATTGATAAGCTGAAGGATGGAGGATTTTCCAGAGCCGACTTTTCCTATGATTCCGATTGATTTTCCACTTTCTAATTTCAGACTAACTCTATCCAAGGCTTTGATCTTCGTTTCGGGATACACCAAGGTGACGTCTTCTAAGGTGATTTCCCCTTTAACCGCAATCTCTACTCCCTTCCCGTCTTCGATCTCGATGGGTTCGTTCAAAAAGGCATTGATTCTTTTTTGGGAGGCTTCCGCTTGTTGAACCACTGAGGTTACCCAGCCCACCACCGCTACTGGCCACGTCAACATATTGATGTAGATGATAAACTCTGCCAATACACCGATTTCTATTTCATCGTTTATATATTGTTGACCACCAATAAAAATGACAATCAGATTGCTTATGCCGATCAAAAGGATCATCAAAGGAAAAAACCAAGCCTGAACCTTGGCCAAATTCATGTTTTTCTCCTTGGCTTCAAGTGCCAAAGTATCAAATTTTTTGTGGGTATTGCCCTCCAAACCATAAGATTTTATAACGGAAATACCACTGAATGTCTCCTGTGTAAAAGAGGATAGTTTTGATAACATTTCTTGAACCACCGTACTTCTGGCATTGATCACCCTGCTGAGTTTGTAGATGGTTAACGACAATAGGGGGAGCGGAATAAGCGTATAAACCGATAGTTTTGGAGCAATGCTGAACATAAGTGTGATGACACATACAAACAGGGTCACCGTATTGATGCTGTACATAATTGCAGGGCCTACGTACATCCTGACCTTACTCACATCTTCGCTGATTCTGCTCATCAGATCACCTGTGCGGTTGTTTTTATAAAAGCGTTGGGTTAGTCTTTGGTAATGGAAAAAAATTTCGTTTTTAAGATCGAATTCAATATAGCGGGACACATTGATGATGGTTTGCCGCATCAAAAAAGTAAAAAACCCCGAGAGCAGTGTCGCACCAATAATGATTAATATGTTATTGAGCAACAAAGATTTGAGAGCGACCAAGTCCCCTTGATGATCGACCAGATAATTTTCAACCGCTGTTAATGAATCTCCGATCAGTCGTGGGGCAAAAAGGGAAAAAACCCTTGAAATGATGGTAATTAAAATCCCAAACAGCAGTTTTAAGAGGTATTTTTTTAGGTATTTATTGAGGTATTGTAGTGCTCTCATTCATCCTTTTGGCTAGGGTACGCATAACTAAGTTCCAAAGGTAATCAAATGCTTTTGTTATCAAATTCAAAAAGCTTTTTAGTTGATTGTAATTAAAACTAAAGCCCTATTTTTGTGCCAAATATTGGTTTTTCAATAAATGCTAACCCGAAGACATCTTCGCATCAAAGTAATGCAGTCGTTGTATTCCTTCTTACAAAATCGGGAGGGCAACTTGGCACAGGAAGTTGATTTTTTTAAAAAGAGTTATCTCAATACTTTTTCACTATACTTGGCCCTTTTGGCTTTTCTCAAATCCACATACGAACATGCCTTGGATCAAACAGATCTCCAAAAAGGATTGAGAAATAAAAAAAATGCCGTACACTCTGCTTCCCTAATAGAAAACAAAATTCTTCAATTCATTGCCCAACACCCCACTTTGGTCAATCACATCAAAAAGAAAAAAATCAAATTTTGGGATTTGGATTTTGACTATGTCAAATCCAATTTCAAAACCTTGATGGAAAACGAAACTTTTCACGAATACGCCCAAAAAGAATCCCCTACATTGGAGGAAGACAGGGATATTATCGCCTTCTTTTTTAAAGAAATTGTTGCCCCATCTGACGAATTTTACGATTATATAGAAGATATGGAACTGACATGGATTGACGACTTGCCTGTGGTCAATACTTTTCTCCTAAAAAGCCTTCATAAAATTGATCCAAAAGACAGCAATAGCCTACACTTTCCTCAGATGAACGCAGCGGATGAAGATCCGCAATTTGCCATTGATTTATTGGAAAAAGTGGTGGTCAATAACGATGCATTACTGAAGGAAATGGAGGGGCGAACCCCCAACTGGGACAGTGATAGGATTGCACTATTGGATGCTATCATGATCAAAATGGCCATGGCCGAGTTACTTTATTTTCCTACTATCCCACCCAAAGTAACCATGAACGAGTATATCGAAATCTCCAAAGACTATTCCACACCAAAGAGTAATATTTTTATCAATGGAATTTTAGACAAAACCATCAAAGATTTTGAGGAATCGGGTCGATTAAATAAAAGCGGTAGGGGATTGATTTAATGTTTTTTTGCTAAATTTGAATATCATAAATAATTAAAAAAAAACAATGAAAAAAATAGCTTGGATTTTTGTTTGCGCTTTGTTACTCATTGCCAGTGGCTGTAACGAAAGCGCCTCTAAAAAAGTGGACAAGGAAAAAGCATCTGAGAGTGCTGCCGAAACTCCTGCTGCCACTGCAACGATGGCCTTTGATAAGACCATGCACGACTTTGGAACTATTAAAGAAGGAGAAACCGTTCAGACTACATTTACGTTTACCAATACCGGTCAAGCCGATTTGATCATCGTAGATGCCAGAGGAAGTTGTGGATGTACCGTTCCCAACTATCCCAAAAACACCCCCATTGCTCCTGGTGCTACTGGAGAGATTTTGGTAAGTTTTGATTCTAGTAATAAGCCTAATATGCAGCAAAAAACCGTTACCATTTCGGCCAACACTGCAAGTGGGCGTGAAACCCTAAGAATAAAAGCTATGGTAACCCCCGACCCAGTGAAGCAAAAACAACGTGATGATGCTGCCAAGGCGCGTCAACAAAATAATAATTAACTAAAATTAACCTATGGAGGGATTCTCCGGGCAAATGCCCTTTTTACTTTTAATGCTTGTGGTGTTTTTTTTCTTTATCATCTTGCCGCAACAACGCAGACAAAAAAAAGAAAAGAATTTTATGAAAAACCTCACAAAGGGGGATCGGGTGATCACCAAAAGTGGGATTCACGCCAAAGTGGTAGAATTGAACGACAAAGACAACACCTGTGTCATTGAGACTCTGGCGGGAAAACTTAAAATAGAACGCTCGGCTTTGTCTCTGGAGATGAGTCAAAAACTCAACCCCACCAAAAAATAAAATCATCCCGCTACGGCGGGATTTTTTTTAAGACATAATGATGTATCGCTATCTGATCAAACCCGTCCTTTTTCTCGGTGACCCTGAATGGATTCACTATTTTGTCTTTGCTCTTATCCGTTTGATACACAAAATACCAGGAGTGTCATTTTTGGTCAGGGCCATCTACCAAGTCCACCATCCCAAACTCGAAAGAGAACTTTTTGGCATTCGGTTTAAAAATCCAGTCGGTCTGGCAGCTGGTTTCGACAAGGATGCAAAGCTTTACCAAGAACTTTCCAATTTTGGTTTTGGCTTTATTGAAATCGGTACACTTACGCCCAAGCCTCAGCCCGGCAATCCCAAAAAACGTTTGTTTCGACTGCCACAAGATGAAGGACTGATCAACCGAATGGGATTCAATAACGAAGGAGTGGCCAAGGCTATTCCCCGACTACAAAAAAACAAAAACATCATTATAGGGGGGAACATCGGCAAAAACAAAATTACCCCCAACGAGAAAGCTGTGGAGGACTACACCCACTGTTTCGAAGCCTTATATCCCTATGTAGATTACTTTGTCGTTAATGTAAGTTCACCCAACACCCCCAACCTGCGGGAATTGCAAGAGAAAAAACCGCTTACCGATTTACTCAACACCCTACAAAAACGAAATCAAGCAAAGGAACAACCCAAACCCATACTGCTTAAAATTGCCCCCGACCTGACGGATGAGCAATTATTGGACATCATAGACATTGTCAAATCTACCCAAACTGCTGGGGTCATTGCGACCAATACCACCCTTGATCGTGAGGGTTTACAATCTCCCAATCGAGACCAAAGTGGAGGTTTAAGTGGGAAACCGCTTACACATAGCAGTACTGAGGTCATCCGTTTTCTCTCCGAAAAAAGCCAAAAAGCATTTCCCATTATTGGAGTAGGAGGAATCCACAAGCCCCAAGATGCCCTTGATAAGATGAATGCAGGCGCTGATTTGATTCAACTCTATACTGGTTTTGTCTATGAAGGGCCAGGTGTGGTCAAGCGGATCAATAAGGCATTAATCAAAAAATAATTTACCGTAAATTTAGGCGAGTTAGTCAAAGTAATATCTAAACCAAATACTTGCTCTTTTCGCTACCAATTTATTTAATATATGATTATCTCTACACCCCCTACACCTTATTATGCGGTTATTTTCACTTCTATTCTCGATGAGCACGATCCGGAATATTTTAGGTTGAACGATATGCTGAGACAACAAGCCGAAAAACTCGATGGTTTTTTAGGAGAGGACAGCGCAAGAAATGATTACGGGATTTCCATAAGCTATTGGAAGGATTTGGATTCCATCCAACAGTGGAGACAAAATGCAGACCATCAATGGGCAAAGCAAAAAGGAAGGAAAGATTTTTATAAAGAATACAAGATCCGAATCGCACTTGTAGAAAGGGAATATGGGTTTAAAAAACCTTCGGCAAGATAGTTTTGGTTCTTTCCCTCAGATTGGCATTGACTTGGAACACCGTTTGGTCTATAGGTTCGAAAAAAATAGTGTTGTTTTACTGCAGAGCAGAAAACATTATGAATCTAAATAGCCTAATCTTTTTTCTTTAATTGGAAAAAGATTTTTTTTTAGATGATAAAATTAAAGTAGCACTGGTAGAATATGATTAATGGACATGAAAAATTCTCTGACGCACCTGAATTGGAATGATGATTACAAAAAGTAGTAGTCTAATACTTTTAGGAATCACCCTCTTGTTGATGCTTTTTCCTTTAATGGCCAATTGGCTCAGAAATGACTTCCATTGGAAACTAGATGATTTTATGCTGATGGGAGTTATGATTTACATTACTGGATTTATCAATATAAGATTAATAAATATAGTAAAGAATAAAATTTTAAGATGGATCATCGGCCTATTGATCCTAATGTTTTTATTTTTTGGGCAGAACTCGCAGTTGGGATTTTTGATACTCCTTTTGGGGGTCGTAAAACAACTAAAATTTTGGGAGATTAGATTTTTTACGAATCGAAATAGCTGAACCCCTTTTTAGGATCAATGGTCTGCAGAGTTTCATAAATCAATCGAATTACATTTTCCACATCTTCTTGATGAACCATTTCTACAGTGGTATGCATATAACGCAGAGGTAGGGAAATCAAAGCCGAGGCGACCCCACCATTGCTGTAGGCAAAAGCATCGGTATCCGTACCTGTATAGCGCGAAGAGGCCAAACGTTGGAAAGGAATTTTTTTGTCCTCTGCCGTTTTGATGATTTGTTCTCTGAGCTTGTTTTGTACCGCAGGGGCATAGGAGATCACAGGTCCTTTCCCCATTTCGATATGACCTTCTTCTTTTTGGTTGATCATAGGAGTGGTAGTATCATGGCAAACATCGGTAACGATGGCCACGTCGGGTTTGATGGTCTGGGTGATCATCTCCGCCCCGTGAAGCCCCACCTCTTCCTGAACAGAATTGGTGATGTAGAGTCCAAAAGGCAATTTGATTTTATTTTCGTGTAATAAACGTCCCACTTCAGCAATCATAAATCCTCCTGCACGGTTGTCGATCGCACGGCAAACAAATTTGTCTTTATTGATGACTTGAAAGTGATCGGGGTAGGTAATGACACAACCTACGTGTACGCCCATTTTCTCCACTTCTTTTTTGTCTTTGGCACCGATGTCAATAAATATATTGTCCAATTTTGGCACTTCTTCTTTTCCCGATTTTCGGGTATGGATGGCTGGCCAACCAAAGACCCCTTTAACAATCCCATTTTTGGTGTGAATATTCACCCATTTGGAAGGGGCGATTTGGTGATCACTACCGCCATTGCGGATCACATAAATCAAACCCTTATCGGTTATATAATTGACATACCATGAAATCTCATCCGAGTGTCCCTCAATGACCACCTTGTAGGGAGCATCTGGGTTGATCACCCCCACAGCAGTGCCATAGGTATCGGTGATAAAAGTATCCACATAGGGTTTCAGGTAGTCCATCCATATTTTTTGTCCTTCCCATTCGTAGCCGGTTGGAGATGGATTATTGAGGTAGTCCTCCAAAAAGGACATGGATTTTTTGTTCAAAAGTTTCATTTGTTAAAATTTGAAAAACAGAAATGCTAAAATAAGCATAAGAACCCAAATGAAAATGAATATCCCTTCATTTATTATTAAATTTGTACACCATGAAACCACATGCTTTAATGACTGTTATTTTGGTGATGGCTTGTTTCAATCTACTGGCTCAAAAATCACCACCCCTTCCCGAAGACTATTTTGTCATCGAAGGGGATACCATTATCAATTCGAGTATTCAACTCGAGGAAGTGGTATTATTTCAACCCCTGAAATTTTACAATTATGATGAAGCCAAAAGATATGTCATTCTCAGAGAGCGTACCTATAAGGTATACCCTTATGCGAAAATAGCAGCGGATCGTTTAAATGTATTGACCAGACGCTTGGAACAAATCAAATCCAAAAGAAAAAGAAGGGTCTATCTCAAGAGAATGGAAGACTTTGTCTATGATGAGTTTGAAAAAGAACTCAAAAAGCTCTCTCGTTCTCAGGGACGAATTCTGATCAAATTGGTAAACCGTCAAACGGGAGAAACCACCCATGAGTTGGTCAAAGAACTGCGCAACGGTTGGCGGGCATTTGTATACCAGACCACAGCTTCACTCTTTAAACTTTCTTTAAAAGACACTTATGATCCTGAGACGATCTATGAGGACTATTTGATTGAGGATATATTGCAAAGGGCTTTTTCGGTGGATCGATTGGAACGTCAGGACACGGCATTGGATTATGACTTGGACAGTTTGTACCAATATTGGAAAGAAAACAAACCGAAATTCACCCCTCCTAAAAAGACTTCAAGCCGCTAATTGACTAATAGTCAAGGGCTGAATTGTAAATATCTATGGGAGCCGAAAAATAATTTCAAAAAAAGGTGAAAAAGGTATTGTGCAGAAGAAAAAGGGTTTTATATTTGCACCCGCATCGGAGGAAATCGAGCGATCGAAATCGACTCCAAAGCGATAAGTTCATTGAGATATAGAATAAAGAATGACAGCGCGTATCAATAGATACGAAGCGAATTAGAAACCATTTTGAGACAAAGTCAATTAGTTGTTGGTTCGTTAATATTATTAAAAAACAACAACGAAGAGTTTGATCCTGGCTCAGGATGAACGCTAGCGGCAGGCTTAACACATGCAAGTCGAGGGGTAACAGGGATTGCTTGCAATCCGCTGACGACCGGCGCACGGGTGCGTAACGCGTATGCAACCTACCTTCTACAGGGGGATAGTCAATAGAAATGTTGAATAATACCCCATACGATCTTTGAATAGCATTATTTAAAGAAGAAAGTTCCGGCGGTAGAAGATGGGCATGCGTCCTATTAGTTAGTTGGAGAGGTAACGGCTCCCCAAGACATCGATAGGTAGGGGTCCTGAGAGGGAGACCCCCCACACTGGTACTGAGACACGGACCAGACTCCTACGGGAGGCAGCAGTGAGGAATATTGGACAATGGAGGCAACTCTGATCCAGCCATGCCGCGTGCAGGAAGACTGCCCTATGGGTTGTAAACTGCTTTTATACAGGAAGAAATGTACCTACGTGTAGGTATTTGACGGTACTGTACGAATAAGGATCGGCTAACTCCGTGCCAGCAGCCGCGGTAATACGGAGGATCCAAGCGTTATCCGGAATCATTGGGTTTAAAGGGTCCGTAGGCGGTCTTTTAAGTCAGAGGTGAAATCCTACAGCTCAACTGTAGAATTGCCTTTGATACTGAAGGACTTGAGTTATTGTGAAGTAGTTAGAATGTGTGGTGTAGCGGTGAAATGCATAGAGATCACACAGAATACCGATTGCGAAGGCAGATTACTAACAATATACTGACGCTGAGGGACGAAAGCGTGGGTAGCGAACAGGATTAGATACCCTGGTAGTCCACGCCGTAAACGATGGATACTAGCTGTTCGACCAACATTGGTTGGTTGAGTGGCTAAGCGAAAGTGATAAGTATCCCACCTGGGGAGTACGGTCGCAAGACTGAAACTCAAAGGAATTGACGGGGGCCCGCACAAGCGGTGGAGCATGTGGTTTAATTCGATGATACGCGAGGAACCTTACCAGGGCTTAAATGTAAGTTGCATAGATCAGAGATGGTCTTTTCTTCGGACTACTTACAAGGTGCTGCATGGTTGTCGTCAGCTCGTGCCGTGAGGTGTCAGGTTAAGTCCTATAACGAGCGCAACCCCTGTCGTTAGTTGCCAGCAAGTTAAGTTGGGCACTCTAGCGAGACTGCCAGTGCAAACTGTGAGGAAGGTGGGGATGACGTCAAATCATCACGGCCCTTACGTCCTGGGCTACACACGTGCTACAATGGCCGGTACAGAGAGCAGCCACTACGCGAGTAGGAGCGAATCTACAAAACCGGTCTCAGTTCGGATCGCAGTCTGCAACTCGACTGCGTGAAGCTGGAATCGCTAGTAATCGGATATCAGCCATGATCCGGTGAATACGTTCCCGGGCCTTGTACACACCGCCCGTCAAGCCATGGAAGCTGGG
>Ga0209199_1000169_pt1 | contig 102466 bp, 68 predicted proteins | sample COGITO_mtgs_1105_7_FD_184805 | JGI IMG/M metagenome (GOLD analysis project Ga0209199, IMG submission 184805) | Pelagic marine microbial communities from North Sea - COGITO_mtgs_110523 (SPAdes) (version 2) | ecosystem: Environmental > Aquatic > Marine > Epipelagic ... | reverse complement strand
CGTAAAAAAAGATAACAGTAAAAAGAATTGATTTTTCATAAAGCTAGTTTTAAATTTAATTAAGTGAATTATTTTTTTATTTTTCATACGCTGTTGACGTACAGTTAGTTATTTAATTTAATCAAAAAATATTTAAGAGATTAATCTTGCTTAAGTATTAATGTAGTATGTTGCTACAATAATTTTGAAACCTACTGCCACGAGTGCTTTTTTCTTACCGTAACTATGACGGGTATTTCTAACGTAGAAAAGGGGGGAAATGAACCAAAGAAAAAATAAAGCAGTTTTGGAACTCTAATCTAGTGTAATACATTGAAAAACAGGTTTCCGGCAAACCCCTGAAATCTACATGATTATACGAGTAACGACTAGGCTTTTGCACGAATCTCTTAAATGTCAATGAACTTGTGTAAGGTCCAGAGTCTCATGATGTCCTCTGGTGAATATCTATTCCAACAACCCAACTTTTATCACCTAATGTAATCCTAATCTTCATAATGATTCAATTGGATGAAATTCTTAATTTAAGATTAATATAAATAAATTATGGAATACAAAATATATAAAATAACATAGGGTATTTTATCTTATATTGAAACTCCATAAGCTATTTAAGTAATTAAAAATCATATATTTACAATCAATTTATTAAAGTTTTAAAAATTAACATTCTGATGTAGTTTTGATGTAGTATGAAAGCAAGTGCAATGCATTTGAATTTAGAAAAGAGAGGGTATATTATTAACTTTTTTTGGTTTTTTAACATCGAGGCTTTCTTGCTGATCTTCTAATAATGACTCTGAAACATTGCACCAATGTGAGAAATCTGCAGTTATACACAAGTTTGGCAGATGCAATAAGAAGTCTTTTGTAATATGCGCTGCAAAACGAAACTTCCCTCTATGGGTTTCATGAATCACCTTTGTGTTAGTTTCTTTACTTATTTTATCGGCTACTTTAATGAATGCCAAATTTTGTTCAAATGTAAAATGATCTTTTCCTGTTTGAATATTTACAAACATTGGGTTTATTGAGCAGGCATTTCGAAGGTGTTCTTCATAGATTCTTATGCTTTTTTTAAAATACCCTTCTATAACACCTCCCCACAAGCCTATAATTTCTATACCCAACCTTGTAGTTTCCTCTATAATTTTAGACTTTAATTCTGCACCATAAGGTAAAACCATTTCTACACCATCATAACCCGCCTCTTTAACTTTTTGAAAGAAAGTGGTTGTTTCAAGTTGTTCTGAACCCCAAAAGGGACAAAAAAATTTACTTTCATTTTTTTATTATTTACCGCTTATTTTAAGGTAGTCATCATTAAAATCCAACACATCTGGATGCACTACCGGTTTTGTAAGGTCTTGTAAGCCCTTATAGGCGTAAGGGTCTTTTCCTGATACCATAAAGATGTCTCTAAAATCTATAATGTGGTTAGAGTTCCCTTCAAAATTCCAAGGTAAAATGGATTCGGCACTGCTATAATGAGATACTAATGCCCTACGATAACTATCTGTTGTTTTATTTTGAAGTGATATATGCAATAAATAGCCATGAAATATTCTGGCACTCCCTTTTGTTACTTCCGCTTTTACAAAATCGTCTGGTGTATAATTTCCTATGTCTGCTACATCTAAATCTGCAAATTCCTGATTGTTATTTTCTTTCCGTCTTCTTATAAAACCTTCTTTATGCGACCCCGGAATTACCCACAGACATCCATTGTCTTGTTTAGCATCATCTAATGCCATCCATACACCTACTAACGATTGGTCTCTTGTTAGAATAAAATATTCATCCTGATGCCAAGATTGGCCTTTTTTACCTGGGCCTTTCATGAACAGCATAGTTTGTAAGCACTTCATATTTGGACTTATTAATCCTGATAGAATTACTGCTATTTTTTTATTTGCTGCATAGGCTTTTATTAATGGTGAAATTTTATTGTGTCAGTTTATCTGTTACAATAGATGCTTCCATGTTATGCTTCTGTAAAAGTGATTATAGTACTATGTCAATTGCATTTTCTTCCTGGTTCAATAACTCCAGAAACTTTTTTGTTTCAATTTCTGCGCCTCCTTTTCTGTACTGATTGTCTTCATAATTAAAGTTTATAGCCTTTCCATTGATATGAATTGTCTTTGGATGACAAGTTTCCTTTTTTACTGAAAAATTTAAGTTTAATGGATACCCTGCATACACTAATGATGCCGATAAGCCATCTAATGCTTTTGGAATCACAGGGTCAATGATGGTTTTTCCGAATTCGGTACGCAACCCTAACAAATGCCATACTACTAATCCCATATAAATTCCAGGTCCACTGGAATATATACGCCATCCACCTTTAAGGGTTATTTTTCCTGCTTTAAGCTCTTCATAACGTTCATCTGCTTCATAACGGTTTTTAAAGCTTACATCTGAACTACTATAATAACAGTTTGCCTGACGTACATCGCCGATAGAGACTACTTCTTTATAGGCTATTGGATTGGCCTGTCTCAACGCCCTTACAAAGGCTTCTGCATTACCTAATCTAGCCTGTGTTTCTGCATAACGTAGGTGAGCATGCATGTACATAATTCCAATCTCTCTCCCAAAATAAGAACTGCTTTCGGCTCTCTGGAAAATGGTTTGGGTGCCACCGTTGTATTTTGGTGGGCGGTTCATCAAACGTGCACCATCGGGTCCTTTTAAGTGTTGTTCTATTAGTTTTTGATGAAATTCAGCTTGCTCTTTGGTGAAAATACCACTTATAACACCTCGAATCATCGGTAACAAACGGTATTGAATATTGGTTTTGGTATCAGTCGGGTGTAACAATAAACTGATGCTGTTATCATCTTCCAACAGTCCATGCCCCGCAACAATATTATCTTTTACCAAGTGTTTGTTAAAGTCAGATTGTATTTGTGTACAGATATTTTGTAGTCGTGCTGCTTTTTCAGTATCTTCTAACAGTTCATATACTAATTGAAAATTCGAAAAGGCCTGATAATTTAAAGCTACAGTCCAACTAGAAATCAAACGTTCTGCTAAGGCTTTACTTGCTGGTTGCATAGAATCATTCCAATCACCTCCTCCAAACGGGACAAAAGCAGTATTTGGAATAAACGAGTCAACAAGCATGTCAATAAGACGTTCTGTATGCTCTAAAAGTGTAGTTTTTTCTGCTACTTCAACTCCGTTTTCATGGTAATACGGTAATACTTCGTTTAAAAAATCTGTATCCCCTGTCACTTTTATATAATTTCCCAAAGCAATGATACACCAATGATGAACATCGCCATGAGAACTTCCTGCTCTTATATCTGAATAGCTATCAAACATCCACCATTGTGGCCATTCACCATTTGTATTTTGATGGGAAAACATGATACGTAAAATGTCTTTAGCTTCTTCAAACTTTTCGGTACACAATAACAATTCAAAAGGTCCCTGAGTGGTATCTCGTGTTCCCCAAGCAGCTCCGTCAAATTGTTCTAAACCATGTGGGGTTAGCACATGAATCATGGCATTTACTCCATACCATGGTAAAATCTCTTGAATTACAGCAATGTCTTTATGGTCGCTTTTTAATGATAAGTTTGAAGATAGAACTCGCCAGTACGCTTGTCCCTCTTGAATGTCAAATTGGTATTGTTTTTCACTGTTTTTAATTTGAGTTGCTTCAACAGTTGTGGCTACCTCTCCAATAAAACTCATACAGAAACTGGATGTGTTTTCTAATTCAATATTAAAAAAGGCATCTCCTTGACTTTTATGATTTGGATACAATATTTCGTCTCCATAAACTTTGTAATCCGAATTATGAATCTGTATTTTGAATTGTGCTTTTGGAAATTTTTTAGCAATAATGCTATCTGGTTTTGGTTGTAAAGTATATGAACCACTTGTATTACTATCTGAAATATACCATCCATTATCTTCAGCGAAATGATTGGTAATCAATACCTTTACGGGCGAGCCATTTAGGACTTTGAAATCCATGTGAATTTCAGGAGTCGATTTGGATGTCCAACTTCGAACTTGAAAACAAGTATCTTCATGTTTGTAAATCCATCGACAATGGTTCAAGCCAATTTCATAAGCTGATGGCACTCCTAAGAGATGTTTTTGATTATTAATTTCCACAAAAATACGTTGCCCTGTTTGTGGTTCTAGATTAAACTGACTGGAGCAAATAGAAAGAAATCGGTTAAAATTGGTATTTCCTTGAGTGATGTGTGAATTAAAAACACCATAAGCATAAGTACTTGTGGACATCATATTTTCATCGGGTGTATAACCCATTTTTGCTTGCATGATATGTCCGTGTGGGCGATCCACCAAAATTTCTTTGGCCCTCAAAACCACATGATTGTTTTCTTTATAAAAAACGGATAATATTTGTTCGTTTTTTTCTTCAAGGTTTCGCAATTTATCACTAAAAAAGTGACCCAAGTCTTTCTTTGTTAAATCATCAACAGGTAATAAAGGTGAAGTGTTAAAAATATTATTTTCGGTTGTAAATGGTTTTGCCGAGTTAGAAGTTGGAACTTCATTGTTAAACTCTTGTAGAAGTGAAGGTAACTTTTCCAAGTCTTTTTGAGAAGTTGCTTCTGGATGGTCTGCCAAACAGGTGCCAACAAAAGTACTCTTGTGATGCTCATTACTTTCCAGATTAAAAGGTTTTTCTTGCAATGCTATAATTGATAATTCTCCTGAACATTCTCCTGTTAATGATTCTTTGAGTAAACTTTCTGGAATTCCAGTTTCTCTAAAGGAATTTCCATAAAACTGAATTCCATCTGTACTTCCTGAAACTGCTGAACTTTTACAAGCTATCATCAGCCAAGGATTTCCAATAGTATCCATAAAATTTTGACGACAACAAATAACCGACCCGTATTTTTCGTCTTCCAAAATCTGACGTTCTACATATTGACTCACATAATATTCATTAACAAGGGCGTCAGATATTTTTTTTAAACCTATATCTTGAACGTAAATCACGTCCAAGACAACAGTATTTTCGGCTGTGTTTTTTGTGATTATATCCCATTGCCAACTTGTACTTTTTGGAGAGAGTTGTAAAGTACAGGTGTAGTCAATACTATCCCAATTGCCTTGAGCTATAAAGGTGTTTTTAGCAATTGTAAATTGACTATTGCTTTCCGAACCTAAAAGAGCTTTGTATTCATATTTATCATTTGCCTTTTTTCTTAGATAGACATTTGCACCTGATTTTGAAAATGCAGTAGCTGTTTTTAAACTAACCCGAATGGATTGGAGTTCTATATTTTTAATTAAGCCATTTTTCAAAAAGTTAAATAAAAGACCTTGCTTGTTTTTGATGTTTAAATTCGTATTAAGGGGCATTTTTTATAGTTTAATTTATTCTTGTTTTATTTGAAATAATAAAGGATTACTATTGTTATTCGTAACAATAAATATGTTTTTATTTTTTGTTTTTAAAGTATTGATTTGTCGGCTGTCAGAAGGAACATAAAAACCACTTTCAACTACTGAAATAGATTTAAAATTATTTTCACCATCTCCCAACAATACTGCTCCTATACCTGCATCATAACGTGTAGTTTCAACTTCTGTAGCGTAATGGTTGCCTACTGAAACAATGTCTTTATTTCCATCTTTATTAATGTCCATAACCAAAGCTGATTTTAATGGTGATGCTTGGGCTTCAATAGGTAATGTTTTTTTAAGAAGTTTCCCATTATCATTGATTAATAGGATACTTTTGAAATTGCTAATTTCATAAATTACTGCATTTTCAATTTCTTTTTTAGGAAGAATATCTGTTAATTTTGAAGAGGCAAAACTGTGATAGTCTTTAAATTTTTCAGAAATATAAGGCATTTGTTGGCTAGTGCATTCACGTCCTCTAACAGGTACATAGTCTTTTTTGTAGAATTTTGCGAATACCACATCATTGGTGCCATTGTTGTCAAAATCATTAGCATACACTTTAAAGGGGTATTCTTTAGTAGCTTTAAATTTGTTGTTCTTTCCAAGGTTTCCAACTATATAATCGTCATCTCCATCATTGTCCAAATCACTTGCAGTAATAGACCACCAAATACCACGTGTATTTTTTAGTCCCCATTTTTCTGAATTATTTTTAAAAGTGCCATCATGATTTTCTAGAAGAACAATTTGCATCCATTCGCCAACAAGTATTAAATCTTCATCACCATCATTGTCTGTATCAGAAAAAACGGCATCAGTTACCATACCAATATTTTGTAAATCTTGGGCTGTTTTATTACTTGCTTTTTTATAGATTCCGTTATCATTGATTAAAAAGTAGCTACTTGCAGGATAAGGATATTTTCCAGGAATCAATCGGGTTCCTACAAACAAATCTAAATCACCATCGTTGTCAATATCTGAAGCTTTTACACACTGAGTACTTTCATGAATTATCGGTAATTTGTTTACTGCTTTTTCAAAAAGTCCCTCTCCATTATTTAAGTAAAGGCGGTCTTGTAAATGTTTATCACCTTGGCTAAATTCACTACCTCCACTTGTAACATATAAATCCACATCCTTATCTCCATCAACATCTAAAAAGAGACAACCTAAATCTTCTGAAGCTTTGTCTAACTCCCATGGTTGGGAATTATTTCTTATAAATTTTCCATTTGTTTGCTGTAAATACAAAATACCTCTTTGCCCTACTGCTCCACCAAAAAACACATCTTCCATACCATCATTATTAACATCTGCTACAGTTGAAAAAGGACCATTTTGAGAGAGCTTATGTGGCAACAAACATTCGCGTTTAAAATCATCAAAATCATTTTCTTGGTGTCTATAGTCAATACCAATTTCAGAAGGATTCAATTCTTTAAAATGAGTGTCATTCTGCTCTTGTTCTTTAGAATATTTTTTAGTTTTTGAATAATTTGCAGTTATTATTTTATTGGCTTTAAGGCCTTCAAACACATTTATTTTTCCATCTGGCCAGATAATTTTCAAACTGTCTATATGCGTATCTTTCCCTAATCCAAAAAATAAACCTGGAGCTACAGATGAAAAATAGCCTCTTGTAAGCGTATGTTCCGCTATTTGTTTATTGTCATTATGATAAATAGTAGCTTTTGCACCAATTCCTAATGGGTTTTTAACCGACCCTTTGAGTTTTATTTTTAAAAAATTGCCTGTTGCATTGTTTTTGTAAACAAATGCCGGAGCATCAATATTATTGATTATTATATCTAAATCTCCATCATTGTCTAAATCTCCATAAGCAATACCGCTTGAATAACTTGGTGTATCAAACCCCCAATTTTTTGATACTTTTTCGAATTGTAGATTGCCTTTATTTTTGAAAATATAATTTGAAAGTGGAGCAGAAGGCGCTTTTTTAGCCATACTCAAAAAATCTTTCGAGCCAGTATTGAGTTCTTTTTTTGTATTACTCAAAAAATCATTATTTCGAATATCCTTTTTAATACCATTGGTAACAACAATATCTTTCCAACCATCATTATCTAAATCAACCAACAATGTTGCCCAACTCCAATCTGTTTTTGAAACACCTGATAAATTTCCAACATCATAAAAGCTTCCCTTTCCCGAATTAATTTGAAGGGTATTTGCCATATATTGATAATGTTTCCCCCATGATACCATTTGATTAAATTTTTCAGTACTCATAGAGCCCATATTCGTTTTAGAACGATAATGATCTTCAGCTGCCATATCTAGAGTCATCAAATCCATTAAACCATCATTATTAATATCTCCAGCATCGGTTCCCATACTAAACCATGAAACGTGTTTTAATGTTTTATTGGTTACCATTTTAAAGACCCCACTCCCAGTATTGTAGTACATAAAATCAGGCTCGTCATAATCATTAGAGATGTATAAATCTACCTTGCCATCATTGTTAAAATCGGATGCGCTTACATTTAATCCGTGTGCCAAAGTTTTTGAAATCCCAGAAGTTTTAGAGACATCTCTAAAATAGCCATTGTCATTTCGGTACAATTTATCAGTGTGCAATAATTGTCGTTCTTTAGGGATTTTATAACGACTAAACAATCTTGGGTCTGGTGGTTGGTTAACTTGATACATATCTAAATCTCCATCGTTATCCATATCAAAGAATACTGCTTGAGATGAAAAGCCTAAATCTGCCAACCCATATTTATTAGCAGATTCTGTAAACGTTAAATCTCCATTATTAATTAGTAATTGATTTTGACGTTCACTAGGATTCATAGATTCTCCATTTCTACTTACGTAAATATCTAAATAGCCATCAGCATTGACATCAGCCATAGTTACACCCCAAGACCATCCATCATTTCTAGCAACCCTAGAGCTTTTAGTAATATTTTCAAACTGAAAATCTCCTTTATTCAAATACAACCTATCTGCTACCTGATTTCCACAAAAGAATATGTCGTCTAAACCGTCATTATTGATATCACCAATAGCAACTCCTGCGCCATTGTATATTTGACTGTAGTATAAATGGTTTTTGGTTGCTGTTTCACGGATGGTATTATTAAAGTCAATACCTGTGTTTTCTGGTTGTAATAATTCAAAACCTCCAATTAGCTCTTTTGGACTGAGGTCTCTTTTTTTTTGACATGCTAGAATACATGTTAAGATTCCCAAAAGAAGATATGTATTAAATAGTTTGATATTGTTCATAAGTGATGTTTTTTTGCTATATTATATTGCATACTCTTTATAAAAATGAGATTATATTTTCTTGATGTGAATTGCGACACCTCCACCAGCAGCCAATTGGATTTTTAAATGTGATTTTGAGCTTACATGCATTCTTTTTATTTCGTAAGCAGTCGGATTGGTCAAATAATCGGCATCAATACCATCTTGATAAATGATTGCTTCGTATTCCAAAGAATCGTTTAAAAAGTCCAAAGGAATTTCCAATTCACGTTTAGATTCATCTGTAAGGCTACCAATAAACCAATCTTCTGATTTTTTTTCTTTTCGAGCTATGGTAACGTACTTACCTATATCTGCATTCAAAACTTTTGTGTCATCCCAGTCTACGGGCACATCTTTAATAAATTGAAATGCATCTAAATGTTTTTGATAATGTTCTGGTAAATCGGCAGCCATTTGTATAGGGCTGTATAAAACAACATATAGTGCCAGTTGGTGTGCCAGCGTAGTTCTTACCGAATTGTCTTTTCTGTATTCATCAAATTTTAAATTGAATATGCCGGGCGTGTAGTCAATTGGCCCCCCAAGAATTCTTGTAAAAGGCAATGTTACGGTATGCTCTGGAGGATTGCCTTCGCTCCACGCATTAAATTCTTGACCACGCACACCTTCACGCGTCATCATGTTTGGCCAAGTTCTAGCTAATCCTGTAGGTTTTATAGGTTCATGAACAATCAACATGATTTTATGCTTCGCAGCTGTTTCTACCATTTTTTGGTAAAAATTGACCATCCATTGTCCGTGATGATGTTCCCCCTTAGGAACAATATCGCCAACATAACCCACTTTTAAATAGTTGATTCCATTCTCTTTTAAATAACTCATTGCAGAATCCATATGCTTCTCGTAATTGAGAACATTGGCTCCTGTTTCATGGTACCCCACCAGTTCAATACCTTTTTCTTTGGCATAGGCGGCAACTTTTTTTAAGTCATAATCTAAAGTTGGTGTTTGAAAGTTTGGTAGGTCTTTGCTTTTCCCTACAAAATATTCAATGCCTTTGTTCCATCCTTCTATTAAAAGACCTTTGATTCCATGTTTCGATGCAAAATCTATATAAGCTAAGGCATTTTCAGTTGTTGCACCGTGATTAGGACTAGGCTCAAAACTGTATTTTCCGATATGGATGCCCCACCAAATTCCCATATATTTTGTTGGCTTAACCCAATCTGTATTCTTTATTTTGTTAGGTTTATTTAAATTTAAAATCAAAGAAGACTCTATCAACCCGCCAGGAGTATCAGAAATTTGAATAGTTCTCCACGGGGTTTGAAATGATGAAGCTAATTTTGCTTTTGTTCCATCTATTGCGGGCACCAAATCGCAATCAAATCCTTGTTTATTATCTTTTAACACTAATGTCATGGAAGGATAATCAATCAAAGATGCTTCATGAATACTAATATATCTACCTTCATTTGTTTTCATGGTTAACGGTGTATGTACCGCTTTTTGATTTTCTATACCTTTAACCAAAAAATAGTTAAGCTGCTCTTCGGTAACTTGAATATCGCTTATTTTGGAGTGTACGGTTGGATGCTCATAACTATTATAATTTGCAGGAATCCACCAAGTTTCATGATTTCCTGTTAAATTGAATTCTGTTTTTTCATCTTTAAGAACATATTCTTTTACACCGTTACTTTCTGGTAAAATATACCTAAAAGCAATACCATCATTATAAACTCTAAAAACAATCTGTAATGATTCTTTTTTTTCGTTTGATAGCGTAATTTGGACTTCATTATACGTGTTTTGTATGGTTTTATGTTGTCCCCAAACTGGAACCCAAGTTTTGTCTATTGACTTAGTATCATTTTTTTGGATTGACAGTTTGTTTAAAAAAGAGTTCCCGTTTTTAAACTGTAGCCCCAAATATGATGTGTCGATTATGGTTTCCGATTTTTGAGATACGTTATACCAAGGTTTTCCTTCAGCATTTAAACCAAAAGACATGGAGATATTCTTATCTGGTGATTCAAAATTAGCAGGTTCCGTATTGCAACTTATGCATGTAAAAACAATGAGTATAGCTACGACTGAGTGTCTATTTTTAGTGTTCATTAATATAATAGCTGTTATTTTAACTTTTAATTTTTGCTACTGATTAATTGAGTAGTCTTTTAAATTCAAAAAATGAAATTAGTCTTGTTTATTTCCTAAGGCTTCACTGTTTCTTTTATCAAGTGCTACTGCAATTTCATAGCAACGTTCTTCGGTCAAAGTATATCTTAAAGTAAAGAAAATAGACACAAAACATAATAATAACGGCAGTCCAATTTCTACAGCACGCATCATAAACAGCGTTTTAGGTGCTTGTTGTGTTAATTCAGAAATATTTCCTTTAATGTTTGAAAGTTCGCTATTAAAAGAACTCAAGTCCTCTGTAATTTTCAAATCCGTAAGTCGATTTCCTATGTTTGTGATATTCTGTGTAAGTGTTTTATAATGTACTTCACTATTCTCGTTTTCTAAAGATTTTGATTCTAAATGTGTAAGCAATAATGTTGCAGTTATTTGAGCCTTTAGAAGACCTGCTTCTAAAGTTATTGGTACTACCTTGCTAAAACCACTTATATCTTGAGTTGAAATATTAAATGTACTTAAATTTTGTTTTGACAATTCTAATTTTTGAATAATGAATGATGTTTTAGATAGTCCATCTGTCAAGGCATTCAAATCTGTATTAATTATGTTTGATTCTATTTGTTCTGACTTAGCTTTTACAATTTCATTTTCAAGATGTTTTACGTATTCCTCGGCTTCTAGGATTGCATCAGCGTTAATTACTTTCGTTTTTTCAAGTAATTCTTTTGGTGAATTTGCTAGGTTTTGATAATCTGTGTTCCAACTTTCAATTTTACTTTGCATTTCATTAATTGTACCTTGAAAAGCATCTACTTTTGTAACTTGACTTTCATCAAATTGGGTAAAAACAATGAGTAAGCCTGCAACAAAACTAGCCAAAGCAGTTCCCATTTTAATGAACCACCAAAAAATAGAATAATAACTTCCTTCTGAACGACGCCCTGTTTTTAAATCATCTTCATCACAGATATCACCTACCATAGAAGAACCTAACGTAAAGAAAAAGAGCATTCCTGCAGAAAGTAGCATGGTTGGTATAACTACTAGGTATGGGTGTTCTTGACTGTAACAAACAATTTTTGAAAGTTGAGCCAAACACATCAAAGCAATGGCAATCAATAAGGTTTTACGTTTACCAAACTTTGGGCTTAGCCAATTTAATGGAAAAACCGCAAGAAGCCCAGTAACAGCCCAAACAGTACCATTTATTCCTAGTAAAGTTGATGCGGCAACTTTATCGCCTTCGAAAATGTAAAAAATAGGAATATAGTATCCCAATAAATTCACAAAATTAAAGCCCATAGAAAGTGTGAAAATTATAATGATTAACCTTAGGAAGGTCTTGTTTTTAAACGTGTGCTTAATATCACTCCAAAAAGCTGTTTTTTTCTGTTTTGCAGCTGCTTTAAACCCAGGTTCACGAACGGTGAAAAACCACCAAAAGGATAAAGGAATTAAAATGACAGCTATCATCATGGAAACATATTTCATTCCATCTGCCTCATTACCACCTGGTCCTTTAAAATACTCCATGTTTGCTAAAGCAAAAAGCCAAGGTGTACTTATTGCAAAAAGGTTTCCTAAAAAACTTTTTGCACTAAATAACTTTGTACGTTCATGGGAATCGGTAGTCATTTCCATGCCCAATGCACCATGAGGGATTTCAAAAATAGTACAAGCAGTAAAAAAGATTATTAGCCAAAATAAAATATATCCCAATTGAAACCATTGAAAAGCGGACTCAGTTGGAAACCAAGAATGCACCAAGTCACCATCTGGTATCCACCACATTAATACAAAACTGATAGCCACAGCAATACCTCCAATAAGAAGGAATGGTCGTCGTCTTCCCCAACGACTTCTAAAATTATCTGAAAAATGACCAACAATAGGATCTGAAATAGCATCCCATAATCTTGGAATAATTAAGATAACGCCTAGCCAGAGTGCACTAAGCCCTAAACTTATGTTTCCAATCAAACCCATGAGTTGCCCCGCAATATTAAATAGAGCAATAGGAATAATGCCACCGAAACCATAAGCTACCAATTGTAACATTGGAATACGGTTTGTTGGCTGAGTTACGCCTTTATGCTTTTTTTTCTTGCTCATAAATACTATGCTTTTCTTGATTGATAAGATTTCATGTTAAGGCACATAAAACCAGGTAGGCTATTACTTTGCTTAATTGCTCAATCATACTGAAGGACAATTTAAAATAATGAGTTAATGAAAAGGAGAGGTTCAAAACCCCTCCTCCATTACTTGAGACTACAACTCAAATTCAACTTAACTAACAATAAAAAAGATTTTCATTTTAGTAAAAAAAATCATATCATTATTTTTCTACAAACCTAATATTGTCTATGTAGTATATATCTTCAGATGTTCCGTCTGTTTGTCCACCATTAAAGAATAATACTAATTTGTTATTTGCTTGACTAATAGACGGACTAAAGTCAAAGGTGTACTCAACCCATTCATCAACTACGGATATATCTGCAGAAAGTTCTAAGGGTGCTAAACCACCTTCTATTTTTACAATAAGCGGTACAGCTTTACTAGATAAGATTTTAATTTTCAATTGATTATGTGTCGTTAAGTCTATTGGGTCTCCAAAATCTATAAACAAATTGTCCCAAGCGCTTTTGCCATCATCGGTGAATTTTCCAACATTTGAGCTTCTATTAACACAGCTTACATTTGGATTTTGAACAACAGGAACTTCAACCTGTCCAGTATAGTTTTGTTGGCAATCAAAATCGTTTATCACAGTTAGATCTTCTGCTACTCCTGAACAATTTTCAGAAACTTCATCGCAATTAGTCATAGCAGTAAACATGATGTCGTCCACATAATAGATATCTTGTGAGGTTCCATCTGTTTCTGCTCCATTAAAAAAGAGTGCTACTTTTGTATTACCGTTTCCTGCAGCCGCACTAAAATCAAATGTATAATTCTTCCATTCTCCAGTTACATCAATAGCTCCCCAAATTTCCATTTCAGTACCTCCTTCTAATTTTGCTAATAATGGTACAGCTCTATCTGAAAGTATTTTTATATTTAACTGATTGTTAACAGATAAGTCTATTTCTGCTCCAAAATCGACAAACAAATTATCCCAAGCACTTTTACCATCATCTGTAAATTCTCCAACTGAATCACTTGTATTCTCACCACTTTTGTTTGGATTGTCAATTACAGGAGCTCCATCATTACCAAAAGCAAAGTTTTGCTGACATTCAAAATCGCTGATAATACTTAAATCTTCTACAACACCATCACAAGGCCCTACAAACTCCATAAACTTAATATCGTCTACATAGTAAATATCTTCTGAGGTTCCATCTGTTTCTCCTCCATTAAAAAATAGAACGACTCTAGTATTTCCGTTTCCTGCAGCTGCACTAAAATCAAAAGTGTATTCTTTCCATTCTCCAGTTACATCAATAGCTCCCCAAATTTCGATTTGAGTGCCTCCTTCTAATTTAGCTAATAATGGAATTGTTTTACTAGAATGAATTTTTAAGCTCAACATTGGTTTTGCTACTAAATCAATTTCCTCACCTGTATCAATATATAAATTGTCCCATGCATTAGTACCATCATCTGTATATTCACCTACATTATCACTGGTGTTAACTCCACTTTTATTAGGATTATCGGCTACAGGCGTTGTCGTGTCATCACCAGTATCAGCAGGATTTCCAATAAAGAAATTTTGTTGACAGTCAAAATCATTAAGAATAGTTAAATCTTCGGTAACTCCATCACATGGATCCACTACTTCTAGTGAAGTATCCCAAAACAAATCATCAATATAGTATACATCTGTTCCTGAAGTTTCTACACCTGCATTAAAGAAAATAACAAGTTTTGTATGGTTTTCACCCTTTTGGTTACTAAAATCAAAAGCATATTCTGTCCATTTAAAATCTCCTGAGATTATTCCATCATTATCTTCTAAACCTATGGCTACAACTTCAACTGGAGTAGAAGTACCTCCTTCTAATTTAGCCAAAAACTTACCTTCAACTTCCGTTTTTATCTTAATTTTAAGCACACCATTTGTAGAAAAATCGATTGGGTTTCCATAGTCTATAACTAATGCATCCCATGCATCTGTACCATCTATAAGTTCACCAGCAAATTTACTTGGATTAACTGCTACTTCTGCAGGGTTTCTTACTGTATTTACAGCAGAAAGATCAATATTTGCCTGACACTCAAAATCAGAAATAATATTGGCATTTACTACAACGTCAGCATCTTCACATGGTATATACGTTATAGTATCAAATGCCTGTGGATCATCCTCATCACAAGACAAGTTAAAAGCTAACAATAAAAGAAGTATAGCTCTACCGTATTTTTTAAATTTAATTATCTTCATAGTTATTCATTTTTTTATAAATTCATTTAAAGTTTTTTGATTAAAAAAAAACTTTAAATGAATTCTAGTTACATTGATACTATTTTTTTAATATCTTAATTACTTTATTAGATTTATTTGAGTTAACATTTAAAAAGTAAAGTCCAGAATTTAATACTGAAATATCTATAGTAAAAGAAGTTCCAAATGTTTTACTCTGTTTTTGTATAATTGTTTTTCCTGTGATATCGACTAATTCGTAAGCATTAATATTAACTTTTGAATTAACACTAATTTTATCATTAGCAGGATTAGGAAATACTTTTATAACATTATCTAAAGCAACATCTGTTGTTGATAAAGTAGCACTAGTAAATAATAAATCATCTATATAGTATATGTCTGAAGCTGTCCCTGTTGTTTCCCCTCCATTAAAGAATAATACTACTTTTGTATTTCCATTTCCTGCTGCTGCGCTAAAATCGAATTCATATTCTTTCCATGCACCGTTAACATCTACAGATCCCCAGATTTCCATTTGAGTACCTCCTTCTAATTTTGCTAATAATGGTATCGGCGCAGTTAAAGCTGTAGTATAGATTTTAACCCTTAATTTATTATTAACAGATAAATCTATAGGTGCTCCAAAATCTATAAATAGATTATCCCAAGCACTGGCTCCATCATCAGTAAACTCTCCTACGTTAGCTGAAGTATTAATTCCTCCCGGGAATGGATTAGCTATAGTTGGCGAAGCGCCATTGGCAAATGGATGAGATGGCGCAGAACATTCAAAATCTGATATCACTGGATCCATACAAGGCGCTGTAGTCCATTCTATATCATCAATATAAAATATGTCTGTTGCTGTCCCGTTTGTATTACCTGCATTAAAAAACAATATTAATTTGTTATGACTTTCTGCTGCCTGACTGCTGAAATCAAAATAGTATTCTTTCCATTCATTCGCTACATCTATAACATCTGCACTTCCATCCGTAGCGCAACAAGCCCCTGTTTCAAATGCTGGTGACGTGCCTCCTTCTAATTTTAATAATAAAGGTACTGTAGCTGTTGAATATATTTTTATTTTCAAGAAATTAGTGGTTGATAAATCTATTGGTGCTCCATAATCAACCTCTAAGTTATCCCAAGCATTTAATCCATCATCGGTAAACTCTCCTACATTTGCAGAGGTATTAATGCCTCCTGAAACTGGATTGGCTAGACTGGTTACTCCATTTCCTCCCAAAGTATGAGATGGCGGAGAACATTCAAAATCAGAAATAATTGGATCTACACATTGAGAAAAAGCAATGTATGACATAAATGTCAACGATAAAAGTAATAGTTTTTTCATTTTTTTAGTTTTTAAATTAATATTCATTTTTGCACTACTTATACTCAAATAAGAACTTATGAGTAAACATATGATTAGAATTATCTGCTATGAATAACTCATAATCCCCGGGTTCACTATCAAATTCCATTTGATGATTATAAAATTTTAAATCGTCAGCTTTAATTATAAAATCGACTTGTTTTGTTTCTCCTTTTTTTAAGAATATCTTCTGAAATCCTTTTAATTCTTTTACAGGTCTAGTAATACTTCCTACAACATCTTTTATATACAACTGCACAATTTCTTCACCATCATAGTCTCCTGTATTTGTAATGGATACAGATGCTGTAATTATTGAATTTGCAGTAAGAATATTAGTATCTAGTTTCGTGTCGTTATAGCTAAAGGTTGTATAGCTTAATCCATATCCAAATGGATAAAGCGGTGAATTATCAACATCCAAATATTTTGAAACATACCTTGGGTCGGCATTTTCAATGTCTGCTGGTCTACCTGTATTCTTTTGGTTGTAAAAAATAGGAATCTGTCCTATATTTCTTGGAAATGTTACTGTTAGTTTTCCCGAAGGGTTATAATCTCCATATAATACATCTGCTATAGCATGTCCACCTCTAGTACCAGGAAACCATCCTTCTAGAATAGCATCTACAGTTTCACTTTCCCAAGACAAGTCTAATGGTCTTCCATTCATTAAAACCAATACTATGGGTTTACCTGTTTTTTTGATTTCGGAAATTAATTCTTGTTGATACCCTGGGAGGTTAATATTGGTTCTAGATGCGGCTTCTCCACTCATGTTCTCTGCTTCACCCATAACCATAACAACGACGTCGGAAGCTTTAGCTACAGCTATGGCTTTATTAAAACCAGCTTTATCTCCGCCTATGATTTCGCAACCTTTTACATATTCGAAATTAGCTGCTCTAACTTCAAACCCTTCTTTCACACTCACAATGGCCTCAGTGCTTTTGTGCCCGTGTGCCGCCCAACTTCCTAGAATATTCGCTTCATCATCAGCTAAAGGACCAATAAGTGCTATTTTTTTAGAATTATTGAGAGGTAGAATTTTATTTTCATTTTTAAGGATTACTATTGACTTTCTAGCTGCTTCTCTTGCTAATTCTAAATGCGCTTTATTAAGGATCAGTTTTTCTTCTTTCTCTTCATCACAATACCTATATGGGTCATCAAAAAGCCCAAGCTCAAATTTCATTCTTAATATATCTCTTACGGCTTTATCTAATCGTTCTATCGAGATTTTTCCTTCTTCAATAGATTGACTCATATGATTTTTATATACGCCGCCTTGCATATCCATATCTGAACCTGCATTAAAAGCCAGTTCTCCTGCATGTTTTAAATCTTTGGCATAACCATGCGGTACCATTTCATTAATAGCTGTATAGTCTGTAACCACAAAACCATTAAAGCCCCATTCCTTTCTTAAAATATCTTCAAATAAAAATTTATTACCTGTAGCGGGTATACCGTTTAATTCGTTAAAGGCTGTCATAAATGTAGCAGCACCTTCATCTAAAGCCGCTTTAAAAGGTGGCAAATACACATTACGTAACATGGTTTCTGACATATCTACTGTATGATAATCTCTTCCTGCTTGAGCTGCACCATAAGCTGCAAAGTGTTTAACACAAGCTAAAACTGTATTATTATCTGCAAGATTTCCTTGAAAACCTCTTACTCGTGCTTTTGCAATTAAACTCCCTAAGTAGGTGTCTTCTCCAGCACCTTCAGAAACTCTTCCCCAACGTGGATCTCGTGAGATATCGACCATCGGCGCAAAAGTCCAGTGTAATCCAACAGCGGTACATTCAAGTGCTGCTGTTCTAGCTGTTAGCTCCATTAAATCTAAATCCCAACTAGATGATTCTCCCATAGGAATAGGAAAAATGGTTTTATAGCCATGTATAACATCATAGCCAAAAAGTAGTGGAATTCCCAAACGGGTTTCTTCAACTGCTATTTTTTGTAGCTTTCTAGTATATGCAGCACCAGTAGCATTAAATACTGCTCCTACCTGACCATTTTTTATGTAGTTTTTGTAATTTTTATCTAAAACTGGTCCTGTAATATCCATTCCACTAGAATACATAACGGTTTGACCAATTTTTTCATCAAGAGTCATCATGGACAGCAAAGCGTCTATTTTAACTTCATAGCTACCTTGAATCAATACAGATTCTCTTACCTCATCATTTTTACAACTCATAAAAAGCATACTAATTATTATATATCTTATTTTTATTAACATTTGGTTACATATGTGGACTAGAGAAACCTAATTTTTGCAAGCCTTTTTGCACGTCTTGATCCATCATAAAAATTGTCCATAGCAATTGTGTTCTATAATTTTCTATCATAGCTACTATTGGACCTTGATCAATGGCTAAATAACCATCTGCAACCCAATTATTTTCATCAGAAAAGGCGTCATAAAAACCGTATTCTCCCCATAATTCATCTTTACGTTCGTAGAAATATTCTAATGCTTTGGTAGACTCTTCTGGAGTATAAGGAAAAGATGACAAGGCTGCGGTAGGGGTAATAACTCCTAAATCATTATTTGGACTATGGGCTGAATACCCATTATTGTTATCACTAGCCGTTAACCCCCAACAGTTTTCCCCATAGCCTTCAAAGTCTTTAGGGTTTGCTTTACAATACTCATAATTGATTAGTGAATGATTTTTATTTTGCTCGAAATAATCTGAAATATACTCATCAGCTAAACCTCTTGGATCTAAACCAATAAATGAATAATGGGCAAAAAATAATGGCCCACCTAAATCTTCTCCTAATGGTAATTGATGTCCGTAAAACGTCTGACCATTTTTCATAGATCCATTTCTAGCCCATCCGTTTGTATATGTTAATTTATCAATTGTATGCGTAGGAGAAGCTGCAGCCAATACGTAAACCATCAAAGCTTCATTCCATCCACTTACAGTTTGATTTATAGCAAAACCATCTGTTTTAGACCAATGCCAAGTAATTGACTTTTTTCCTTGGGTATACCAATCCCATTCAACCGCTTCCCATATAGTAGTAATACGGTCACGAATAGCTTTCTCCTCCTCTGTATCTTCAGAAAAATAGTTTCGATTAATTAAAAGACCTTGAATAAGAAACGCTGTTTCAACAATATCTCCTCCATTATCAATTTCACTAAATGGTTTTGTTTTTCCCGTTCTAAAATACCAATGAGAAAAAGCACCATGATAGGTATCTGCTTGCTCAAGGAATGTTAGAACTTTATCTAACCTGTTAAGAACTTCAGCTTTTGATTTCCAACCTCTTTCTACAGCAATAGGAAAAGATGATAATCCAAAACCTGTGCCTCCAGAGGTTAAAACAAGAGATTGGGATCGTTCTTTTGCTAAGCCATTTGAAATATCTGCAAAATCCCAGAAGTAGTTAAAGGTTGTTTCTTGAACCAAGCCTAGCAAATCATCAATATTGTCTTGAGGTTCTGATGTACTATCCTTTTCACAACTAACATTGGTTAAAAAAAATAAACCAAACGCGCATAAAACTAAATTGTTAAATAACAAACTAAACATGTTACTCATATTTTTCATATTTATTTGAATTAATATTTATGTATGTTTCTATACACTAGTTAATACCCTGAATTTTGTATTAATATCCCTTCGGACTTGTCTATTTGCACTTGTGGTATTGGAAAATATTCATGTTTACCATCAACAAATGCTTTACCATGTGCTCTTAATACCTGTCCTGCTCTTCCCTGCCTTACTAAATCAAAAAATCGGTCATGTTCAAAAGCTAATTCATGTCTTCTTTCTCTCCAAATAGCAGCTTTATCAACTGTAGGAGCATTACCCAATCCAGCTCTGTTTCTAACTGTATTTAATGGTGATGCAGCATCTCTTCCAGTTTCCAAAGCAGCTTCGGCATTCATTAATAATACTTCTGCGTATCTTAAAACGCGTATGTTTTTTTCGCCTTCTCTTATTGATGGAGCTGTGCTAGAATATGCTTTTTGATTGTACATTGGGTTAAGCACACTTTCTGAGATTAATCTGCCATCAAAAAGAGTTTCTCCTCTAAAAATAATGGTAGCATCACTTCTGGTATCTCCAGCTTCATAAGAATCAGCTAGATCTTGGGTTGGTGTATTAAACCCCCATCCTAAATTATCATCTCCTCCTCTAGGAGCCTGTGTTTGACTATATCCTTGTATGCCCACTAATGTTGGTAATTGTCCGTGGCCTTGAATCTCGAAAATAGATTCTTGATTATTTTCATGGGAATCCTTCCAAACATCTTCATAATTAGGCATTAAACCATAGGCATTGGAGATCATAATCTCATTAGTTAAGTCCCATACATTTTGCCATTTACTAGCATCAATATTACTAGCATAATACATATACAATTTTGCTAATAGCGCCTTAGCAGCCCCTTGAGTTGCTCTTCCTAAATCTTCTAGAGTATAATCTGCCTTTTTGGGTAAAGCAGATATGGCATCTAATAAATCTTGTTCAATAAACTTATATGTATCTTCAAGTGTAGCTCTTTCTAATGAGCTGTCACGCCCTGTAATTAACGAAACACCGCCAAACATTTTTGCCAAACGAAAATAAAAGTGTGCTCTTAAAAATTTAGCTTCTCCAATTAACCTTGTTTGTAATGCTGCATCCATTTCGAAAGTTGGAATTCTGCTCAAAGCTTGGTTGGCTCTTTGAATACCCTTATAATGTCCTTCAAACAAATCGCTAAACGATAAAACTGTAGGTGTAAATGTAAAATCATCCAATAAATCCTTATCTCTCCCAGGGTCTCCAGGAATACTACCTTTTTCTGCATTATCTGAAGTAATACTAGAAACCCCAATCCATGAAAATGAATTAATATTCCAGACTTCGGTTCCTGAATCTACCCATTGTAAATGCGCACTATAAATAGAGTTAACAAGTCCTTCTGCATCATCAGCATTAAGTTGCTCTGGAATAGGTTTATTAGGATCTACATCCAAATAATCTTTGCTGCAAGAGAAAACAAATACAAGTGCTGCAATGAACAGTAACTTATTGTAACCTTTATTATTATTGTTTATTTTTTTCATTAGTAGTATATATTTTTGTTTTTTATTAAAAAGAAGTATTGATACCTAAATAAAAAGATCTAAGATTTGGAAATGCATCTAATTCTACGCCCGATGTACCAAGAGGATTTCCATTATCATCACCCGGCAATTCTGGATTAAACCCAGAAAAATCTTTAAATATAAACGGATTTTTTGCAGAGGCATAAATTCTTAATTTAGAGAAGAATTTCAAATTCTCGGAAGGAATAGTATAGCCAACAGTAATATTATTTACCCTAACAAAATCTCCAGATTCAAGGAAAAAATTTGAAGCTAAAGGAATCGAGTTAAAAGCCCCGGGCTCAAAATTACTTGGTCTTTCTGGTATCCAACGGTTATTAAAAGCAACAGCTTCTGTATTTTCACCACTAGAACGTTGTGCCTTTTTTCCGTTATAAACTTTGTTACCAAAATTAGCAAAAGCTTCTACAGACAGGTCGAAATTGTTGTAGTTTACACCAAGGTTTAAACCCATACTGATTTTTGGAATAAATGAACCAAAGTAGCGTTTGTCATTTTCATCTATACTTCCATCATTATTCAAATCTTTGTAAACTAATTCCCCTTTATCATCAATACCTTCAACTTCATGCAGGAAAAAACTTCCTAAAGGTTGACCCACATCTACTCTTTTGGTAAATTGACCATTACCAAGGTTACCACCTATACTTTTAAAGAAAAACGGATTTAATATTTTTGATAATTCATTTTTGTTATAGGTAAAATTTGTACCGATGTTATATTTGAATTTTTCGTTTACTTGATTAGACCAATTAAGTAAAACTTCAACTCCTGTATTATTAATTTCTGCAACATGGTCCTTAAACCCTTGTAAACCATAAGGACTTGGAAGCGCTACATCTAAAATAGCATTTGTGTTTGTTCGCTCATAATAATCTACTTCGCCTGTTAATCTCCTATCAAAAAAAGCAAATTCAGCACCCAAGTTTAATTCTGTTGTTACTTCCCAAGTAAGAGGAACAACAGTTGAATCAATAGTTATCCCTTCTACAACTGTTCCGTTAAAAGAATATCTAGATTCATTTAAATCCCCTGCTGTTAAAACGTTTAAGGGTACGTTTTGATTTCCTAGCTCTCCATAACTAGCTCTAAGTTTTAACTTATCAAATATCCCGCCTTTCATAAAATTTTCATTTGAGACTATCCAACCTGCACTAAAGGCAAAGAAGTCCCCAAAAAAGTTATCACCCTCTTTAAATTGACTAGAGCCATCTCTCCTATATGAAGCATTTAATAAATAAGTATCCTTATATTCATAATTAACTCTAGCTAAATATGAGTAAAGTCTAATAAAAGGTTCTATTTCACCGTTTGAATTACGATTAGAACCATTATTAATATTATATCTCAGATTTTTTTCTATAGGCAAATCATTACTAATTGCCTCATTGTGAGACCTACGAGACTCCTCAGACACAAAACCAAATGTTGTTTTTAAGTGATGATCTTCATTAAATGTTTTATCGTATGTAAAATAGTTGTCCAAAAACCAGCGATAATTATTTTCATTTTTAATGGTTAAGGTATTTTCTGCATCACCCGAGAATGCACTACCAGCAGCTTCAACTCTAGCCAAATGATTATCAAATTTTATAAAACGATTGTTATCTAATTCTATTGAAAATCTAGACGTAAAAGTTAAAGGCTCAATAATCTTATAATTCATATTAAAAGATGCTTGAATCCTGTTTAGTTTATGTCTTTCATCTTGAAATAATAACTCTGCTACTGGGTTACCTACATTATTATATGCAGAAGCATTAGCAAACGTACCATCCTGATTTCGCACAGGAATAATTGGTGTTTGCTTGTAGGCTGTTGTAAAAAGTTTATCGTTTTTTACATCAAGATTAGACAATTGCACACTCACATTGTGCGAGAAATTTAATTTATCACTTAACTTATAATCAACATTACTTCTTAAGGTTAAACGATTATAATCATTGCCTTTAATAATCCCTTTTTCATCATAAAGACCAACACTAAAAAATGCCCTAATATTTTCTGTACCTCCAGATAAAGACAAATTATGATTAACAACCTGACCTACTCTTGTAATTTCATCTAGCCAATTGGTATTATAAATGGATTGCGATGGTAGTTCTATAAAACTTGCATCTTTTTCATTATTAAAATCCCTTAAAGCAGCTTCATTAAAATAAGTAACATAAGATTTCCCATCTGCCACCCGAACCTTACTCAAAATGTCTCTAACTCCTGTATATGAATCTAAAGAAACCTTTAATTTCCCAGTCTTCCCTTTTTTTGTAGTTACAATAATTACCCCATTTGCACCTCTATTACCATAAATAGCCAAAGACGCTGCATCTTTTAAAACGCTAAGAGTAAGTATGTCAGAACTATTTATATTATTTATATTATCGGTCAATAATCCATCTACAACATATAATGGATCCCTACCTCCTTGCACAGTTCCCAACCCACGAATTACAACTGTAGAAGCCCTTCCAGGCGCATCAGATGCTACTATTTGAACTCCAGCAGCTTTCCCTTGTAAAGCTTGAATAGCATTTACCAAAGGCTCTTTAGCCAGGTCTTTGCCTTTTAGGGAGCTTACAGAACTTGTGAGCACTTCCTTTTTTTGAGTACCATACCCAACCACTACTACTTCATCTAATTGACTTAAATCTTCTAAAAAAGTAATTAAGTAATAATTATTATCGGTCACAGTAATTTCTTGTGTTACAAAACCAACATAACTTATTACCAAAATAGCATCTTTATTAGCCTGAAGTGAAAAATTACCATCAAAGTCAGTTACTGTACCCTTTAATGAATTTTTAATTATAATATTTACCCCAGGGATTGGATTTTTATTGGTATCCTGAATAGTACCATTAATTAATTGTTGACTAATTAGACTTTGAGTCAATAACGTACAAAAAGCTATAGCTAGAAACCTTAAATTCATAATCTTATTCATAATCTTAAAAAAAATTGTTTAGACAATGAAGCTAAGGCTAATAGCATCTAATTTTTATATTGATGTGTCAAATTTATCAAATAACAAAAGTTTAATTATTTGAATATCAACATATTAAATCATATGTAAAAATTAAAATTTTAACATATTGATGTAGTAATAATGTAGTGTATTTGTAATAAAAAATGTATGAATATTGTGAAAATATTCCTAAAAATTCGAAAAATCGTTTCATTTGAGTGTTATAATTAGTGATTCTTTAATTAGTGATTCTTTTGGCTATATACAATATTTTAGGCATCAACAAAGAGGGGTTATAAGGATATTTTAGGAATGTATATCTCAGAAAGCGAAGGCGCAAACTTTTGGCTTAGTGTACTTACTGACCTTAACAATCGCGGATTAAATGATGTACTAATAGCTTGCGCCGATAACCTTAAAGATTTTACAGAAGCTATATTAAGTGTTTATCCAAAGGCACAGGTTCAAAAGTGCATTGTCCATCAAATCCGTAATTCACTTAAATATGTGGCTTCAAAAGACCAAAAGGAATTTATGAGAGATTTAAAACCTATTTATCGTGCAACAACAAAAGAATTGGCTGAAGATGCTTTACTAGTCTTAGAAGAAAAATGGGGCGAAAAATACCCCGTTGTTATAGAATCTTGGCAAAATAACTTGGAAGAATTATCACAATATTTTCAATATACCGAGCCTATTCGTAAAATTATTTATACCACCAATGCCGTCGAAGGTTTCCACCGACAAGTCATAAAAGTAACCAAAACTAAAGGGGCATTTACAAGTGATATGGCACTTTTAAAATTGGTATACTTAGCCACAATGAATATCCAGAAAAAATAGACAAGCCCATTGCAAAATTGGAGTTTGACAGTCCAACAATTATATATTAAATTTGGAAATAGAATACAACTGGATTTAAAACACACTTCTCATTGGGCTAGCCCCATGAGAAGTGAAAACCCAGACAGAGTTTAATTTACAGAACCTTAACTACATTTTTTTTAAATGTTTCTTGTCTCTTTGACGTAAGGGAATTCACTCCCGTTCAGAACCCAACGCTTAAAAAAGTATAAAAAAAAGGCTGTCTGGAAAGGCTTTTTCTTGTTATACTGAACCTGCTGAAAGGCATGTTCAGAATGACAGTTTTATTTACTTTTCGGACAGCCTCTTTATAATTATTGGTTCTGTAAGGCTAGTTAAAGTCGTTATATCTGTAATTATATACTTTTATTTAAGTGTTTTTTTAACCTCTACTTCACGGAAGGCTTCCAAAATATCACCTTCACGAATATCGTTGTAGTTTTTCACTTGCATACCACAGTCATACCCTTTAGCCACTTCTTTCGCATCGTCTTTGAAACGTTTTAAAGAGCTTAATTCGCCTGTATACACAACTACACCTTCTCTGATTAATCGAACGCCGGCGCTTCTGTAAATCTTACCATTGGTAACCATACACCCTGCAATGGTTCCAATTTTAGAGATTTTAAAGGTTTCTCTAATTTCAGCAGTTCCCGTGATTTCCTCTTTAAAGACTGGAGACAACATGCCTTCCATCGCATCTTTAAGATCATTAATTGCATCGTAAATAATAGAGTACATTCGGATATCGATTTCTTCCTTATCGGCAATTTGTCTGGCATTCCCCATTGGGCGCACATTAAATCCAATGATGATCGCATCCGATGCCGTTGCAAGCAATACATCACTTTCGGTAATGGCTCCAACACCTTTGTGAATAATATTAACCTGAATTTCTTCGGTCGATAATTTCTGGAACGAATCTGTTAAGGCTTCTACGGAACCATCAACATCTCCTTTTAAGATAATGTTGAGTTCTTTAAAGTCTCCTAATGCAATACGTCTTCCAATTTCATCAAGCGTAATATGACGTTGCGTTCTTACAGATTGCTCACGTTGTAGTTGTGTACGTTTAGAAGCAATTTGCTTCGCCTCACGCTCATCTTTAAAGACTGAGAATTTATCACCTGCTTGTGGCGCGCCGTCCAATCCTAAAATAGAGATTGGGGTTGATGGTCCTGCGACAAGTACGTCGTTTCCGCGCTCATCATGCATCGCTCTCACTTTTCCACTGTTTTTTCCTGCTAGGACATAATCGCCAATTTTCAGCGTTCCTGCCTGTACTAAGATTGTAGAAACATAACCACGACCCTTATCTAAAAAGGCTTCAACTACGGTTCCTAAAGCGGGTTTATTTGGGTTTGCTTTCAGCTCTAATAATTCAGCTTCCAGTAATACTTTTTCTAATAATTCTTTTACCCCATCTCCTTTTAATGCTGAGACATCATGCGATTGAATTTTACCACCCCAGTCTTCCACTAATAAATTCATATTAGCCAAGGCTTCCTTGATTTTTTCAGGATTTGCTGCGGGTCTATCAATTTTATTAATTGCAAATATGATTGGGACGCCGGCTGCTTGTGCATGTGCAATGGCTTCTTTTGTTTGCGGCATGATATCATCATCTGCAGCAATGACAACAATAGCGATATCTGTGACTTGAGCACCACGGGCTCGCATTGCCGTAAAGGCCTCGTGACCAGGCGTATCTAAAAAGGCAATTTTTTGACCTGTTCCAAGCGTTACTCCATAAGCACCAATATGTTGGGTGATGCCTCCTGATTCTCCTGCAATTACATTTTCTTCTCGTATATAATCTAGTAAGGATGTTTTTCCGTGATCTACATGTCCCATGACCGTTACAATCGGTGCACGTGTTTCTAAATCTTCGGCAGTATCCACTACTATTTCAATTGCTTCATCAATATCTGCGGTTACAAACTCAACGGTGTATCCAAATTCTTCTGCAACAATCGTTAAAGTTTCAGCATCTAAACGCTGATTCATGGTCACCATCATTCCAAGCGACATACAAGCCGAAATAATCTGTGTCACCGAAACATCCATCATAGTAGCGACTTCACTGGCGGTTACAAATTCAGTAACTTTCAGTACTTTATTTTCTAATTCTTGTTGTTCTTGATCTTTTTCAGTCTGTTGACGGTGTTGATCTCTTTTGTCTTTTCTATATTTCGCACCCTTTTTACCTTTGTTCGATTTCCCTTGTAATTTTTCAAGGGTTTCTCTTACTTGTTTTTGAACTTCTTCAGCCGTTGGCTCTACTTTTGGAACTTGCGTTCTTGCTTGCGGTGGGCGATTTCTGAAATTTCCTCTGGGTTGTGAAGGTGCATTTCCAACTTTACTAATTCTACGACGTTTTTTTCTGGCGTCTGCAGAATTTGCGCCGGCAGCTGGAGTCACTGGCTTCGCTTTTTTGGGTTTATTAAATTGGGTTAAATCTATTTTTTGACCTGTAGATTTAGGACCCGAAAGTTTTTGGTAATTTGTAGTTTCAACTTTTTGTTCCCCAGAAACTATCGCTTCCGCATTTGCGGGAGCTGATACAGCAGGCGTTGCTGGAGGTGCCGTTTCTGTTTTTGAAACTGGCACTTCTTTTTTAGCAGTGGCTTCTACCTTGGGTGCAGTCGCTACTTTAGGTGTTTGTGCTACTTTAGGTGTTTTCGCTACTTTGGGAGTTTCCGCTACATCAGGAGCGACCTCAGCTTTTGGCGTTGGCGCTGCTTTTGGCGTGGACTCAACGATAGGCGCTGGTTCTGCTTTTGGCGCTGGCGCTGCTTTCGGAGCTGCTGCTTTTGGCTCAACCGTAGGCTTTACTTCTTCAGCTTGTTTTTGAGGGGCTTTTTTAGGACCGTCTAAATCAATCATGCCAACTTTTTTAGGTCCTTGAAGCACCTGTTTGGCTTTGAAAACTGTTTTGGCAGCTTCAGCTTTTTGAAGTTTGAGCTCAATTTCTTCTTCACGCTGAACACGTAAGGCTTCTTTTTCTTTTAGCTTAGCTTCACCAACTTCTTTGGAAGCGACTTTCTTATTTGCATCGGTTTGAAACTCTCCTGCAAGAAGATCGTACACATCTGAAGTGATTTTGGTTGTAGGGCGTTTTTCTATTTCAACGTTTTTTGTTTCCAAAAAATCGACCGCTCGATCGAGAGAAATATTCAATTCCCTTAACACTTTATTTAATCTAATAATTTCAGCCATAAATTGCCTTTGATATTTTTTAACAGTAGTTCTTACGCATAATCGTGTGGTAATCCGAACTTATTGGGTACCAAATATAATTAAAATTTTACTCTTCAAACTCTTCTTTAAGAATACGAACAACATCTTCAATCGTTTCTAATTCTAAATCAGTACGTTTTACAAGATCTCCAATCTCTTGTTCTAGGATACTTTTGGCGGTATCTAAACCTGCTTTTGCAAATTCAGCGATGACCCAAGCTTCTATTTCATCTGAGAATTCAGAAAGCTCAACATCTTCTTCTACACCTTCTCTAAATACATCAATTTCATAACCAGTTAAACGGCCTGCTAAACGAATGTTATGGCCACCTCTACCAATGGCTTTACTAACTTCTTCAGGTTTTAAAATAACCTCAGCTCTTTTAGTATCTTCATTTATTTTGATCGATGTAACTCTGGCCGGACTCAATGCTCTTGTAATATAAAGCTGTAAGTTGGTTGTATAATTGATCACATCAATGTTTTCATTTCCTAATTCACGAACAATTCCGTGAATTCTAGAGCCTTTCATTCCAACACATGCACCTACAGGGTCAATTCGGTCGTCATAAGAATCTACCGCAACTTTGGCTTTTTCGCCTGGAATTCTTACGACATTTTTAACAGATATTAAACCATCAAAAACTTCTGGAATTTCTTGTTCAAATAGTTTTTCAAGAAAAACAGGTGCTGTTCTTGATAATACAATTGAAGGTTTGTTTCCTTTTAAATCAACACTTTCAATAATTCCTCTGACATTTTCTCCTTTTCTGAAAAAATCAGATGGAATTTGTTTGTCTTTTGGAAGAATCAATTCATTCCCATCATCATCTAATAAGATAACAGCACGGTGACGAATGTGATGGACCTCAGCAGTATATATTTCTCCAACGAGATCTTTAAAGTGTTTGTATATATTGGTATTATCGTGCTCATGAATTTTAGAAATCAAGTTTTGACGAAGTGCTAAAATAGAACGACGTCCTAAATCGATCAGCTTCACTTCTTCAGACACATCTTCACCAACTTCAAAATCTGGTTCGATTTTTTGAGCATCTGTCAAAGAGATTTCTTGATTTTCTTCTTCAACCTCACCGTCTGCAACTACAACTCTATTTCTCCATATTTCTAAATCCCCTTTATCTGGATTGATAATGATATCAAAGTTGTCGTCGTCCCCAAATTTCTTTTTCAATGTATTTCTAAATACATCTTCTAAGATTGACATTAAGGTCACACGATCAATTAACTTTTCGTCTTTAAACTCTGAAAACGAATCAATTAACGCTAAATTTTCCATAATTTTAGTCTTGTATTAAAATAATATTTTCACTTTTGCTTCACTAATATCGCTGTACAACAGGGTTGCTGATTTCTGAACCGTCACCTTTCCTTTTCCGATGGGCTTGGGCTCTCTTGCTTTCCAGTCTAGTACAATTTCTTGCTCATTGGCGGTGGTTAGAGTTGCTTCAAATTTTTGATTTTCTGATGCTTTCACTTCTAAAGTCCTGCCGATATGTTTTTGGTATTGTCTAGGATGTGTCAATGGAGTGGTGGCTCCAGACGAGGATACTTCAAGTGCAAAATCATGCTCTTCTCGATCCAAGTTGTGTTCGATACCGCGACTGACAAACATACAGTCTTCGACAAGGACACCCTTGTCACCGTCAATTACGATTCTAATTTTATTGCCTTCTAAGATATCAAAATCTATCAAAAACAAATCTTGTCTTTGTTCAAGACAATCCTCTAATAACTCTTTTACTATATCTCTAAACATTTGGTATAAAAAGAGGGGACTTTATGTCCCCTCGCTTTTTCATTTATCATTCTATGGCGCAAATATACGACATAAAAATTGAATTTAACAAGTGTTCATCCTTGTTTTAGTTGGCCCACTAGGGCTCGAACCTAGACTCTTCGGTACCAAAAACCAACGTGTTGCCAGTTACACCATGGGCCAATCTCTTATTGAGGCTGCAAATTTATAATAAAGTTTTGTTTAGGCAAACATTTTTAAATTTATTTATTGTTGATTTTTTGGTTTATAATATAAACTAGTTTATATTTGCTATTCTAAATCTTATAAACATGGAAACACAAGATCAAATTCAACTTATTAATGACACCATAAATAAAACAAAAGAAAATTTAAAATCAAGCTCCTTCAGTTTTATTTTATGGGGTGCTTTAATTGCGACCTTAAGTTTTTTTCATTACAGTTTCCCTGAAATCGTTCAGCAAAGTCGATACTCATCAACGCTGTATTGGATCCTAATTCCAATAATTGGCATGGTTGTTACCGTTGTATATCAAATTAAAAAACGTAAAAAGACCGGCTATGAGACCCATATTGGGCGTACCTTAAAAATAATTTGGAGCGTATTTAATTTGGCTTGGATCCTTTTAGTATATATTTCGATTTTAAAAGAACAAAACCCTGTCGATTCTATTTTGTTTTTACTCGGTATCATGATCCTTATCACGGGGCTCTTAATTCGATTCAAACCCTTTTCAATTGGCGGGATAGCCGTCATTATTTGCAGTATTGTATGCGTATACAGTCCAAACGGATATTGGCTGTTAATAAATGGTATCGCCTCCGTTTTAGGATTACTTGTCCCTGGAATTATCCTTTATTATAGCAAATCAAATGTTTAGTCCCTTGGATAAATTGTTAATTAACCCAACGCGGTTGATTATTATGTCGGTATTGACTAAGGTGGATAATTGCGATTTTAATTACTTAAAAAAAGTCACTGAAACCACACAGGGCAACCTGAGTATTCAGTTAAAAAAACTAAAAGAAAGTCATTATATTTCTATTGAAAAAAGTTTTGAAAACAACTATCCCAAAACCAGTTGTTCGATTACTAAAATAGGCGTTAAGGCCTTTGAAGATCATTTTACAAATTTGAAAAACTATCAAGACTTAAAACTTTAGGTATGTATGAATTTATAAGAGATCTCCATTTATACACCATCGCGCCCTGCCTTCCGTTGGGGTTTTACCTTATCGTGGTTTCAGGAAAAGGAGGCGTTTTGCATAAAAAAATTGGTTACGTTTATATGGTTCTCATTTTTTTCTCGGCGATCGTATCCTTGTTTTTAAAAGCTTATGTAGGCCCCACATTTCTGAACCATTTTGGATGGATTCATTTATTGAGTTTTCTCACAATCTGGACGGTTCCTCGCAGTTTAATTGCTGCTAAAAAAGGCAACATACCACGGCACAAACGTTCCATGAAATTACTGTATTGGACTGGCTTACTTCTCGCAGGGTTGTTTACTTTGATGCCAGGACGGTATTTACATAGCGTGTTGTTTGAATGACCCAACGTTTTATTATTTTGATCTACAAAATCCTAGAAGCACATAACTTCTAAACAATTATCATTAAATTTGATTAAAATATTATTTTGAGTGAAATTAGAAACATAACGTTGCTTAGAACAAAAAACATCCCCTTCATATTGTATTTAATTGTTGGATGCATTGTTGTTATTAAGGGGCCGTTTTATTATCCCGATAGTTATGCTTTTTTAGACATGTCTATTAACCACTCACCCATTTATAGTTTGTTTTTAAAATTCTTTAGACTAATTTTCAATGATTCTTTTATTTGGCCCGTTATTATTACTCAGTTTTTAATACTCATAGGCGCTATACATTACCTGTCTAATGTTCTTCAAAAACAGTTTCATCTTACCCTTATAGAAAAATTTATTTTACAATTTATTTTAATTTCGCCTAGTATTTACTTCAATCAAATAACAGGAGCTGTTCTGTCCGAAGCTATAAGCTATCCTCTCGTTTTAATTGTATTTGCCTTAGGATTCAAGGCCTTTGCGATTCTAGATATAAAACTACTTCTAAAAAGCATAATCCCCTTATATTTCCTAGTTTTAACTAGAGGTCAATTCATAGTCGTTATTCCTGTTTTTATTGCGGTTGGCGTCTATATAAACTATCAAAATAGGAGTCTATCAACAAGATGGTTACCCATAATTTTATTGGTTCTATTTCCGTTTTTTACCAGTATTTCTGAACGTTGTTACAACAAATTAATGTACGGGTATTATGTAAACAATTCAATGAACTATGTGCATATAATTTCTGCAGATTTTTATTTAAGCAAATCAACTACTGTAGAGATTTTTGATGACCTAGATGAAATTGAATACTTTAAAATTGTACATGAAAGTTTAAAGAATGTTGAACTTACAAAACAAAGTGCTGATGCACAAAACAAATCAGATATTGAAGTATATGTAGATAACTTTTCGAAAATTTGCAACCGAAGAATCTATGATTTAGGGCTTAATTATTTTCAAAAAAAAGGGTTGAATTATTTTGAACAACATTTCGCTCTCAACAAGCTTTGTAAAGGAATGTTTTTTAAAATGCTTAAACACAATTTTAAAGCTAGAGTTTCTTTTTTTATAAAAAACCTTAAACTTACTTATGGTACTGCCAAACACCTCTTTTTATTTATCCTTTTGATCTCTTACTCTTTAATAAAAGTATACAAAACTAAAAGCACTATTTATAAATTTATTTTACTTGGATCTGTTTTAATGTTAGCAAACAATGTACTGATCGCATTTGTAATGCACGCCATTAAAAGGTATGCGTTTTATTATTACTGGATTATATTTGCAATTATAATATTGATTTTGAGTGAGTTGTCAAAAAAAACATCCAATGAAAACTAAGTTATCAATCGTAATGCCGTGTTTAAATGAGATAGAAACTATTGAGCTTTGCATTTCAAAAGCTCAACAGTTTATGCGAACCCATAATATTGATGGGGAAGTCGTTATTGGAGATAACGGAAGTACCGATGGGTCCATTGAAAAAGCACTCGCCATGGGGGCGATTGTTGTGAATGTCAAAGAAAAAGGATATGGAAATGCTTCAAGAGGTGCTATTGAGGCCGCTAATGGGACCTATATTATCACCGCTGATACTGATGATAGTCATGATTTGTTGAATTTGAAACCATTTATCGTGAAACTTGACGAGGGCTACGAACTTGTCATGGGAAATCGTTTTAAAGGCGAACAAAGAAAAAATGCAATGCCTTTTTTACATAAATATGTTGGAAATCCAGTACTGACTTTTATTGGCAATTTGTTTTTCAAAACATCTATTGGAGATTTTCATTGTGGATTGAGAGGTTTCACCAAAGCTGCTTATGAAAAAATGGATTTAAACAGTCAAGGGATGGAGTTTGCCTCAGAAATTGTTGTGAAAGCCTCCATGTTAAAGTTAAATATTACCGAAGTCCCAACCACCGTTTTTGAGGCAGGTCGCACTAGAAAACCGCACTTAAGGACTTTCCCAGATGGATGGAGACATCTTCGGTTTTTGCTTTTATACAGTCCAAAATGGCTATTCCTTATCCCAGGAGTCCTTCTGTTTTTCACAGGAATCGTGGGGCTAATGGTTCTTTTAAATTCAGGTTCAGGTATTGAATATATTAGAGAGTCAACCTTGATATTAGGAATCATTTTATTTAGTTTTCAATTTGTTGTTTTTTATGGATTAACTAAGATATTTGCAGTAAACCATGGACTCATCCCAAAGAGTACTAATTACTCTACCCTTTTCCAATACTTTAACTTAGAAAGAGGTCTTGTTATAGGGGCTGCTCTGACTCTTTTAGGGAGTGTTTTACTATACACTGGATTTATTTCTGAACTTAAAATAGAATCCACGCTTAAATTCATATTCCCTGCTATTATTGCAATTGCATTAGGAATTCAAATAATTCTATTTAGCTTCTTTTTTAGCATTTTAGGACTCGCTGAAAAAAAGTAAAACCATTTTTTTTATTGACAATTATTAAGGTTTACTTAAAAGTTTTTAAACCTTAAGTAATTATTATTAAATTCGCCTTAAACTTCAATTTCAAACAATGGCGGATTTTAATTTCAAAAAATGGAACCTTATCTTAGGATGGCTTGCATTTTTAATAGCATTTATCACATATAGCCTCACAGTCGAACCGACGGTTAGCTTTTGGGATGCAGGTGAATATATTTTAACGTCTTCTAAACTACAAGTAGGACATCCTCCTGGAGCACCGTTTTTTCAGATGATGGGGGCGTTCTTTTCTATTTTCGCCACCGACCCTACTCAAATAGGATTAATGATTAATATGATGAGTGCTACGGCAAGTGCATTTGCTGTTTTGTTTATGTTTTGGACGATTGTATTGCTTATTAAACAAGTCGTTAAAACCGACACAAAACCTTCTAAAGGTCAAAATATTGCTATTTTAGGTGCTGCTTTCGTTGGGAGTCTATCCTTTGCGTTTACAGATTCGTTCTGGTTTAATGCCGTTGAAACTGAAGTGTATGCGATGGCAACTTTAATATTGGCCGTCATGTTTTACTTAGGACTCCGCTGGCAAAATGATATGTTTACGCCCAGAGGTAACAAATGGTTAGTGCTCATATCTTTTATTGTGGGTCTATCGTTTGGCGTCCACTTTTTGGGGTTGTTGACGATTCCTTCTATTGGTCTTATCTATTTTTTCAAAAACTATAAAACGGTGACGGTAAAGAATTTTATTCTTGCCAATGTTGCCGGCGTTGCTATTTTATTATTTGTGTTTAAACTACTCGCTCCTAACATTCTGCGGTATTTTAGTGCTTTAGAAATATTTTTTGTGAATTCTGTAGGGCTTCCGTTTAATTCGGGCTCTGTCATTGCATTTATAGCCTTAGTAGCGTTTGTTTACTTGGGGCTAAACTACACCCGAAAAAAAGGCTATATCTATCTTAATACGGGACTCTTATGCATCACGTTTGTCGTCGTTGGATTTTCGTCCTGGTTGTTATTGCCAATTCGAGCCAATGCCAACGTCACAGTTAATGAAAATAATCCTTCAAGTGCCCGAGAACTCCTCGCCTATTATAATCTAGAACAATATCCAAAAACACATTTGTTTTATGGGCCACAATTCACCGATCAATATGCAGGTTTAGACGAAAACCAACCTTATATTGATGACAAACCAAAATATGAAAAAGACAAGGCTGCTGGGAAATATGTGATTGTAAACGACTACAAAGACGGTTTACAAAACTACAACTCCGAACACGCTTCTTTATTACCAAGAATGTGGAGTTCTGAACACGCTGAAAACTATATGATGTTCTCTGGATTTTTGGAATTCTCAATTAAGAGTGAGTATCAAATGCAAAACGATTTACGAACCATCATCAATGACTTCAAAGGGGCTGTTGCAAATGGTGACGTCGATTACGAAGATTACAATGGCTTTCTAAAAAAATATGGGCGTTATATCGACATTCAAAAACCATCCCTCCTTCAAAATATTTATTACCTTTTTGATTATCAAATCGGATATATGTATTGGCGTTATTTTATGTGGAATTTTACCGGACGACAAGATGATGTTCAGGGTAAATTTGACTTGCACGGCAATTGGATTAGCGGAATTTCGTTTATTGACACTTATTTTTTAGGCATTTCTCAAGACAACCTCACTAGTGATGTTTTAAATAACAGGGCCAGAAACACCTATTACTTCTTACCTCTATTGCTAGGATTAATTGGATTATTCTTTCTTTTTAACCGAGATAAAAAACTCTTTTGGACGATGCTGGTGTTTTTCTTATTTACAGGAATCGCCATACAAGTCTATACAAACGTAAGGCCTTTTGAACCGCGTGAACGCGATTATTCGTTGGTAGGATCTTTTTACGTCTTTGCCCTTTGGATCGGATTTGGGGTCTTTGCCATCTATGAAAAATTGAGCAGCTACACAAAAACCAGCTTGTTAGCGCCCATTGTTAGCGGAGTCTGTTTGATCGCGGTTCCTGGAGTTTTAATCAGCCAAAATTGGGACGACCATGATCGGTCTAAAAGAGAAACGGCCCACGCGATGGCCATTCAGTATTTAGAATCTTGTGATCCCAATGCCATTATTTTTACAATAGGTGACAACGATACGTTTCCACTTTGGTATGCACAGGAAATTGAAGGCATTCGACGGGATGTGCGCGTCGTGTGTACGAGTTTATTAAATGTCGATTGGTACATTGATCAAATGAAACGCAAAGCGTATGAAAGCGATCCAATTCCCTCTCTATTGACACACGATCAGTATAAACTAGGAACCCGAGATTATATTATTAAGGAAGCCGTCACTAACGACACACTTAGTATTGATCAATTTTTAGGTTTTATTACAAGTGATGACCCACGTACGAAGTACAAACACGTTCTTGAACAACAAGGCTATGACCCAAGCGGACAACGCCGTCAAGATTTAAATGCAAATTACTTGCCTACAGAACATGTAAGAATCCCTGTTGACAAAAAATCTGTCTTAAAAAATGGAATTGTTAAAGCAAAAGATTCGACCTTAATTGTACCCTATATCGATATTAAAATCAAAGGGGCAGCACTCTACAAAAACCGTTTATTGATGTTGGATATTATCGCCAATAACAATTGGGAACGTCCCATCTATTTTACAGGCGGAGCGTTTGGAGATGAAGATTATATTTGGATGAAAGACTACTTACAACTCGATGGTTTGGTGTACAAGTTAGTCCCTATAAAAACACCGGTCGCTAAAGACAATCCGTTTGATATGGGTCGTATTGACTCGGATAAAATGTACGAAATGGTCACCAATTGGGATTGGGGTAATAACGGAGATCCCTCAATGTATCATGACATCGAAACCCGAAAAAATAGTTTAACCTACCGCGGTAACTTAGCACGACTCATTGAAGTGTTAATCCAAGAAGGTGAATTAGAAAAAGCAGAAGAAATTGCAGATTTAGCAATGGCAAAAATGCCCGTTGATCTCTTTGGATTCTACACCTTATTAGAACCTTATATTGGCTCATATTATGAATTAGAAACCACAGAAAAAGCCCGTAAATTATTCATAAATGTGAGCTCTAAATACCAAGAAAGTCTAAGTTATTACAGCACCCTTTCTGAGTACAATCAATCCAAGTATATACAAACCATCTACAATGATATTGAGCGCTACAGAAGTTTAGTGGACGTGACTACTTTTTATGAAACTGAAGAGTTTATTAAAACAGAAATGGAGAAATTCAATAGTTACCTTAGACTCTTTACTGGCGAACCTGAAGCGGAAGAGTTGAAGGATAAAGAAGTGTTAGATTCTACATTTTTGAACTCTGAAGGGTCTTAACGAAGGCTATACATATTCTTGAATGCGACCAATAATCGTATTGGCGTCGAGCTCACCACTTTGGCGCCATTTCATGTCGCCTGATTTATAAATAATTAAAGTTGGCAATCCTTTGATGCGTAGTGCTTCCGAGAGGTCTTTGTTTTTGTCGACGTCAATTTTTATAACGCGCGCCTTGTCTCCCATTGCAGCTGCAACATGTCTAAGTACATCGTGCATCGCTTCAGATTCATCACTCCATTCGGTGAAAAATTCAAACAATACTGGAATTTCAACATCTATTAACTCTCCAAATTTTGACATATCATGGTGTTTTATGGATCAACCTTCAATGATAATTTTACTTAACTATGATCGTATTCAACCCTAAAAATAAGTAATTTACTGGGGTAAATATAACATTTTCTGATATTTAAGCGTTATTAATCCCTTTTTTTAGCGTTATAACGGAGATTTCAGGCCATATTCCAACCCGCCCAGGGAATGCTAAAAAGCCAAATCCACGGTTCACATTTATGTATTGCCCTGCTTTTTCGTAGATGCCGGCCCAGTATTTATAGCGCCATTTAATAGGGCTCCATTTGATCACTCCTGGGATCTCAATTCCAAATTGCATCCCATGGGTATGACCACTAAGCGTCAAATGATACTGTTGTGAATCTTTGATAACTTCGTACTGCCAATGCGAAGGATCATGACTTAAAAGTATTTTAAAATCCGCAGGGTCAACTGCTGAAGTTGCAAGTTTTAAATCGCCTTTTTGCTTAAATCCCTTCCCCCAGTTTTCGACACCTATGATTGCCAAACGATCGCCAGATTTTTCAATAAACCGACTTTCGTTTCTCAATAAATCAAACCCCATGTCTTTTTGGATGTCTAATAATTCTTGAAAGTTTTCTGCTTTCGCTTCATCTGAAGGCCATCGGGTATAATCGCCATAATCATGGTTTCCCAAAATAGAGAACACACCATCAGGCGCTTTTAATTTTGAAAAAGTAGATTTCCAAGGACGCATTTCTTTTGACTTACTATTGACTAAATCACCTGTAAACATAATCACATTAGACGCTTGCTGGTTGACTAAATCAACCGCATATTCAATTTTTTCTTTGTTGTCAAAACTACCACTGTGAATGTCGCTTATTTGTGAAATCTGATACCCATCAAAAGCAGCGGGTAAGTCCTCAAAATATAAGGTGTATTTTAAAACTTTAAAATTATATTTCCCTTTTGTAATTCCATAAAGTATGGATATAAATGGGATGGCGGCTAATCCTAATGCCAGTTGTCCAATAAATTTTCGTCTGGAACTAAAAAATGCGGAAGGTTCTTCTGGTTTTGAAATAAAGTAATTAACCCCTGCTTCAAAGAGTCGATAAACATCCTCCCCAAACATAAAAATAACCAATACTAACTTTGGAACATAAACCAACACAAGTACTGCAAATGCTACATAAAAACCTTGGTTACCTCCTGCGCCTCTATCGAAGGTCATTGCTTGGTAGACAAAAACGCCTAGTACTGCGAGTGAAATGATAGCATATCCATAAGTCACCAACGGATTTCTAACCACGCTTCTTAGACTTTGTAGCGCATAAAAATCTAAGGATAAAACAAGGAGTAAAAAAATTATTAATCGAATCATATTCAGTAAGAGTCAGCGGCAAAAGTAAAACAAAAGCGTATGATATTAGAGTTAATATTTTTATTTAACGATACTTTTAGATTTGTAAAATTTTAGTATATTCCTAAAATAAATTATGAACTGTAAATTTGACACTAAACTTGAGTACTAATTAGGTGCGTTTTTTCGTATTTAAAAACCTATTAAAAAAATTAAAAACTATTTTAATCTCAATGTACAAAAAATTGTGTTTTATAAAAGCCTATTTACTGAATGTTACCTTTCTAGTATTGTGCCTTTTTTCTATGGCACAAACATTTAACCCTGAAATAGAAAACTATTCTATTGAAGACTATGGGGCTGATAATCAAAATTGGGGTATCGATATAGATAATAACGGGATTATTTATGCCGCCAACAACCGTGGGTTGCTAAAATATAATGGCGAAATATGGCAGTTATTCGAACTTCCTAATAGAACTATAATAAGGTCAGTATTGATAGTAAATGATACTATATACACAGGGTCTTATGAAGAATTTGGATATTGGAAAAAAGATGATTTAGGTAACCTTTCGTATACATCATTAAATAATCTATTTGGGGAAGATTACGAGTTTAAAAGTGATGAGTTCTGGCAGATAGTAAAACATGGCAATGATATCATTTTTAGGTCTTTTGGTGGCGTTTATATATATAATGGAAATAATATTATTTCAGTACCAAATAGTCAAGAAGTTTCAAATTTTACAATTTATGATAACAGGTTAATTGTTGGTAATTTAAAAAATGGACTTCAAGAACTAATAAATGGAAAATTAGTGCCGTTTGTACTTTCAAGTAAAAATTACAATTTCGATAACATAGCAAATATAGTTTCCAATAATGAAAAAAAACTATTCTTTTTTGACACGAATAAGGGAGGGTATATTTACAATTCTAATCAACTTTTACGACTACCAAAAAAGATAAATACACTTTTAGATAAATACATTTTAAATAAAACGGTATTTCTAGATGTTTATAGAATAGCTTTCGGAACAGTTAAAAATGGTATTATCATTTATAATCTAAAGAACCAAGATACTCAGTATATATCAAAAGAGTCTGGACTTTATAATAACACTATTTTAGGTCTTGAATTTCATGAGGGTAACCTTTGGTGTGCATTGGATAATGGTATCAGTAGAATAAATTTTGATAGCCCCTATTTATATTATAAAGACCATACAGGTACTTTAGGAACGGTCTATGATGTGGCATTTTTTAATGATAAATACTATTTAGCAAGTAATACGGGTATTTACTCATTTACAGATGACAGTAAACTAAATTTTATTCAAGGTTCTGAAGGACATGTTTGGGATTTAACAGTATTTGAAAACCAGCTTTTTTTTGGGCATAATGATGGAACTTTTTATATAGAGAATGATAGTCTTCATCGTGTTGGTTCAAGTACTGAAGGTGTTTTTGGATATTTCAATATTCCAAATAAGAAACAATGGTTCTTACAAGGGGAATATAATGGAGTTAATCTTTTAAAAAAAGTTAACAATAAATGGATTAGTAAGGAAATAAAAAACATTGATTTCCCTGTAAATAATATTGTATTTGAATCGGAATATGTGATTTGGGCCACACATCCATATAAAGGTCTTTATCAGATAAAATTTAAGGAAGATTATACAGAAACTTCACAAATAGTCTATTATGGTAATGATAAAAATTTCAATCAATATAAAACGAGAATTTATAACTTAAATGGTTCAGTTGTCTTCTATAATTCAAAAAAGTGGTTGCAGTATTTTAAAAATAAAGATAGCATTGGTTTATATAAAGATTTTCAACAATTTAATGCTAAGAGTTTAATATTTAAAGAGCATAATGGTGGCTGGTTTATAGATGACAATGAAGCCGGTGTCATTACATACTATTATAATAAATTTAAAAAGACTCTTGAGGTTGATGCATTAGAGATCAGAAAACGTTCAGTGTCCAAATATGAGAAAATTGAAATTAAGGATGATTCATTACGGATTTTAAATTTAAATGATGGTTTTGCAATTTTCAATATAAATAAATTGAAAATGAAAGAGGCGTCAATTACAAATTCACCTATTATAGATAAAATATATTCTAATCGAAAACAGTTTTCAGTCAACGATTCCCTATTACGTTTTCCTTATAAGGATGCACAATACCTTTCTTTTGAAGTTTATACACCTAATCAATACGGTAATGACCATGTTTATTCCTTGTCTGGAGAGATAAATCAAAGAGAATTAATTAGAGACGGAAAATTTACATTACAAAATCTAGCTTATGGAAATTATACCTTATCAATCAAAAACAAGGGTATGCATTCTGAATTAAAACATATAAAAGATTTTCGTTTTAAGGTAATACCCCCTTGGTACTTATCCATATTTATGAAAATTGTCTATTTTTTATTAATAGTTTGTGTGTGTTTAATAATATTTAAAATCAATAAAAGAAGAATCCGAAGACAACAATTAGCATTGAAAAAAATGCATATTCGAAAAACTCAAGAGAAAATCTATCAATTAGAAAAGGAAAACCTTGAAAAAGAAGTGAAGATAAAGCAACGAGAATTAACGAATACTACCGATTCTATTATAAGAAAAAATGAAACAATTATGGTGATGTATAATGAACTTAAACGCTTAACAGAAGCATCTACCAATCCATCAAGAACAAAAAAAATTTTAGAAATATCAAAAAAAAATATTAGAGGAACAAATGATTGGAAGGTTTTTGAATCCAATTTTAATGAGCTCAACCGAGATTTTTTTAAAAAACTAATTGCTATACATCCCAAACTCACTTCCAAAGATTTAAGGTTATGTGCTTATATAAAAACAGGGTTGACTTCTAAAAAAATTGCCTTTTTGATGGGTATTAGTTTACGAGGCGTTGAATTACACCGCTATCGTTTAAGAAAAAAATTAAACATTAATTCAAAGGATAATTTCTTCCATTTTTTAAGGAAACTTTAGAAATTTAGAACTCAAAAAAAGTCCCTAAGACCTAATATTACTCAACTTATAACTACATTAAATACACAGTAATATGTTAAAGTTATATTTCATTATAATACATAAATAATTAACAATCAGGTTAATATAAATAGTCCGCGTAAAAAAGTACTACTACAATATTGTCTTTGTTATATATTTGGTTTCAGTAATTTCTATGAAACCAAAATCTAAATTATGCAAACTAGACTATTTACTACATTTATTTTTTTATTCATTACATATACACTACTGTAGCGCAAGAGCCTATTACGGGAACGGTTACAGATGAAAATGCAGTGCCTCTTTCAGGAGCAACCGTTATAATAAAAGGGACGTCTTATGGCGTTCAAACCGATTTTGACGGCGTCTTTCAACTTCAAGCAAATATTCGGAGATATTTTGTCTGTTAGCTATCTTGGCTGACCAATTAAAAAATTGATTACAGCCCCTGCCATACATTTAACCCATAGATTTCTAACCACACTTCTAAAACTTTGAAGGGCATAAAAATCTAATGCTAAAACAAGAACTACAAAAATTATTAATCGAATCATATTCGGATAGAATCAAGCGCAAAAATAAAACAAAAGCAAATGATAATTGGGTTAATAATTTTATTTAACTATACTTTTAGATTTGGGAATTTTCACTATATTTCTAATCTTTAAACAAAAAATACAATTTACGGCACTTATATCGTTTCTGAGCTAGTTCTGTAACCATTAACTTTACATATTAAACACCATTTTTATGAGCACTAAAAACAACAATTCCGCCTTAACGACCCTTGTCACAGTTTTCTTTTTCTGGGGGTTTATTGCCGCTTCAAACGGCGTTTTTATCCCTTTTTGTAAAACCTATTTTAGCATTGATCAATTTCAATCTCAACTCGTTGATTTTGCCTTTTATGGCGCCTATTATTTAGGAGCTCTCTTGCTTTTCATCCTATCAAGTGCGGTTAAAAAAGATATTCTTAATAATTGGGGCTACAAAAATGGGATTGTATATGGATTATTAATTTCTGCTCTTGGGGCTTTATTGATGTATCCTTTTGTTGATGGCGCACAACAAGGCGATACGTCTGTGTTTTATTTGGTGTTATTGGCTTTGTTTATTGTAGGACTCGGATTTTCACTACAACAAACAGCTGCAAATCCTTTTGCCATTGCGCTCGGTGACCCAGAAACTGGTTCGCATCGACTTAATCTCGCAGGAGGCGTTAATTCATTTGGAACAACCATCGGGCCTATTGTTATTGCATTAATTATTTTTGGATCCACTCCTTTATCAGGGGATGAACTCAACCAAATGATTCTAAATAATGAAATAAAACTAACCACTGTTCAATTGCTTTACTTGGGCGTTGGAGCGTTGTTTTTGGTCGCCGCAGCATTATTTCATTTTTCTAAAAAATTACCCAATACAAAAACGGATGAAGTATTTGAGCCCGCTAATAAAGCTAAAAATACACTCATTGTGCTAACGGTCGTTATTGGGGTTTGTTTTACAATGATTTTTAGCACGTATTCAAGTGGAGAAGTCACCACTGAAGCGCTTGAAAACAAACGACTCTTATTATTGTTAATTGCGCTATTGGCCGTTGTTGTAAGTATCTTTTTCGCAAATACACGAGCAACAAAAAACCCAGATGGCTGGGGTGCAATGAAATATCCACAATTGGTTTTGGGAATGTTAGCAATCTTTACCTATGTTGGCGTGGAAGTGACGATTCAAAGTAACCTAGGCGAGCTTTTAAAATCGGTTGCAGATAAAGTCAGTAATCTCAATGCTTTAGGATTAAAAGTGATGAATGATGCTGAAATTGCGCCGTTCATCTCACTCTATTGGGGCGGTATGATGATTGGTCGATGGGTTGGTGCTATTAGTGTTTTTAACCCGAGTAAAGGGCTTAAGAAATGGTTGCTTATTTTAGTGCCTTATGTCGCTTTTGGCGTGATTCTATTGGTTAATTTTGGGAAATATTCTTCAACAGAAATTTTATTATTTAGTGTCTGTGTTGCCATTCAGGTGGGTGGATTTTTTATCGCAAAAGACAACCCTATTAAAACATTGAAAATATTTAGCACCTTGGGCGTTATTGGCGTCATTATTGGCATATTTGCATCAGGTCAATTGGCACTATACGCATTGCTTTCAGGTGGCTTATTTTGTTCGATCATGTGGCCTTGTATTTTTACATTAAGTATTTCTGGATTAGGAAAATACACGTCACAGGGGTCTGCTTTTTTAATTATGATGATCTTAGGCGGTGCTATTATCCCCCCTCTACAAGGGAAGTTGGCAGATATTTTTAGCATTCAATCCTCGTATTGGATTGCGGTTGCTTGTTTTGCTTACCTTCTTTTTTACGCTTACAAAACCAAAAGTGTCCTCGAAAAGCAAGGAATCACTCAAAATGATTAATTAACTAAAATACCGTAAACTCACCATAATGGCTGACCAAAAACGCTTATTTCTTCTTGATGCTTATGCTTTAATTTTTAGAGGCTATTATGCGTTTATTAAAAACCCTCGGATTAATTCCAAAGGGCTTGACACCTCAGCAATTCTTGGGTTCACAAACTCCTTATTAGATGTCATCAAAAGAGAACGGCCAGATCATTTGGCGGTTTGTTTTGACAAAGGGGGCAGTAAGGACCGGGTCGAAATTTTTAAGGAGTATAAAGCCAATAGAGATGCCACGCCTGAAGGCATCAAGACTGCAGTACCTTATATCTATCAAATATTAGAGGCGATGAACATTCCTGCCGTTGTCAAAGAAGGATTTGAAGCAGATGACATCATTGGAACCCTTGCTAAAAAGGCAGAAAAAGAAGGTTTTAAAACCTTTATGGTCACACCCGATAAAGATTTTGCACAATTGGTGAGTGACAATATTTTTATGTACCGTCCCATGTTTGGAGGTGGGTATGAAACTTGGGGAGTGGAAGAAATTAAAGCAAAATTTGAGATCGAAGACCCGCTTCAAGTGATCGATTTTTTAGGGATGAAAGGCGATGCGTCTGACAACATCCCTGGCCTTCCTGGTGTGGGCGATAAAACCGCTAAAAAATTACTCGCTCAATACGGAAGTATGGAAAACCTTTTGGCAAATACCCATGAGCTCAAAGGAAAGATGAAGGAAAAAATTGAAGCCAATGCAGAACTTGGACTTTTATCTAAAAAACTAGCCACCATTCTATTGGATGTTCCGGTAGAGTTCGATGCAAAAAGTTTTGAATTAACGGCTCCAGATTCTGAAAAAGTAGGGGCTATTTTTCAAGACTTAGAGTTCAAACGCTTAATCGATAATTTTAATAAAACATTTGCTGTAAAACCCCCTGAAAGTACGACTTCAGAACCGGCAGCTACGACCCCCACTCCAGCCACAAACCCAACACCTCAAGCGGGGGCTGGACAATTTTCATTGTTTGGTGGAGACGAACCGGAAGTACCTGTAGCAGCACTAACTTACGGAAGAGAAACAGCGACATCAACCCCTCACTTTTATCAAAATGTGACGGGCAATTTAGGATTAAAACTATTTATCAAACAGCTCATGTCTCAAACATCGGTGTGTTTTGATACTGAAACAACAGGACTCAATCCCCTTAAAGCAGAACTTGTCGGTATTGCTTTTTCTTGGGAAGCGCATAAAGGGTTTTATATTTCGTTTCCAGAGTCTTTCGAAGAATCTCAAAAATTAATTGAATTATTTAGACCCTTTTTTGAAGCGACTCATATCGAAAAAATTGGTCAAAATTTAAAATATGATTTAAAGGTCTTACACAAATATAAAATAGAAGTCAAAGGCCCCTTGTTTGACACAATGATTGCCCATTATTTGATCAATGCAGACATGCGTCATAACATGGAAGTCCTTGCTGAAACCTATTTGAATTATGCCCCTATTTCCATTACAGACCTCATTGGTAAAAAAGGAAAGAATCAACTGTCGATGCGCGATGTGTCGATTGAAAAACTGACGGAATACGCTGTTGAAGATGCCGATATTACCTTTCAGTTAGCGCGTCATTTCAAAAAAGAACTGACCGATGCCGATTCTTTAAAATTATTTAATGAAATCGAAATTCCATTAGTAAAAGTATTAGCATCTATGGAACTCGAAGGCATCAAGCTAGACACAGATTTTCTAAAATCGCTTTCAGGCGATTTAAATGAGGACATTGCTGCCTTAGAAACAAAAATATATGAAGCGGCAGGCGAAACTTTCAATATCGCATCGCCCAAACAATTGGGCGTCATTCTCTTTGAAAAATTAAAGCTGGTCGAGAAACCAAAGAAAACCAAAACGGGTCAGTATAGTACTGCTGAAGATGTATTGTCTTATTTGGCAAAGGAACACGAAATTATTCAAAATGTATTAGATTACAGAGGACTCGCTAAACTCAAAAGCACCTATGTAGATGCGCTTCCAGAGCAAGTTTTAGACGTCACTGGTCATATTCATACGGAGTACATGCAAACGGTGGCTGCCACTGGACGACTGAGCAGTACCAATCCAAACCTTCAAAATATTCCGATCCGAACCGAACGCGGGCGTCAAGTGCGAAAAGCGTTCATTCCAAGAAATGAGGAGTACGTCCTATTAGCGGCCGATTATTCTCAAATTGAGTTACGCGTCATTGCGGCGATGAGCGAAGAAGAAACCATGATGGAAGCCTTTAAAAACGGTGAAGACATTCATGCGTCGACCGCGGCGAAAGTCTTTAATGTGCCGTTAGCAGAAGTGACTAGAGAACAGCGTGGAAATGCCAAAACAGTCAACTTTGGAATTATTTATGGCGTGTCGGCTTTTGGGTTGAGCAATCAAACTGATTTGAGCCGTTCTGAAGCCAAAGAGTTGATTGAAACCTATTATGAGACCTATCCTAAGCTTCGGAAATACATAAGTTCACAGGTCGATTTCGCAAGAGATCATGGCTATGTAACTACTTTGTCCAACCGACGCCGTTATCTCAAAGATATCAACTCTCGAAATGCAATTGTACGCGGTGCTGCCGAACGAAATGCCGTCAATGCACCCATCCAAGGAAGTGCCGCAGATGTCATCAAAATTGCGATGATTAACATCTATAATAAGCTAGAAGAAGGCGGCTTTAAAACCAAAATGTTGTTGCAAGTTCATGATGAATTGGTCTTTGATGTTTATAAGCCCGAATTGGAAACCATGAAAGTATTAATTAAACAAGAAATGGAGAACGCCTATACCTTAAGCGTTCCCTTAGATGTTGAAATGGATATGGGTGAGAATTGGCTAGAAGCCCATTAAATTTTAAAGCTCTAAAGCGTTTTTCTGTTAACTTATTTCAGGACGGAACTATTTGTTTAAGTCATAGAATACGGAGCAGGGGATTTGGGTTAGTGGTGTCGGTGTTTTTGAAATCAAATTCCATAAAAATTAGACATCAAAAAACAGGACGTTTCCTTAGTAATAAAATTTTATAATCAAAACATGATACGAGACAAAAAGCATCAAATATTTTTCATTTGGTGCTTTTTTTGTATTTTTGGTACATATAAAAATAATGCGGGATAAAATGACTCTTATTAAAAAACTTGAAAAACTACCTCCAAAACGAGAAGAAATAGAAACGCTTCATATTTTACGCCAATTAAGCAAGTCATCAACTGCATTGGGCGAGCTGAAAGGAATTGCAAAGACAATTCCTAATCAAACAATGCTAATAAATGCAGTCGTCTTACAAGAAGCTAAAGACAGTTCTGAAATTGAAAATATCATAACAACACAAGATGAATTATATAAAGCTCTTTCCACTTCTACAAATCAACCATCACAAATTAAAGAGGTAATTAACTATAGAAAAGCAATATTTCTAGGTGCAGACATAATTAACAATCAAGGGTATTTAAGACAAAAAGACATTGCTGAATTACAAAAGACCATTATTGAAAATAATGCTGGAGTTCGGAATATGGCAGGAACTGTTTTAAAAAATGATAAAACAGGAGAAGTCGTTTATACACCTCCACAAGAAAAAGACGAAATACTAGATTTACTTTCAAACTTTCTTGACCATTTTAACATTGTAGACACAGACATATCTCCTTTAATTAATCTAGCCATCTTGCATTATCAATTTGAAAGCATTCATCCATTTTATGATGGAAACGGAAGGACTGGAAGAATATTAAATATTCTTTACTTAATCATAAACGGACTAATAGATATCCCTATCCTTTACCTAAGTTCTTACATTAATGATAATAAATCTGAATATTATAAACTATTAAACAAAGTCAATAAAAATAATGAATGGGAAAACTGGATTGTATATATGCTAAAAGCAGTAGAGGTAACTTCTAATAAAACAGTTGAAAAAATTAATTCAATTAAAAGTTTACTTGAAAAAACCATTCTTGTCGCTCAAGAAAAAGCAACTAAAGTTTATCGCAAAGAATTAATTGAACTACTATTTGAGCATCCTTATTCCAAAATAGAATATGTAGTCGAAAGACTTGGAGTTGAAAGAAAAGCAGCATCAAGATACTTAAAACAATTAGAAGAGGTTGGAATATTAGAATCTCAAAAAATTGGACGAGAAACTATATACATAAACACAGAATTGATAGAAATATTAAAAAGAAACTAAGCCCAACAATGGCTAAAAAACACAGGGGTTTTGGTGGGGAATTGAAAGTTTTGAGCTTAAATTGAAAACCGCTCTGCAAAGTCTCCTGACTTAGCAGGAAATAAAAAAGATAAGAGTGAGTTTCAAACAAAAGATGTGGAGAATGATATTAATGAGCTCATTTAAAAAAGAAATTTCATCATCATTACCACCATTTTAATTTAAGATTATTTCTATTTTGCTAATCTAAAGGCTGGTGTGCGAATCCATTCGCGTTCCAAATAAATTTTGTGGGCCACCAACGCCAACTAGCGCGAGCATCTTTTGCGCTTGCCCATTAACTTTACAGCTCTAGTGCGTTTTTAACATCTTCATCCATCAAAAATTCTTGTGGATTTTCGAGCGCTTCTTTCACCGCTACAAGGAACCCAACCGATTCTTTTCCGTCAATAATTCGATGGTCATAGGATAAGGCAACGTACATAATCGGACGAATGACGACTTCACCATTAAGGGCGACTGGACGTTCCACGATATTATGCATTCCAAGAATTGCACTTTGAGGTGGATTGATGATCGGCGTTGAAAGCATACTTCCAAAAACACCACCATTCGTAATTGTAAAGGTGCCTCCCGTCATTTCATCCACGGTAATTTGTCCATCACGGGCAAGAATTGCCAAGCGTTTCACTTCCGATTCTACGCCTCTAAACGTTAAGTCCTCCGCGTTTCTAATCACGGGAACCATTAAACCTTTTGGTCCTGAAACGGCGATACTGATATCACAGAAATCATAGGAAATCATTTCTTTTCCATCGATCATAGAATTGACCGAAGGAAATAATTTTAATGCACGCACTACGGCGAGCGTAAAGAAGCTCATAAATCCGAGTCCAACACCGTGCTTTTCTTTAAAGGTCTCTTTGTATTGTTTTCTCAATTCAAAAATTGGCGACATATCAACTTCATTAAACGTCGTTAACATCGCCGTTTCATTTTTGACAGCCACCAAGCGTTCTGCTACTTTTCGACGTAACATAGATAGTTTAGAACGCGACACACCACGACCTTCTACGTTAGTTGATTGTCCCATCGCTGGAACCGCCTTTACGGCGTCTTCTTTAGTAATGCGTCCATCTTTTCCAGTACCGACAATGGTCGTGGAATCCATCCCTTTTTCAGATAATATTTTTTTAGCCGCAGGACTCGCAGCGCCTGTAGCATAGGTTGTGTTAACTGGTGTTTCAACTTTTGGTGTTACCACCACTTCCGGAGTGGAAGCCGTCGTTGTAGGGGCGTCTCCTCCTTCTGGTTTTGCAGCACTCGTATCTATCAAACACACCACAGCACCAACGTCCACGGCATCGCCGACCTCCGCTTTAAACGTTACGGTTCCACTGGCTTCTGCTGGCAACTCTAAGGTTGCTTTATCGCTATCAACCTCAGCAATAGCTTGATCTTTTTCTACATAATCGCCTTCTTGAACTAACCATTCTGCAATTTCAACTTCTGTGATGGATTCGCCTGGAGAAGGCACTTTCATTTCTAAAATCATTGTGTGTTTATTTTAGTTTTTTACGTTGATTGTCTTTTGTTTTATCAAAAACAAAATCTATTATTTCTTGATGTCTTTTTTTAGATCGTGTGGAGCTTCCTGCGGCGGGCGCACTATAACTTCGTCTAGAGGCGGATCGCCAATTTCTAGCAGCGTCGATATGCATTAAAATGTGGGCATACGCCCCCATATTTCTTGGTTCTTCTTGTGCCCAGACAATATCATCGGCATTTGTGTATTTTGAAATGACGGCTTCAATTTCTTTTTCTGGAAGTGGAAATAATTGTTCGACGCGAACTAAAGCAATATCGGTTCTTCCTAACGTTTCTTGTGCTTCCAATAAATCGTAATAAAATTTACCCGTCACAAAAACTAAGGTTTTAACTTCTGTGGCTTTTGCTGTGGTATCATCAATTAGCATTTGAAAACTTCCGTTTGCAAATTCTTCTACTGAAGACACGACTTTTGGATGACGTAATAAACTCTTTGGCGTGAATACAATCAATGGTTTTCTGAAATCTGCTTTTAATTGACGTCGTAATAAATGAAACATGTTGGCAGGCGTTGTACAATCGGCAATAAACATATTGTCTTTTCCACAAAGTTGAAGGTAACGTTCCATTCGACCCGACGAATGTTCAGCCCCTTGGCCTTCATATCCATGTGGCAATAATAGGACGATTCCATTTGGTGTTTTCCATTTGTCTTCACCACATGAAATGTATTGGTCAATCATAATTTGAGCGCCATTACTGAAATCTCCAAATTGAGCTTCCCAGATTGTAAGCGTGTTTGGACTTGCCATTGCATAGCCGTAATCAAAACCAACTACCCCGTATTCTGACAATAAGGAGTTGTAAATATTAAATTGCCCTTGATTTGGACTTATATTTTTAAGGAGGACCACTTCTTCTTCACTGTCTTCTACTTTAACTACCGCATGACGGTGCGAAAAAGTCCCTCGTTCAACATCCTGACCAGAAATACGGACATTGAAACCTTCTTCTAAAAGGGAGCCATAGGCAAGGTGTTCGGCCATCGACCAATCGAGCTTATTATTGTCAAACATTTGTTGACGTGCTTCTATCAGGCGTGAAATCTTACGTATAAATTTTTTATCTTTAGGAAGCGAAGCTATAATCTTAGTGATTGAAACCAGTTTTTCTTTTGGAAAGGTGGTATCGATCGTAGCTAGCATTTTATTTGCTTTGGCTCTGGGGAAATTTTCCCAAGCCTCTTGCATAAACGGTGTGATAACGGTTTTATCTTCTTGTCTCGACGATTTTAATTCCGTTTCTAAAGAAGCCTTATAATCTTGTTCAAGTTTAGAAACATAGCTTGAATCAATCACTCCTTCATCCATTAGTTTTTGCGCATAAATATCGCGTGGATTGTTATGATTTGCAATCGCTTTATACAGTTTAGGTTGTGTAAAACGAGGTTCATCGCCTTCGTTATGACCATATTTTCGATAGCCCAATAAATCGATAAACACATCGCGCTTAAACTGCATTCTGAAATCGAGTGCAAAAATCATAGAGTGCACTACGGCCTCGGCATCATCGGCATTGACATGCAAGACTGGTGAAAGCGTCACTTTCGCAACATCTGTACAATAGGTTGATGAGCGTGCATCTAAATAGTTAGTCGTAAATCCAATTTGGTTATTGACTACAATATGAATCGTTCCATTGGTTTTATAGCCGTCTAGTTGTGCCATTTGAACAACTTCGTACACGAGGCCTTGCCCTGCAATCGCAGCATCGCCGTGCACCACAATTGGCAACACTTTACTGGCGTCTTCGGGCTTAAATTTATCTTGTTTAGCTCTTGTAATTCCTTCCACAACGGCTCCTACAGTTTCGAGGTGTGATGGGTTTGGTGCGATGCTCAAGTTAATTCGATTGCCATTATCGGTCAATCGGTCACTCGTCCAACCAAGATGGTATTTTACATCGCCATCAAAGACTTCTTCTTCATAATCTTTTCCATCAAATTCACTAAAAATATCACTAGCCGATTTTCCAAAAATATTGGTCAACGTACTCAAACGACCACGATGGGCCATTCCCATGACAAATTCTTTGACACCATAAGCGGCGGCTTTTTCAATGATCACATCAATCGCAGGGATTAAAGATTCATTTCCCTCTAATGAAAATCGTTTTTGCCCTACATATTTTGTGTGCAAAAAGGTCTCAAACGAAACGGCTTCATTTAGTTTTTTGAGGATATGTTTTTTTTCATCAGCCGTAAAATTACGCTGATTATCATTATTGTTGATTTTATTTTGAATCCATTGACGTTCATTCGGTCGACGGATATACATGTATTCTACGCCTATTGCATCGCAATAAATCGCTTCAAGATGTTTTTGAATCTCGCGTAAACTTTGGGGTCCAATGCCTATAGTATCGCCTGCGTTAAAAACAGTATCTAAATCTTTAGAGGACAATCCAAAGTTTTCTAAATCGAGTGAAGGCGAATATTTTCTTCGATCTCTAACAGGGTTTGTTTTGGTAAATAAATGGCCTCGAGTTCGATAATCATCAATTAATTTTACAACTTGAAACTCTTTCTGTACATGCTCTGGAATTTGAGTTTTAACGCCTTCCACAATATCATCAGAAACCTCAAACCCTTCGCTGCCAAAATCATAGCCTTGAAAGAAAGCTTTCCAGCTTGGCTCAACGCTATCTGGGTCTTGTTGGTATTGTTCGTACAGATCCGCAAAATAGGCGGTATGAGCGGCGTTTAAAAAAGAATACTTATCCATGAATTAATAATTCTATTTTTTCTTTAGAAAAATATTGTCAAAAATACGATTTTTCACGAATATGAGATGTGAAAACGAGATAAATATAAAGATATTTTAATGGAATCAAGGTTTATTAAAAAGATCAAGGGGAGTTGTATCCCAATTAATGTTTATAACCGCCTAACTACGGTTCGTTTTAATAACTGACAAAAGTCATCTTTTTAAAGCTTTATTAGAGATATTTTTGATGTAATAATTAACATCTAAAACCCCTTATTTATAAATTAACAACTAGTAATCATGATCGTAAAACAAAAATCAAAAATGAGAATATCATTTGTAGCGTTTACAATGATAACAATGCTTTTTTCGGGCTGTAAAGACGCCGATAAAACTGAAAAACCAAGCACTGCTGACATCCCTGTAAGCAGAGAAATGACCGCTGAATTAACGTCGCCTCCCAATGTACCAAGACCTGTGGGAAGACGAAAGGCTAAAAAGCTTATTGTTAACATGGAAGTTCTTGAAAAAGAAGGAACTATGACCGATGGGACTACTTATAATTATTGGACTTTTGGCGGTTCTGTACCAGGGAGTTTCATTCGGACTAGAGTTGGTGATGAAGTGGAGTTTACACTCTCAAATCACCCAGACAATAAATTACCGCATAACATTGATTTACATGCTGTAACAGGTCCTGGAGGTGGCGCAACATCTTCTTTTGTAGCACCTGGTCATGAAAAAAAATTCAATTTTAAAACCTTAAATCCTGGATTGTATGTTTACCACTGTGCAACGGCTCCCGTTGGAATGCACATTGCAAATGGCATGTACGGTTTAATTTTGGTTGAACCAAAAGGCGGATTGCCCTTGGTTGACAAAGAATACTACATAATGCAAGGGGATTTTTATACTAAAGGAGAAAATGGAGCCCCTGGATTACAATCTTTTGATATGCAAAAAGCCGTTGATGAAGATGCCGATTATGTGGTGTTTAATGGTAGTGTAGATGCTTTAACAGGCGATAATGCCATCACTGCAAATGTTGGCGAAACAGTGCGTTTATATGTTGGAAATGGTGGCCCTAATTTAGTATCCTCATTTCACGTTATAGGGGAAATCTTTGACAAAGTTCGTGTTGAAGGCGGTAGCATGATTAATGAAAATGTTCAAACCACATTAATCCCTGCTGGAGGCGCAGCGATTGTAGAGTTTAGAGTCGACGTTCCAGGAACTTTCATCTTGGTAGACCACTCTATTTTTAGAGCATTCAACAAAGGCGCCCTAGGGATGCTTAAAGTAGAAGGCGAAGAAAATAAAGCAATCTATTCTGGAGTAGTTCAAGAAGGAATTTACCATCCAGAAGGGGGCGGCATCCAACAAATGCCAGAAGGAAAGAAGACTGTTAAAGTTGCCAATTCTAATAAAAGTCTGGCAATGAAAATGGAATCTGGAAAGCAAATTTATACGCAAACGTGTTTTGCTTGTCACCAGGCCGAAGGTCAAGGAATCCCAAATGCATTTCCGCCATTGGCAAAATCAGATTACTTAAATGCTGATGTCAATCGTGCAATTAAAATTATTCTTAAAGGAAAGTCGGGGGAAATTACTGTGAACGGTAAAAAATATAATAGCGTTATGACTAGACAAACGATTAGTAATGATGAAATTGCTGATGTACTAACCTATGTCTACAACTCATGGGGCAACAACAAAACAAATGTAACAAAGGCTCAAGTTGATGCCGTAAAAAGCGGACATTAAACTAATGAACTCTCAATGAAACCTATTAATAGATTGATAATTTGCATTACACTACTCTTTAGCCTGACTGCAAATTGTCAATCTAAAATGGTGCTGATAAAAGGAGGAACTTACACACCTCTTTATGGTCGAGATTCGTTAAAAGTGAACGTCTCAGATTTTAAGATAGATGTGTATCCTGTGACTAATAAGCTGTTTTTAGAGTTTGTAAAAAAGAATCCTAAATGGAAACGATCAAACATAAAAAAGCTCTTTGCAGATGAAAATTATCTAATTAACTGGAAATCAGATCTGGAGTTGGGAGATATGCAATCCTTAAATGCGCCAATCACTAATATTTCATGGTTTGTCGCAAAAGACTATTGCGATTTTCAAGGAAAAAGATTGCCAACAATAGATGAATGGGAATATGTAGCGATGGCAAATAAAAACCTTCCAGATGCACGACAACTAAAAACTTATAATGAACAAATTTTAAGTTGGTATGAAAAACCAAAAACTTTTAAAAATGACATTGGGTCAACCTTTAAAAATTATTGGAATGTATATGATTTACATGGACTGGTATGGGAATGGACTTTAGATTTTAATTCGGTTCTAATTTCAGGAGAATCTAGAAAAGATGTTGATAATGACTCCAGCCTTTTTTGCGGAAGCGCCGCTATTGGCGCCACAGACTTAATGAATTACGCTGCTTTTATGCGCTATGCACTTAGGGGGAGTTTAAAAGCCAAATATGCCGTTAAAACCCTAGGGTTTCGATGTGTAAAATCGATTAATAACTCACAATAACGAAATGAAAAAATTAAAATCTGTTTTAATCGTATTACTCTTCGTAATGTCATTGGTAACGTGTAAAAAAAAGAAGGCAACTAGTGCTTCTAATAATTTGACTTCATTTTACTGCCCTATGAAATGTGAGACCGATAAAACCTATAAAGAATCAGGGAGTTGTCGGGTATGCAAAATGGATTTAATCGTTACCACACAAGAAAATTCAAAAGTATTAAAAGCGAGTCAAATTTCGGATGAATCTATTTTCCATTTAACAAGCCTATGGAATACCAAAGAGGATAAAGCCATTCAACTAAAGGATTTAAAAGGAAAAACGCTGGTAATGGTTATGATCTATACAACTTGCAAAGCGGCTTGCCCACGCCTAGTGGCAGATATGCGAAATATTGAAGTTCAAATTCCAAAATCTAATTTAGAAAATCTTCGTTTTGTATTGGTTAGTATCGATCCAACTAATGACACCCCAAAACGTCTAAGAGAATTTGCAATAGAAAACAAAATGGATGAAAAACAATGGGTCTTTTTACATGGCACCGAAAGTGGTGTCAGAGAATTTGCGAATGTGTTAGCCGTAAAATACAAGCAAATTTCGCCACTAGATTTTTCACATTCAAACATAATAAGTGTGTTTAATAAGGGTGGTGAATTAATCCACCAACAAGAAGGCTTGGGGGTTAATAATAAAGAAACTATTCAAGCAATCCTTGAGTTAACAACTGAAAATTAAAACAGTAATGCAACACTCAATCTTAAAAAAATGAAAAAAAAATTACTTACTACAATCATAGCCTCACTGTTCGTATTTAGTGCTTTGGCACAACAATTTGACTTATCGGCAGAATTAAGGCCTCGTTTCGAAAACAAGCAGGGCTATCAATTATTATTAAACACAAACCAAGAGGGCTCAAACTTTGTATCCCAACGAACACGTCTAAATTTTGGCTTCAAAAATGAAAAATTAAAATTAAAAATTGTGATGCAAAACGTAAGAGTCTGGGGGGACGTTGGCACCCTATCAAGCGACGATAAAGCATCAGCTTTGCACGAAACTTGGGCAGCATACATCCCAAATAATAAAATATCCTTTAAATTCGGACGTCAAGAAATAGTGTATGATGATCATAGAATTTTTGGTAATGTAGGTTGGGCACAACAAGCAAGAAGTCACGATGCCTTTTTGTTTAAATACACTCCAAATGCAGATAATAAATTAGATATAGGTTTTGCATTAAATGCCGATTCGCAATCTAACGTAGATAACTTGTATAGCAACGCAGCAGACTACAAATCCTTTCAGTATGCTTGGTACCACGGAGATTTCAACGCCATTGGGGTGAGTTTTCTATTGCTAAATACTGGTATCGAATATTTAGATATTGACGCTAGCCAAACAATTGATTATATGCAAACAATAGGACCCAGACTCACCTATAAATCAGGTAAATTTAATGCAAATGTTTCCGCATATTTACAAACAGGAAAATCATTAAATAATGATGTTAGCACCTCCTATTTTGCAGGAAATATTGGTTATAAGGTTACAAAGGAGTGGTCGTTAGGTTTGGGAATGGAACAGCTTTCGGGAAAAGATTCTAATGCTAGTAGTACAGACATAAAATCGTTTGCACCCTTATTTGGTACGAATCATAAATTTAACGGTTTTATGGATTATTTCTATGTGGGAAACCATGCTAACAGCGTTGGATTGACCGATATCAATATGACTCTAGGCTATTCTAAAGATAAATTTTCGGCAAAACTAACCCCTCATTTATTTTCAGCGGCCGCTGATGTGTTTGATGGAACAACTAAAATGGATGCTAATTTAGGAACAGAAATTGATTTAACCGTTGGCTATAAAATCGCCAAAGACATAAACCTGAATGCAGGATATTCCAAACTATTTGCGACACGTACTCTAGAAGTTTTAAAAGGTGGCGATAAAAATGAAAACAATTCATGGGTATGGGTCATGATGACATTTAAACCTACACTGTTTTCTCATAAAGCAAATTAAAAAACTCAAGCGTTAATGAAAAAACCAACTTTTAGTTTTAATACCTATTTCTAAACCAAACTTTTTGCCACACCCGTTTTAAAATAAGAAAAGAGACTGCTTCAGATAGCTTAAGTGTGTCGCTACCATCTAAGGCTTTGACTTGCTTTTCTGATACATCAACGATATAAAGTAAATTTAAATATTCAGAAAAGTTTTCCTGAATAAGCTTATAAACTGTTTCATGGAGTAACAACTTTAAGTTTGAAGGTGAAATTTCTTCCTCTAAATCGAAGAAAATATTCGCTAATAAAAAATCTTTATTAAGTTGAAGCAATAATTTTTTATATAAATTTAATTGATTTGCTTCTGTAATTAGGGCTTCAAAAGTAGATGGTAAATTCATTACACAGTTCTATCCATAAGACTCGTGCCAAATGTTTTTAGCAGCTCCTTTTTAGCTTCTGAAATCGTTAATAACTCCAAAACAGAAAAAGCTTTCAGCGTATAATGTTCAATGGCTTTTTTGGTAGCCTCTGAAGACCCCGATGCTATAAAAATTTGCTTTACAGTCTCTATTTTATCCTTTGAGTTAGTGCCCCCTGTGCTAAATAATTGTTTCAATTGCCGTTGTTCCTCTTCAGACGAAAACTCTAAAGCCTTTAAATATAAATAGGTTTTTTTATTCTCGATAATATCACCTCCAACTTGTTTTCCAAACGTTTCAGGGTTCCCAAAGGCATCCAAATAATCATCTTGTAATTGAAATGCAATCCCTAAATTTTTACCGAACTCATAACATCTATTTTGATCCTCCGTTGAAGCATTGGCAATAATAGCACCCATTTTCATGGCGGCTCCCACTAACACAGCCGTTTTGTATTCGATCATTTTTAGATATTCTGGAATTGAAACATCAGATCGCATTTCAAAATCGATATCATATTGTTGGCCTTCACAGACTTCCAATGCTGTTTTACTGAATAATTTTGCGAGCTTTTGAAAAGTTTCAGGTTGGTAGTTTTCAAATAATTGATACGCCATAATCAGCATCGCATCTCCCGAAAGAATCCCCGTGTTTAAATCCCATTTTTCATGCACGGTTTGATGGCCACGACGCAGCGGTGCAGCGTCCATAATATCATCGTGAATTAGAGAGAAATTGTGAAAAACTTCCACAGCCAATGCGGCGTCGAGTGCTTGGTTTGTATCGCCATCAAAACAATCGGCGGTCATTAGGGTTAAAACAGGTCGCAAGCGCTTCCCTCCTAAATTTAATATGTAGGCTATGGGCTCATACAGATTTTTAGGCTCTCGCTCTTCTTTATAAGTTTCTAAAAAGGCTAAAAATTGTTCTTGATACGTTTCAATGGCTTTCATAGCCACAAAAATAAGTGAATTCCTAAAACTATTTTAATTTGAGAAACTAATAAATGTTAAAAAACTGTAAAACTTTGGAAACTTTTATTGTTTTTAAAGTTTCCTGTTGTAAATTTGCTCTCAGTTATGAGAGATAAAATTATATCAAAATCAGAAGAATTGTTCTTGTCTTTAGGGTTCAAGAGTGTCACCATGGACGACATCGCGAATGCCATTGGGATTTCTAAGAAAACAATTTATGCTCATTTTTCGAACAAAACAGCGCTTGTAGAAGTCGTTATATTTGAAACGCTCGACCATATTTACGAAGGAATTGATAAGATAAACGCCTCCTCAATAAATCCTATTGAAGAGCTTTATGACATCAAACTATTTGTGATGAATTACTTCAAAAATGAACGAGTTTCGCCACAGTACCAACTCAAAAAATATTACCCTGAAATTTATGAACGTTTACAAATCAAACAATTTGAAAAAATGCATTCTTCAGTTGAAAACAGTCTGAAAATGGGGGTTGATACTGGTTTATTTAGAGCTGATATTGATATAGATTTCATATCAAGAATGTATTTTAATGGGATGACTGGGATTCGTGATATTAGCATTTTTCCAGAAACACTCTTTGATAAAAACTATCTTTTTGAAAGTTATCTCGAATACCACCTACGTGCTATAATCACCAAACAAGGATTAAATCTGCTTAATAATTATATAAAATCTAACCTAACAACTAATGCTTCATAAACTAATTCTATTCTTATTCATAACGACTTCAGTGTTTTCTCAGCAAGAAACCACTCAGTTTTCGCTTAAAGAAGCCGCTGAGTTTGCAATTCAAAACAATTATTTGGGTAAAAATGCTGCCCGTGACGTGGAAATTGCAAAACTCCAAAAGTGGCAAACTACGTCCACGGGACTTCCTCAAATCAAAGCAACCCTAAAATATAACAATTGGTTAAAACAACAAATTTCATTGATACCCGCAGAATTTTTTGGCGGACCTGCAGGGCAGTTTTCAGAGATTACTTTTGGCACCAAACAAACAATGAATGGCACCTTGAAAGTTTCGCAAAAAATATTTGACGGCTCCTATTTAGTAGGACTTCAGGCAGCAAAAGTATATCTAGATATCTCAGAGAATGCCAAAGAGAAAACAGAAGTTGAAGTTCGAAAAATGGTCGCTTATGCCTATGGAAATGTGCTGTTAGCCGAAGAGAATTTTAAAATCGTAAACTCAAATATCACTCTGATAGAAAAAAACGTAAGGGATCTTAAAAAGGTGTATGAAAATGGTTTGATTGAACAAGAAAGCGTTCAGCAGCTACAATTGACTTTGGCGAGTTTGAAAAGTAATCAAGGGTACGTTAAAAGGTTAAAGACATTAGCTTATCAAATGTTTAATAACGCCCTAGGCCTTGAATTAAACACTCCCGTCGTTTTGACTGACAGTCTCGATAAATTAATTTTAATCTATACAACGCTTCTGCCCTTACAGTCAATTATTGAGGTTGAGAATGTTGTGGATTATAAAATTGCATTCAACGATGTCAAAGCTCGAGAACTCTTATTGAAGTTAGAAAAAAGTAAAGCACTGCCCTCTATTGATGCCTTTTTAAACGGCAGCTATTCTGGAAATAATGATCAATTTAACTTTTTGGAGGATTCACAAAAATGGTTTGGTGCCTCTCTTTTTGGAGTGACTATGGAAATTCCTATTTTTAGTTCGCTCGGAAGAAGTGCTTCCACAAAAATGGCCCGACTCAATTTTGAAAAATCCAAAGCGCTTTTAGAAGACACGACTGAAAAAATTCGGTTAGAAATTTCACGTGCGACAAGCGATTATGAATTTGCCGTTGAAGATCTTGAAATTAAAAAAGAAGCACTCTTGCTTTCAGAAAATATCGCCCAGAAAAATGAAATTAAATTCTTTGAAGGATTGACCACTAGTTTTGACTTATCGCAAGCACAAAGACAATTGTATGCGGCGCAACAAGATTATTTACAGTCCATGCTAAACATCCTAATCAAACGAATTGATATAGAAGCACTCATTAACACATCCTACAACAACTAAATGATGAAACATTCCCTACCGATGACTCAAATGAAAACAATTATTTCGCTATTTATTTTAACCCTTGCTCTGTCTTGTGGCAGTTCAGAGAAAGAATCACAATCGTTAACCGATTTAAAAACTAAAAAGGCGACTCTGATTGAGAAAATGGATCGTATCAGCACAGAACTTAAAAGTGTTGAAGTCGCTATTTCTGAATTAGATACGTTACAAAAACTTATGACCGTCACGTCATTTAAAGCAGAAATCAAAGACTTTAATCATTATATCGAAGTCCAAGGAATGGTGAAAGCCGATCAGTCCATTGAATTACACGCGGAAATGGGAGGCACTGTAACGGCAATTTTAACCAAGGAAGGACAATACGTTTCAAAAGGGCAAATACTTGCAACACTCGATAGCGCTGTGATCGACAATTCGGTTTTACAATTAGAAACTCAACTTGCTTTGGCCACCACCACTTTTGAACGTCAGGCCAGACTTTGGGATCAAAACATTGGGAGTGAAATTCAATTCCTCCAAGCAAAAGCACAAAAAGAAGGGCTTGAAAATAACATGAAAAGCTTGAGAGCACAAGCGCGAAAAATGAAAGTAATCGCGCCATTTTCTGGAACAATTGATCAAATTTTTGCAAAAACAGGGGAACTTACATCCCCGCAAGCACCCTTCCTAAGACTGGTAAACCTTAAAAATGTTTATGTCGAAAGTGAGGTCACGGAAACGTATTTAAAATCTATCAAAAAGGGGACAAAAGTCCTCCTTAATTTTAAATCTATTGGCAAATCTGTAGAGGCATCAATTTCACAAGTTGGAAATTTCATCAATCCGAATAACCGAAGCTTTAAAACTCGTATTGATCTAAAAAACACTGATAATGAGTTAAAAACAAATTTGCTTGCTGACATTAAGATCAATGATTTTAGAGTCAATGGCATAGTCATTCCATCGAGAATCGTTCAAAAAGATCGCGACAACAAAACGTTTGTTTATACGATTGAACCAAATGGGGGCAACCATAAAGTTGTGAAAACATTTGTGACCGAGGCGATGAATTACAACAACTTCTCTTATATTTCTGAAGGGCTTTCAGAAACCTCAATGCTGGTTGATAAAGGTGCACGACTTGTAAATAATAATGAAGACGTAAAACTTGTAAACTAGTAGATTATGAGCACAAAAAAAATAAAAGAATTTAAACTTTCTTCTTGGGCGATTTCAAATTGCATGACCGTTTCTGTCATTACATTCATTATTGTGTTAAGTGGATTTCTTTCTTACTCAGGGATGGCACGTGAGAATTTTCCAGAAATTATTATCCCACAAATTTATGTGGCCACACCCTACCCAGGGAATTCTGCGTTGGATGTCGAAAAACTAATCACCAAACGGCTAGAAAAAGAAATAAATTCAATCACAGGGGTCGATAAAATCACTTCCAATTCAATTCAGGGTTACTCGAGTATTGTGGTGGAATTTAGTTTTGATTACACCCCTTCGGAAGCGCTTCAAAAAGTTAAAGACAAAGTTGATGTCGCAATGGCAGATCCTGATTTCCCAAAAGATTTACCATCGGAGCCGAGTATTACGGAAATGAATTTTAGTGAGCGAATCCCCATCATGAACATTAATTTGTCGGGCGAATTCTCAATGGATCAATTGAAAGAATATGCCGAATATTTAGAAGATGAAATTGAGGAACTTTCTGAAATTTCAGGAGTAGATATTAGAGGGGTTCAAGAAAAAGAACTTGAAATAGCAGTCGATTTATATAAAATGGAGGCGTCTAAAATCAGTTTTACCGATATAGAAAATGCCGTTGCTTTTGAAAACATGAGTGTTTCTGGAGGAGATATCCTCGAAAATGGCATTCGACGCACGGTCCGTGTTCTCGGTGAATTCAAAGACCCTTTAAGCGTTAGAGATATTATCGTCAAGCATGAAAAAGGAAACATTGTTTACCTAAGAGATATTGCAGATGTGAATTTCAAAGAGCAAGAAAAAGAAAGTTTTGCTAGAGAATATATGCAACCTGTAGTCATGTTGGATGTTAAGAAACGAGGCGGTCAAAACCTTTTAGAGGCTTCGACTAAAATTGATGCCATTCTGGAACAAGCGGCCGCAAATGTATTTCCACACAATTTAATAATTTCTAAGACCAACGATCAATCAAACGACACCCGAACCATGGTGTCCGATCTAGAAAACAGCATCATTTTAGGCGTCATTTTGGTAGTCACAGTCCTTTACTTCTTTTTAGGATTTAGAAATGCATTGTTTGTTGGAATTGCCATTCCATTATCGATGTTTCTATCGTTTACTATTTTAAGTTTTATGGGGGTAACTCTGAACACAATGGTTTTGTTTTCTCTAGTCATTGCGCTAGGGATGTTGGTTGATAACGGGATTGTGGTGGTCGAAAACGTCTATCGTTTGATGGATGAAGGTTACCCAAGAATTGAAGCAGCGAAACTTGGTGTAGGCGAAGTGGCGATGCCAATTATTGCATCTACAGCAACCACTTTAGCTGCGTTTTTTCCCTTAATTTTATGGGAAGGTATTATGGGTGAATTTATGAAATGGCTTCCAATTACCTTAATTATCGTCTTAAGCTCATCCCTGTTTGTAGCTCTAATCATCAACCCAATGTTGATTTCGGTGTATATGAAGGTGGTTCCCAAAAAGGAATCAAAAATCACTTTTATAACAAAGTTAGAAAACCTCTACGAACGTTTTTTAAGCTATGCTTTAAAAGGCAAAAAACCGGGCAGTATCATCGTTGGAACGTTTGGATTATTAATTCTTGCGGTATTTTTAATGGCGACTTTTCCTCCTAAAATATTGTTTTTCCCGAACACCGATGCCAAACAAGTCTTTGTATACATCGAATATCCTATTGGGACTGACATCGAAGAAACAAATCTTATTTCAAAGGAAATTGAACAAGACATAGAAAACTACTTAAAAAAGTATGACGTCGATGGCAAAAGCTTTTTGATTACTTCTATTATTGGACAAGTAGGAGAAGGTACTGCCGATCCATCGCGAGGGCAAGAGGGTGGAAAAACGCCGAACAAAGCTCGAATCACGGTAGATTTTGTAAAGTATCAGGACCGTCAAGGGGTGAGCACTGAAGCCGTGCTAAAAGACATTCGAAATGTTATACAAGGCTATCCCGGCGTGAGTATTGTGGTGGATAAACCCGCTGATGGCCCTCCAACAGGCGCCCCCATCAATATTGAAATTAAAGGGGATGATTATGTCTTAATCTTGGAAACTGCCAATGAATTAAAATCCTTTATCAATTCCTCTAATATTGCGGGAATTGAAGAATTGAAATTAGATATTGATCAAGGAAAACCCGAAATGTTAATTTCTGTTGACCGTCAAAAAGCACGACGACTGGGGGTTTCAACAGGTCAAATTGGAGCCAACTTACGAACTGCATTGTATGGAAAAGAAATCTCAACCTATAAAAATGCGGATGATGATTATCCTATAAATCTAAGACTAAAAAACGAAATGCGTTATAATAAATCGACCTTGCTCGATCAAAAAATAACCTTTAGAAATCAAAGTGATGGTCAAATAAAACAAGTGCCTATTTCGGCGGTTGCAACCACTGAAAATCAATCTTCGTTTAGCGCTATTAAACGCATTAATTTGGATCGAGTGGTCACCATTTATTCCAATGTTTTAAGTGATTATAACCCCACAGAAGTCAACGATAAAATTAGAGCCATTGCTGAAAAATTCGAATCGCCAAAAAGCATCGCCATTAGTTTTACAGGTGAACAAGAGAAACAAGCCAAAGAAATGGCGTTTTTAAGTAATGCCCTTTTAATTGCAGTCCTTTTAATTTTCTTGATTTTGGTTGCACAATTTAACTCGGCTACAACCCCAATTATTATTTCAATTTCTGTATTTCTTAGTTTGATTGGGGTGTTATTTGGACTCCTCATTTTTAGAATGGACTTTGTGGTGCTTATGACCATGATTGGTATTATTTCTCTGGCAGGAATTGTCGTTAATAATGCCATCGTTTTAATTGATTACATCAATCTTACGATCCTTAGAAAACGACGGGAATTGGGGTTGGAAGAAACCGATAAATTAACACCAGCACTCCTCGTTGAATGTGTGGTTGAAGGCGGGAGAACACGTTTAAGACCGGTGTTGTTAACAGCAATTACGACCATTTTAGGGCTACTTCCTTTAGCGCTCGGAATCAATATTAATTTTAGAACTTTGATCACCCAACTGAATCCCAACTTTTATATTGGTGGTGAAAACGTTGCTTTCTGGGGGCCAATGGGCTGGGCAATTATCTTCGGATTAACATTTGCTACCTTTTTGACACTGGTCGTCGTGCCTATCTTATTTTATTTAATTAATAAATTGAAAACAAAAAAGGTTAAAGTCACTTCCTAAGCCTGTCGATTTTAATTTTTAAATGTTAAATTTGCGCAACTAATTTAGTCTTATGTACAGAAGTCATCATTGTGGTCAATTAAGAACCTCGAATATCAACGAAGAAGTGACCCTTTCGGGTTGGGTGCAAAAATCCCGTGATAAAGGATTTGTGATTTGGATCGATCTAAGAGATCGCTACGGCATCACACAGCTTATTTTTGATGCAGAGCGCACGCCAGAAGCGATGGTCACCTTGGCTAAAAGTTTGGGACGCGAATTTGTCATTCAAGTGACGGGAACCGTCATTGAACGTACGTCTAAAAATCCAAATTTAGAAACTGGGGATATTGAAATATTAGTTTCAAAACTAACCGTTTTAAATGCCGCAAAAGTGCCACCGTTCACCATTGAAGATCAAACCGATGGTGGCGAGGAGCTTCGTATGAAATATCGCTATTTAGATATTCGAAGAAATCCAGTAAAAAATAATTTAATCTTTAGACATAAAGTGACACAGGAAGTTCGTTCGTATTTGTCTTCTCAAGAATTTATAGAAGTTGAAACGCCTTACTTAATCAAATCAACGCCAGAAGGTGCGCGTGATTTTGTGGTGCCAAGCAGAATGAACGAAGGTCAGTTTTATGCGCTTCCACAGTCGCCACAAACGTTCAAACAATTGTTGATGGTTGGCGGTATGGATAAATATTTTCAAATTGTAAAGTGTTTTAGAGATGAAGATTTAAGAGCCGACAGACAACCCGAATTCACGCAGATTGATTGTGAAATGGCGTTTGTAGATCAAGAAGATATCCTAACTATTTTTGAAGGCTTAACACGCCATTTGATAAAATCTATTCATGGAAAAGAGATTACTTCTTTCCCAAGAATGACGTATGATGATGCGCTTCAAACCTACGGAAATGACAAACCAGACATTCGATTTGGAATGAAATTTGGGGAATTAAATGCCGTGGCTCAACACAAAAATTTTGGCGTTTTTAACTCGGCAGAACTAGTGGTTGGGATAGCCGTTACTGGTGGAAATAGCTTCACTCGAAAAGAAATTGATGGCATTATTACTTGGCTAAAACGCCCTCAAATTGGTGCTTTAGGAATGATCTATTCGCGATGTAATGAGGATGGAACGTATAAGTCTTCGGTTGATAAATTTTATGACCAAGACGATTTAGGGAAATGGGCAGAAGTGACAGGAGCTCAATCTGGTGACCTGGTTTGTGTCCTCTCTGGACCAACTGATAAAGTAAGAACTCAATTAAGCGCACTCCGAATGGAGCTTGCAGAACGTTTAGGCCTTCGAAACCCTAAGGAGTTTGCACCGTTATGGGTGACCGACTTTCCGTTACTTGAATGGGATGAAGACAGCAAACGCTACCATGCAATGCACCACCCGTTCACCGCTCCAAAACCAGATCAAATTAAGTTATTAGATACCGACCCTGGTGCCGTGAAAGCCAATGCGTATGATTTGGTTTTAAATGGCAATGAAATTGGAGGAGGCTCGATCCGTATCCACGACAAAGCAACACAAGCATTGATGTTTGATCATCTTGGCTTTACGCCAGAAGAAGCAAAAGAACAGTTTGGGTTTTTAATGAATGCTTTCGAATATGGCGCGCCCCCACACGGAGGCCTCGCCTTTGGATTGGATCGTTTAGTTGCAATACTTGGAGGTCAGGAAACAATTCGTGATTTTATCGCCTTTCCAAAAAATAACTCTGGACGCGATGTGATGATCGATGCGCCATCCGCCATAGATGAAACACAATTAAATGAGCTACATCTAAAAGTCGACCTAAAATAAAACGATACTCATAAAATGAAATATATAATCTGGTTTTTATTTATTGCGACAATGGTCAGTATGCTCACAGGCTTGATTGTTGATTTGCCTTATTCAAAAAAATTGGTGGGATTTGGGGTGATTGGATTGTGTGCGGTCGTATTTCCGTTGTTTTCCTATTACCGTTGGAAAGATAAAAAAGTCGCCGATTATATGCTTACCCAAGAGAATCTGGATAAAATGCGCGAATTTAATGACTCTAAAAAGTCTTAAACTTTAATTCAAATTTCGCTTTTCCACAAAAAAACGGGTCATCAATTCTGATGCTTCTGTTGCTAAAATGCCGCCCCTTATAATGGTTTTTGGATGTAGTTTGGTTCCCATCACACCACAACCTCGTTTTTCGTCTTTCGCCCCATATACAATGTTAGAAATCTGACTCCAATACAACGCCCCTGCACACATCTGACAGGGTTCGAGAGTCACATATAATGTGCATTTGTTCAGATACTTCCCCCCTAAAAAATGAGCCGCAGCCGTTATGGCCTGCATTTCTGCATGGGCGGTGACATCATTCAAAAGTTCGGTGAGATTGTGTGTTCTTGCAATGATTCTGTTATCAACCACAATCACAGCACCCACTGGGACTTCCCCTTTCTCAAAAGCAGCTTCTGCTTCCTGAAGGGCTTTTTTCATAAAATATTCATCATCAAAAATAGTATCCATAAGTCAAAAATACGATTTCAAACTTGTATTTTTGCTATGTGTTAAAAAATAGACTCGAACATATAAACTCCCCAGAAGATTTACGTCAACTTTCCGCAGGTGATTTGCAGCAACTTGCACAAGAGTTAAGACGATTAATTATAGAAATTGTCGCGACCAAAGAGGGGCATTTAGGCGCAAGCCTTGGGGTGGTAGAATTGACCATTGCATTGCATTATGTGTTTAATACCCCCGATGATTTGTTGATATGGGATGTTGGGCATCAAGCCTATGGGCATAAAATTTTGACCGGTCGTAAATCAGAATTTCATACCAACCGACAACACAAAGGACTTAGTGGTTTTCCAAAACGAGACGAAAGTGCGTATGATGCGTTTGGTACTGGCCATTCATCGACCTCTATTTCGGCGGCTTTAGGAATGGCAATTGCCTCCCAATTAAAAGGAGAAAACAGACAGCATATTGCCGTGATTGGCGACGCCTCTATTGCAAGTGGAATGGCCTTTGAAGGCTTGAATCATGCGGGGGTAACGACTGCTAATTTATTGGTTGTTTTAAATGATAATGCGATTGGAATCGACCCAAGTGTTGGCGCTTTGAAACAGTATCTCACCAATGTAAAAAAAGGCACCCAAAAACAAGATAACATTTTTGAAGCCCTGAATTTTGAATATTCGGGTCCTATTGATGGACACGATATGGTGGCACTTCTTACAGAGCTAGAACGCCTCAAAACCATTGACGGCCCTAAGTTCTTACATATCATTACTACCAAAGGGAAGGGTTTAAAACAAGCAGAAACCGATCAAGTAAAATACCATGCGCCAGGAAAATTTGACGCAACTACAGGGGATTTGATTTCTAAAAATAACGAAAGCCTTCCTCCTAAATACCAAGACGTTTTTGGACTGACTCTGGTTGAGCTCGCCAAAGCGAACAAGAAGATTGTTGGCATTACACCGGCCATGCCTACGGGGAGTTCGCTCAAATACATGATGGATGAAATTCCAGAACGTGCTTTTGATGTGGGGATTGCAGAACAACACGCTGTGACGATGGCTGCGGGCATGGCCACGCAAGGCTTAATCCCATTTTGTAACATCTACTCTACGTTTTTACAACGGGCGTATGATCAGATCATTCATGATGTAGCCCTGCAAAATTTGCCGGTTATCTTTTGTATTGATCGTGCTGGGCTGGTTGGCGAAGATGGTGCCACACACCATGGGGTGTTTGATTTGGCATACCTACGCTGTATCCCCAACCTCATCATTGTGGCGCCTCGAAATGAGATGGAATTACGAAACATTATGTACACCGCTCAAAAAGGCTTGCAGCATCCAATTGCGATTCGATACCCAAGAGGTAGAGGCGTGACACCTGATTGGAAATCAGCGTTTGAAGCTATTAAAATTGGAACCGGGGTTCAATTAGAACATGGAGACGACCTCGCTGTTTTAAGTTTGGGAGCGATTTCTAATACGGTTTCAAAAGCCATCGATGGGCTCAATTGTGCACACTATGATATGCGTTTTGTAAAACCTTTAGATGAACCATTATTACATACTATTTTTAAAACATATTCAACGCTGATAACTATTGAAGATGGTGTGATCAGCGGCGGATTTGGAAGTGCTATTTTAGAATTTGCAGCTACTCACAACTACAAAAATGATGTGAAAGTAAAAGGGGTTCCTGATTCATTTATAGAACATGGATCGGTCAATACACTTTATGAAACACTGGAGCTTGACCATTTTCATCTGAAGCAATTCATATCCGATTTAATCCAAAAAAAAGGGACGCCTTAAAGACCTCCCTTTTTTTAAATAATATTGCTAAATTTTTATTGAATAATAATTCGTTTGGCAACCTAAAAATCAGCCCCTTTTAATTTAATCAAATACCTACCTGAGTTTAAATTCTATCGGTTTGAAAAAAACAACTGATGGCCTAAAACATTAACCCTTTAATTTTTTTATAGGTTTGTACCGCTTTTGTGTCAGAAAACAACGATACAAAATAGCAGACATTCATCAATCGTGTGTAGAGGGTTTTATCTAGAAAATTAACCTCATTTGGAAGAAGCTTCAATAAAAGTTTATCATAACTTGTGGGCACGTTTTCATAATTATTATTCACTGCTAAAATAAATCGATCTAAAAGTTGATTTAAAATTTCAAATCCTGAAATCTCTTTATCAATGACTTCCTCTGAATTGTATATTTTCTCGACACTCAGTTTTATAATATCATCTATTTGGGCTTGGTATTTACTTTTATCGAGGATAGATACATGGAATTCCCCTTCAAGAATTTCTTTTTCATGCGCCATAAATATGTTAACCGCATCCTCAATCAACGTACTAATTGCCAAAGCTCTTAAATAACTCACACGCTCTTTTGTAGAAGGGAGCGCATGGTATTTTTCGGAATTGATGGTGTGTCTGACTAAGTTTATTAAATACTCAAGTGCATAATCTTCTTCAATAAGTCCGAGATTAATGCCATCTTCAAAATCAATAATCGTATAACAAATATCATCGGCTGCTTCGACCAAAAAGGCTAATGGATGTCTTGAATATTGCGCATTATCAGTACTAAGTTTGTTTAATCCTAATTCATCAGCGACGTCTAAAAAGTTCATTTTTTCTGTTTGAAAAAAGCCATATTTCTTAGACGCAATGTGTGTTGATGGTTTTACTGGAAGTGATTCTTTTGGGTATTTGGTAAAAGCGCCCAAAGTGGCATAACTCAATCGTAACCCTCCTTGTGTTCCTTGTTTGTCTTGTGTGAGGACTTTAAATCCATTGGCATTGCCTTCAAAATCACATAAATCTTGAAATTCTTTTGGGCTTAATTGGTCTTTAAATTTTTGACCTGGACCATTTTTAAAATAGTGGCCAATGGCTTTTTCTCCAGAGTGTCCAAACGGAGGATTCCCAATATCATGTGCCAGAGCTGCGGCCGCAACGATGGCTCCAAAATCATTGGGTTTATAGCCGTGGATTTCCTTTAAGTAGGGATGTTTTTCTAGAATTTTTACGCCTGCTTTTCTACCTAACGAACGGGCCACCACACTCACTTCAAGGCTGTGCGTTAATCGGGTGTGTACAAAGTCTGTCGATGACAATGGGATGACCTGAGTTTTGTCTTGAAGACTTCTAAATTCAGGGGAGAAAATAATGCGATCATAATCGACATCAAAACCTAAACGGGTTTCGTCTTGTTCATTTCTAAGGCGTTTGTTCGTGTCTCCTTGTCGTTTCAAAGACAGTAATTGTTCCCAATTCATAGTATCTGGTATTAACCTGCAAGATAGTAATTTCAATGTTAATTAAATGTTTCTAAAAAAGAGACAAATCTAATTTAAGCTAACGTTTTGTTAATGGTTTTGTAAAAGTGATGTAACCTCATAGGCGGGTATAAATAAGATATTTGCCCTAATCAATTAAAAACAAAACATAAATTAAAATGAAAAAAACAATTTATTCTTTATCGGCAATTTTAGTATTCATGTTTACGGGGTGTATGAGTAGCGATGACGCTCCTATAATTGCGGCACCACTAGAAGACAATGTCCTTTCTGTTTCTGGAGAAATTTCTGAAAGTACCACTTGGACCAATAATAATATTTACGTCCTTAACCAAAAAGTAGTAGTTTCTAGCGGGGTTGTATTAACCATTCAAGCGGGTACTATTATTAAAGGAACGGAAGGAACCGGTTCTTTGGCTTCTGCACTTATCGTTGCTAAAGGCGGAAAATTAAATGCGGTTGGAACCTCGACATCGCCAATCATATTTACTTCTATTAACGACAATATTGCAATTGGTCAGACTGCAGGAACAAACCTCAATGAAACAAACTCTGGACTTTGGGGTGGCTTAATTGTCTTAGGAGATGCGCCTTGTTCATTTTCAGGGGATGTAGAAACCTTACAAATTGAAGGGATTCCAGCCGACGATACTTTTGGACTTTATGGCGGAAATAATCCAACTGATAATTCTGGTGTGTACCAATACATTTCAATACGTCATGGCGGTGCATTGATTGGAGAAGGAAATGAGATCAATGGATTAACGCTTGGTGGGGTTGGTTCTGGGACCGTCATCGAAAATATCGAAGTGGTTGGAAATGTTGATGACGGAATCGAATTTTTCGGAGGAACAGTCAATGCTTCAAACCTTTTAGTGTGGGCGCAAGGGGACGATGCTTTAGACATCGATCAGGCTTATTCGGGGACAATTAATAATGCAGTCGTTGTGTTGGGAACAAATTCGGACCATGCTTTTGAAATTGATGGACCTGAAGGCTCTGCAACTGGGTCGTTTTCATTAAAAAATGTCACCATTATTGGGAACCAAATAACGGAGGATGGCGAATATGCAGACTACCGTTCTAATGCGATGGGATCCACAGAAAATATATATGCATACGGATTCAAATCTTCTTCTGATGTAGAATTAGATAACGATGGTGTCGCAACAAACTATAATAATGGGCTTTTAAGCTTTGGAACATGGGAAGTTGTCCTCCCTGAGGGAATTGAAAATGCTTCAGATATATTTGTAAACAAGGGATCAACGGTAATTGTAACCGACTTTGGATCTACGGCTACTGCAATTTCGCAAGGAGCAAATACCGTTGGAGCTACCACTTCATTATTAAATTGGACATATGCAAATACTAAAGCAGGTTTAGGATTTTAATTCGAACTCAAAATATAACAAATCAACTACAATTGCTTGCCTTGATTCGCAAGCAATTGTTTCGTGTTTAAACACATACTATGAAAAACTACAGACTAATAACGCTTTTACTGTCAACTTTTGTGACGCTTCATTTAACAGCGCAATCTGGTAAAATTGTTGGTACCATTACAGACGGCGAATATAATGAGCCTATGGCTTTTGCCAATGTATTGATTAAAGACACAACCTCTGGAACTACTTCTGATTTTGATGGCAAATACCAGCTTGAGATTTCTGAAGGAAGTTACACTGTGATTTTCTCCTATATTGGATATCAAAGTATTGAAATTTCCGAGGTCGTTGTAACAGCAAATACAGATGTCAACGTAGATGTCACGCTTAACACAAATTCATTAGATGCCATAATTATTACAACCTCCGTAAGGAAAAATACAGAATCAGCTGTTTTAAACTTACAAAGAAAATCGATCACTTTATTGGATGGACTATCGGCACAAAGTATTAAAAGCAGTGGTGCTGGCAATGTTGCGAGTGCGATTAAAAGTGTGCCAGGAGTTTCGATACAAGGCGGCAAGTATGTGTATGTTAGAGGGTTGGGAGATCGGTATACAAAATCCATTCTCAATGGCGTTGATATTCCAGGATTAGACCCGGATCGAAATACAATTCAAATGGATGTTTTTCCAACATCTATTTTGGAAAATGTGATTGTAGTTAAATCTGCTGCTGCTGAATATCCTGCAGATTTTACGGGCGGTGTTATTGATATTGTGACCAAAGACTATCCAAGTAAAAAGTCTTTTTCGTTTTCTTTAGGGACTTCTTATAATCCTAACATGCATTTGAATTCGAACTATTTAAGTTATACTGGTAGTAGAACAGATTGGCTAGGGTATGATGATGGCATGAGAAAAAGACCTGTGAACCGATATCAGCCGATTCCAGGAACCTTTACGAATTCGTCACTTTTAACAGCGTTAACAGGGGCTTTCAATAAAGAATTAACGGCTAAAAGAACAAACAGTGGTGTTAATTATGATTTTGGGTTTACCGCAGGAAATCAATATAGGGTTGGAGATGACAAACTAGGGTATCAATTATCATTCTCGTATAAAAATAAAACGGAGTTTTACGACAACAGAGTCGATGGAACTTACATGAGAGACCAAAATAATTCCTCTAATAACAATCTTTTAGCCACACGAACCACCCTAGGAGAAGTTGGTATGAATTCTGTTTTACTAAATCTTTTAACTGGGATTGTATACAAACGTGAAAATTCAAAGTATAAATTTAACTTTCTGCACATCCAAAACGGAGAGAGTACTGCTGGAAAGTATGAACAACAACTGGCGCAAGCAGGCGGTGGAAGTGGATTTGAACCGATTACAAAAGATGCGTTGCTTTATACCGAAAGATCAATTACAAATATTTTGTTAGGGGGTAAACATTCGTTTGGTGAAAGTGACTGGCAAGTGGATTGGAAACTATCTCCCTCTTTATCAAAAGTGTACGACAAAGACCATCGAATTACGCCGTTAAGAGTCACTCAAGAAGGCAACTATGTGATTAGTCCTAGTGCGTCAAGTTTTCCCATAAGAATATGGAGAACACTTGAAGAAATTAACATGGTAGGGAAAATTGATCTGAACAAAAAATACACACTATTTGAACGTCCTGCAAAAGTGAAATTCGGAAGTGGTTACACCTATAAGTTTAGAGATTTCAAAATTGATGATTATACCTTTACGGTCACAAATCCACTCACCGGACTCTCTGTTGAAAACGGAGATGCGGACACCTTATTATCTGAGGGAAATCTTTGGACCCCCTCTTCAGGAAGTGGCACACATTTAGTGACTGGAGATCGCTTTGAACAAGCCAATGCCTATGAAGGTGAACAACGAATTTCGGCAGCATATGCTTCAAATGAATTTAGTGTGACAGAGAAACTAAAAACCGTTATTGGGATCCGAGCAGAATTATTTCAAACGTATTATACCGGTCAAAACCAAGCAGCAACTGAAGTGTATGAAAACGCTAAAATTATTGACAAATTGGACCTATTCCCATCGGCAAATATAATTTACAGCCTAACTGAAATCGAAAACTTAAGAGGCTCGTATTCTCGTACAACGGCGAGACCCTCTTTTAAAGAAGCCTCTAAAAGTCAAATTTTTGATGCCATAACAAACCGTCTTTTTATTGGAAACATAGCGTTAACCCCATCTTATATTAATAATTTTGATGTTCGATATGAGCGTTTTGGCGAAGGAGGTGAAATGGTTGCGTTTAGTGGGTTTTACAAAGATTTTACAGATCCCATTGAATTGACGTTTTTCGAATCGGCACCCGATCAAATTACCCCAAAAAACCTTGGTTCGGCCAAAGTTTACGGCATCGAATTTGAATTCAGAAAGTCGTTAGGGTTTATTTTAGAGGACTTAAATAAATTGAAGTTTAACATCAACGCGTCTTATATTAAATCTGAGTTATCAATGAATATCGATGAATATAACCGACGCGTCTTAGCCGCAAGAGACGGAGAGTCTATTAATCCCACAAGAGAGCTACAAGGACAGTCTCCATACCTTATTAATTCAGGACTAAATTACATCAATACTGAGTTAGGGCTTCAAACTGGCTTATTTTTTAATGTCCAAGGAAAAACATTGGAAGTCGTTGGAACCGGAATTGTACCAGACGTTTACACAAAACCCTTTAGTAGTTTGAACTTCACATTCAACAAAAGTTTTGGTGAGGATAAAAAGTCAACTATTGATGTAAAGGTCTCTAATATACTTAATAGCAAAAGAGAAAGTGTGTATGAATCCTATAATACATCAGCTAAAACATTTTCGATGTACCAACCCGGAACCGAAATATCTGTCGGTTATTCTTATAAATTTTAATTGAATTAGTCACTCGATTTAAAACATAAAAAGCGCCCAATTGGGCGCTTTTTATGTTTTATTAAAAATGTATTTACTTCATGGTAATTGCAAGTTCAGATTTGCGATTCCATTCATTTATGTTAGTAATTTTAGAATCGACAAAATCGACTTCTTTTAAAGCATTTTCAGTCCAAAAAAACCATTTCCCTGTTTTAATTCCATTACTATAATTCCCTTGAGATAATTTATTCCCTTTAAAATCATAACTCGTCCAAAGACCTTCTAAAGCCCCGTTTTTGTTAAAGGCGCCCTCTTGTTGAACGGTACCGTTGTCATAGAAGTAAGTCGCAACGGTCACATCACCTTTAACTTCTAAATTTGGCTGGATCGTAGTTTGAGAAAAAGCGTTGGTTCCAAAAAAAACGAGTGCAATTAGTATATATTTTTTCATGATAAGTTGTATTATTATTGTAATTATAAAATAAATATACAAAAATATTTACACAAAATCAACATTTAGTTTACATTAAATTAACATTGGGGGTTTCAAACCCTTAGAATAGATGATTGAAAATTAAAATAGGCATATCCATATTACTGACTTAAATGATATTAATAATTCCTTAATATTAGCCTTACGTTTAGGTCATGTTTAATTGCAATCTTTACAATGTCTTAAGACACACAATGAGTGTCATTATCATATATTAGTTTTTGTCGACTAAAAGAATGATGACTTCTAATAAGCTGCCCTTGGCCAGGCAGCTTTTTTTTGATTTTAAAATAACGTTTAGGATACGTTTTGGTAACATTAGTGTAAGTTATTTGTGGTCGACAAAAACTAATACTATTATTATGATTACCAGAATTTTATCACTTGCAATCTGTCTGTTTGTAGTATCGACAGCATACTCTCAAGAAGTAAATGCACCAAAATTTGGAAAAGGACTATTTAACCTCGTAGGGCAAGACAGTACTTGGACCATGAAGGTCGGACTGCGAATGCAACTTCGCGGCAGTTCAACCTGGGAAGAAAACGAAAAAAGTGAAGCTAAATTTTTAGCTAGAAGAGCTCGTTTAAAGTTTGATGGTTACGCCTATTCTCCAAAATTAAAATACAAAATAGAGCTTGGACTCTCTAACAGGGATCTTTCCGGAGCGTCCCAATATACAAGTAATGCACCCCGCTATATTTTAGACGCCGTATTGCAATGGAATTTTTATCAAAATTTTGAACTTTGGTTTGGACAAACAAAATTACCTGGAAATAGAGAGCGTGTTATTTCTTCTGGAAATCTACAACAAGTCGATCGTTCATTATTAAACAGGCGTTTTACAATTGATCGTGATTTTGGGTTTCAGCTTAGGCATCATTTTAAGCTAACGGACACATTTGTTATTAAAGAAATAATTTCTATCGCTCAGGGCGAGGGAAGAAACATCACCACAGGAAACCTTGGGGGCCATCAATATACAGGGCGAATAGAATTTCTACCTTTTGGAAATTTCTCAAGTAAAGGTGATTATAAAGGCAGTGATTTAAAACGAGAAGCCCAACCAAAATTGGCAATTGGCGTGAGTTATGACCATAATAACAATGCTGTTAAGACCCGAAGCAACCAAGGGTCGTATATGACCATTGATGGAGTTGAGAACGCTTATTTCGAAACCAACATCAATACTGTTTTTGTAGACGCGATGTTTAAATATGATGGAATTTCGTTAATGGCAGAATATTCTGACCGAACTGCTTCGGATGCTTTCGCAAAAAACAGTGACGGCTCGTTAACTGGCGATGCAGTTCAGGTAGGGAACGGACTGAATTTACAAATGGGGTATCTTTTCAATAATGACATCGAACTTTCTGGAAGATATACCCACATTGAATTAGACAAAACTGTAACTGGGAAAAACCCAGAAAGTCAATACACCTTGGGACTCTCTAAATACATTGTAGGTCATAAGTTAAAAATTCAAACCGACATTAGTCATTTGGAAGTAACTGACGGGAGCAATAAATTAATGTATCGCCTTCAAGTCGATATTCATTTCTAAAAACATAACATTAGCTTAACTTTACAGACCAAAAGTCTTTGGAAATTAGCTAAATAATTCAAACTAAATTATGGAAAATATTTATTTATATATGATTATTGCTTTGGCCTTTTTGGCGATTGCAGATCTAGTTGTTGGAGTCAGTAATGATGCTGTCAATTTTCTAAATTCAGCAATAGGATCCAAAGCAATTTCGTTTAAAACTATCATGGTTGTGGCGAGTATTGGCGTGGCCGTTGGTGCTATTTTTTCCAGCGGAATGATGGAGGTTGCACGGAAAGGAATTTTTAATCCTGGTGAATTTATGTTCGATGAGATCATGATTATTTTCATGGCGGTAATGATCACCGATATTCTACTTTTAGATTTTTTCAACACTCTGGGGATGCCAACCTCAACAACGGTTTCCATTGTCTTTGAATTATTGGGTGCAGCAGTGGCAATGGCATTAATTAAAATTGGCGCAAATGGTGGTGATTTCAGTGAAGTTATCAATTATATAAACACCTCTAAAGCGTCCCAAATTATCTTTGGAATATTACTGTCAGTCTTTGTCGCATTTTCAATAGGGGCAATAGTTCAATGGGTTTCAAGACTATTATTGTCCTATGATTTTCAAAAGAAAGCAAGTTGGGTTGGTGCTCTTTTTAGCGGAATTGCGCTCACAGCGATTACCTACTTCATATTTATGAAAGGATTAAAAGGGACTTCTTACGCCAAACAATCGTTTGATATTATTGGTGGAGGTACCGTGAAAGATTTTTTAGAAAATGAAGTTCTTTCAATTGTATTCGTTAGTTCGATACTATGGTCTTTACTCTCTTATTTTTTAATTGTAGTCGTTAAAACAAATATCTATAAACTAATCATTATTGTTGGGACTTTTGCATTGGCATTGGCCTTTGCCGGTAATGATTTGGTTAATTTTATTGGGGTTCCTGTAGCGGCCTATAATGCATTCTTAGAATGGTCAGCTTCTGGAGTTTCAGCCTCTGAGTTTCCAATGGATGTTTTAGCATCTAAAGTACCGACTAATAACTGGTTATTGTTTGGAGCGGGAATGGTCATGGTGATTACTTTATGGTTTTCAACAAAGGCAAAAAATGTGGTTAAAACATCCTTAGACCTGTCAAGTCAAGGCGAAACAAAAGAACGTTTTCAGCCAAATGCTTTGTCTCGTGGCTTTGTAAGACTTGCAATGGGGGCGTCAAATTTAACCGCTCGTGTTTTACCAACGTCTTGGCAAGCAAAAATTGAAACACAGTTTGAACAACCTGTGATAAAGCTAACAAGTAATAAGGTACACGAATTACCCGCTTTTGATTTAGTTAGAGCGGCAGTCAACTTAATGGTTGCGGCTGTTTTAATCTCAATAGCGACGTCTTATAAATTACCATTATCTACAACCTATGTCACGTTTATGGTTGCCATGGGAACTTCATTAGCCGACAGAGCTTGGAGTGCCGAAAGTGCTGTGTATCGTGTTGCTGGTGTTGTGAATGTTATTGGCGGTTGGTTTTTTACGGCTTTTAGTGCCTTTAGTGCTGCAGCTTTAGTCGCTTATTTACTGAACCTGAACCTAGAGGTCATGTTTCCAATACTTCTTTTAACGGCGATCGTATTGCTTATTAGAAGTTCAATTGTTCACAGTAAAAAGACCAAAGAAATAGCATCGGATGACCGATTGAAAAAAACCGAAAGCAGCTCTGTTCAAGGGGTGATTACCGAAAGTGCTGAAAATATTTCCAACGTTCTAAAACGTGGTAAGAAAATTTATGCAGCTGCATTTAACGGACTTGCGCAACAAGATTTAGATGCACTTAAAAAGAACAAAAAACAAATCATTAAACTTTCTGATGAGGTTGATGATTTAAGAGACAATATCTTTTACTTTATTAAAAACTTAGATGAGTCAAGTATCGGAGCTAGTAACTTTTATATTCTAATTTTGGGGTACTTACAAGATATGACACAGTCACTTACTTACATTACGAAAGTGAGTCATAAACACGTTAATAACAATCACAAAAAATTAAAATTCAATCAAATTAAAGAACTGAGTCAAATTAATGATTCAATACAGCAATTATTTTCTGATGCAATGCAGGCGTTCAAATCTGGATCTTTTGAAAAAATTGAGTCAATTATTAATAGTAAAAATGAGATTTCGACCATCCTTAAATCTAATATTGAAACTCAGGTTAAACGAACAAGAACGGAAGAATCGAGTCCAAAAAACACGACGCTTTACTTTAGTTTGTTGTTAGAGACCAAAGATTTGTTAAATGCGACTACAGGTTTATTAGAAGAATATCATACGGAATATGACAGTAGTGTAAAGCCAGCTACACTTAGTGACGATGGTGAATAGCTCACCTTAAGTACACGACACAAAAAAGCACCTAATTAATTAGGTGCTTTTTTATATAAAGTGTTTGTATTAAGATCCACACATGAGGCAATCATCGCCTTCCGCTTCTTTGGCTTGTTCAATTAGTGCTTTCATTTCTTCTGCAGACATGGGCTCAACTTCAACTGAGGGTGTTTCTTTAGAGAATTTTTCAGCCGTTTTGGCCGCTTTCTCTTGTTGTTTTTCTACCACAGTTGCCTCTACTTCTGCAACTTCAACAGCTTCTGGTTGAGGCACTTCTGCTTTTTTATTATCTAAAGTAAATTTAATAGCATCGACTGCACTCTTCGTTCTTAAGTAGTACATTCCTGTTTTTAAACCACTTTTCCAAGCATAGAAATGCATAGACGTTAGTTTGGCCATTGTGGCGCCTTCCATAAATAAATTTAAAGATTGTGATTGATCAATAAAATATCCTCGCTGACGCGACATATCAATAATGTCTTTCATGCTTAGTTCCCAAACTGTTTTATACAATTCTTTGATGTCTTGAGGAATCACATCTACATGTTGAATGGAACCATTTGCACGCATGATGTCTTGCTTCAAGCTTTCATTCCATAATCCTAGTTCAACTAAATCTTCTAAGAGGTGTTTGTTGACCACGATAAATTCTCCAGACAGTACGCGACGCGTATAGATGTTTGAAGTGTATGGCTCAAAACATTCGTTGTTACCAAGAATCTGAGACGTACTTGCTGTGGGCATTGGCGCGACTAAAAGTGAGTTTCGCACGCCATTTTTAAGCACTTGCTCGCGCAATTTTCCCCAATCCCAAAGACCACTTAAATCTTCATCTTTAAGTCCCCATAGGTTGTGTTGGAATTTTCCTTCACTAATTGGAGAGCCTTCATACGTTTGATAAGGGCCATCTTCGGTGGCTTCTTCCATAGAAGCGGTGACTGCAGCGTAATAAATCGTTTCAAAAATATCTTGATTCAGTTGTTTTGCTTCATCACTTGTGAAAGGCATTCTCAATTTAATAAAAGCATCTGCCAGCCCCTGAACACCAATCCCTATAGGACGGTGTCTAATATTTGAATTTTCGGCTTCAATTACTGGGTAGTAATTTCGGTCGATGACTTTATTTAAGTTTCGGGTCACACGTTTGGTAATCTTAAATAATTCTTGGTGATCGAATTTGCCATCTTTAATGAACATTGGCAAAGCAATCGATGCAAGGTTACAAACAGCAACTTCATCTGGTGATGTGTATTCTATAATTTCAGTACAAAGGTTTGAGGAACGAATGGTTCCCAAATTTTTCTGATTCGATTTACGGTTTGCTGCATCTTTATAGAGCATATATGGAGTTCCGGTCTCAATTTGAGATTCGGTAATTTTTTCCCACAACTCTCTTGCTTTGATGGTTTTACGACCTTTACCTTGTTCTTCATAACCTAAGTAAAGTGTTTCAAATTCTTCACTGTGAACATCTGCCAATCCTGGGCACTCATTCGGACACATGAGGGTCCAAGTCGAGTCTTCTTGAACACGCTCCATAAATAAATCTGGAATCCACATGGCATAGAATAAATCTCTTGCACGCATTTCTTCTTTACCATGATTTTTCTTTAAATCAAGAAAATCAAAAATATCGGCATGCCATGGTTCTAAGTAAATTGCAAAACTTCCTTTTCGTTTTCCACCCCCTTGATCCACATAACGAGCGGTGTCATTAAAGACGCGAAGCATTGGAACGATTCCATTACTGGTGCCATTCGTTCCAGCGATATAACTTCCAGTGGCTCTAATGTTGTGCATTGCTAAACCAATACCACCTGCAGACTGCGAAATTTTGGCAGTTTGTTTGAGGGTGTCATAAATCCCATCAATACTATCGTCCTTCACTGTTAATAAGAAACAAGATGACATTTGTGGTTTTGGTGTCCCTGCGTTAAATAACGTAGGCGTTGCATGGGTGAAAAACTTTTTAGACATGAGCTCGTAAGTCTCAATAGCCGAATCCAGATCATTTAAATGAATTCCAATAGAGACACGCATCAACATATGTTGAGGGCGCTCTGCGATGATTCCATTTAATTTCAAAAGGTAGGAGCGTTCTAAAGTTTTGAATCCAAAGTAATCGTAGCCAAAATCTCGATTGTAAATAATTGTAGAATCGAGTTTGTCTTTATTTTCTATAATGACGTTGTAAACTTCATCAGACAATAAGGGCGCATCCTTTCCTGTTCGTGGGTTTACATAGGTGTATAAATCATGCATGACTTCGCTAAAAGTCTTTTTTGTGTTTTTATGTAAGTTGGAAACTGAAATCCGTGCTGCAAGTCGTGCATAGTCAGGGTGCGCAGTGGTCATTGTTGCTGCAACTTCTGCGGCAAGGTTGTCTAATTCACTGGTAGTAACCCCGTCATAAAGTCCTTCAATAACGCGCATCGCTACTTTCAAAGGATCGACTAATTCATTTAAACCATAGCAAAGTTTACGAACTCTTGCTGTGATTTTGTCGAACATGATTTCTTCTTTTCTGCCGTCTCTTTTTATTACAAACATTTGTTTTCTTTATTATGCTTTTTTGATGCGCCTCAAAAAAGCGGTTAGTTGGTTAGCCTAGTGATATTTGAGTGACCTCAAATACTTAGTTTTTTTGTCTTGTTTCCTTTAGGAAATCAAAAAGTTGATTTATGAAAAACGAGTTTTGAAATTCGTTTTAAGTTCTTATTCTAGTTGTTGGTCTAGAATTCAGAATCGAAACTGTATTTATTGGTACCCTCTTCTTCTTTGTTGAGGACACCCGCCTTTTGATATTCAGCCACTCTTTTTTCAAAGAAATTAGTTTTTCCTTGAAGTGAAATCATGTCCATAAAATCAAATGGGTTTGATGTATTATATTCTTTTTCGCAATCCAGCTCTTGTAATAAGCGATCGGTTACAAATTCTAAATACTGAGACATCAATTTTGAATTCATACCAATCAAACTTGCTGGTAAGGATTCTGTAATAAACTCTCTTTCAATAGTTAATGCATCTAGCAATATTTCTCTGATGCGCTCTTTAGGGACTTTATTAATAAGGTGTTTGTTGTGTAAGTGGACTGCAAAGTCAGCATGCACTCCTTCATCTCTTGAAATTAATTCATTTGAAAAGGTCAAGCCTGGCATTAAGCCACGTTTTTTTAACCAAAAAATAGAACAAAATGCACCCGAAAAGAAAATGCCTTCAACCGCTGCAAACGCAATCAATCGCTCAGCAAAACTTGGAGATTCTATCCATTTAAGTGCCCAGTCGGCTTTTTTCTTGATGGCAGGAAAGTTGTCTATTGCGTTAAATAACTTGTCTTTTTCAACTTCATCTTTCACATAAGTATCAATCAAAAGCGAATAGGTTTCGCTGTGAATGTTTTCCATCATGATTTGGAATCCGTAGAAGAATTTTGCTTCGCTGTATTGAACTTCGTTGACAAAGTTTTCTGCTAAATTTTCATTGACGATGCCATCACTTGCTGCGAAAAACGCTAGGATATGCTTAATAAAATAACGCTCATCGTCATTTAGTTTTGTAACCCAATCCGTTAAATCTTGATGTAAATCAATTTCTTCAGCCGTCCAAAAACTCGCTTCTGATTTTTTATACCATTCCCATATATCATGGTGTTGGATTGGAAAAATTACGAATCGGTCCTTGTTTTCTTGTAAAATTGGTTCTACCTGCGACATCTAAATGAAAAATTAAATTTTGAATTAAAAAAATACACGTTTAAGTGGTTAACAAAGATTTAAAATTGTTGGCTTAAATGAAAGTCATTTTTATAAACATTGCCTATGAGTTTTTAACAACGAGTAGCTTTTTTCCTACAATAAATTTTAAACACTTCTAACATAAAACCTTATTAAGCAGATACTTAACCCATCTCTCTCTCTTAGGGTAAAATGAAGCAGTAAGGCTAATTAAAAACAAGAATTTTAATAAAATTGAAAAATCAACACAAAAAGTGATTCCGTTTTGCGGTCTCTTTCTTAAGGATGCTGTTAATGAGGTTTTACTTGTGCTTTAGTGCTACTTGTTCTAATTCAGCATACCAATCGGCGCCAAACTTGCGGATGAGGGCCTCTTTTACAAATTTATAGACAGGGACTTGGAGTTCTTTTCCTAACGAACAGGCGTCATCACAAATTTCCCAATTGTCATAATTGACCGCAGAAAACTCCGTATAGTCTTTGACACGAACAGGGTATAAATGACAAGAGACTGGTTTTTTCCAATCGACTTCACCTTGATTGTACGCTTCTTCAATTGCACACAAAGCGGTTTGCTTTTCATCAAAAATAACATAGGCACAATCGGCACCATTAATTAAAGGCGTTTCAAGCTCACCATCTTCGGTGACAACATGGGTGCCTTGGGCTTCAATCGCATCGATACTTATTTGTCTGAGGTAAGGTTTTATAATCGGATAGATGTCCTTTAATATGGTCGCTTCGTTAGGTTCTAACGGAGCTCCAGCATCACCATCAATACAACAAGCGCCTTTGCAGGCACTCAGATTACAGATAAAATCTTTCTCGATAATATCCTCAGACACTATGGTTTTTCCTATTTGAAACATGTGGCAAATATACTGTTAATTGTGAACATTTTAAACGCAAATAATCGCTCAAAATTAATTTGTGAATATCATTTTTTTTTTCACCTTTGCATAAATATAATTTGTAATCATGGCTTTGGATTTTAAAGAAATTTTAACGGCATTTATGGTCCTTTTTGCGGTAATTGACATCGTAGGAAACATTCCAATTATTATTGATTTACGTAAAAAAGCAGGACACATTCAAAGTGAAAAAGCTTCGGTAATTGCGGGAATCATTATGATCCTATTTCTATTTCTTGGAGATAGTATTCTCAAACTTGTTGGTATTGATGTGCATTCTTTTGCTGTGGCTGGTGCGTTTATTCTGTTTTTTATTGCGCTCGAAATGATTTTAGGAATCACTTTATACAAACAAGAAGAAGGGGCGAGTATGAATGCCTCTATATTTCCATTGGCATTTCCGTTAATTGCTGGCCCTGGAAGTCTAACGACCCTCCTTTCCTTAAAATCTGAGTTTCACACTGAAAACATCATTATTGCTGTAATTGTCAATGTGATTGTCATTTTTATAGTCCTTAAAACTTCCTCACGTATCGAGCGTATTATTGGTCAAAATGGAATTGATATTGTCCGAAAAGTCTTTGGAGTTGTACTCCTGGCAATCGCTGTGAAATTATTCACCTCTAATATTAAATTTTTATTATAAATATGCGATTCTTAACTTATTTATTATCGGTTTTAGCCCTTGGAATTATCGTGTTTAATTGCACTAAAATTAATTTTGATACGCCCTTTGAAAACGACAGCTATACGGCCATCATCACCGCAATAGCGGCAGGGTGTGCCATTCTAATTTTAACCATCCTTCGAGTGGTTAAAAAGATCGATCGCACAGTGAAAGAAAAATCTTAATTTGGTATTAGGGCTGCTTCTATATCCATCACTTTGATTAGCATTGGATCAATAGGACTCACGACTTTTGCCGCAGAATTATCTCCAAAAAGTTGTTTTGAAAATGCAGATTTCAACAGCATTTTAATAGGGCTTTTATAAACGTTTAAAGCCTTAGCGTCTAGTTTTGAAGCCTCTATAAAATACGTTACAAATTGCTGATAAACTAAATCTGAAATTTCAAACGTACTCAAAAACTGAGATTCAGAAAACGACGCATAGTGTGAGCGTTGTTTATCTAAGTGTTCAAAAACAAAAAAGTCCATAAGGCCTGCAACCCTTAAAAACGCAACAAGATCACTATTGAAGTCGCTGTTTTGTGGCACATAAATATCCGGAATAATACCGCCGCCGCCATAAACGATCTTTCCTTTAGGGGTTGTGAACTTAAGACTGTCTGGGGTCGTATCTGAGTGTAGCGTATCTACGCCACTAATGTCTAAGCGCTGATAGTAGGAATTGTAATACGCTTCTGAGCCGTTTGCATAGGACCGCTGTATGGAACGACCTGTAGGGGTGTAGTATCTAGAAGTAGTCAGTCGAATGGCACTGCCATCGCCCATATCCATTTCCCGCTGAACTAATCCTTTTCCAAAGGAACGGCGTCCAATAATAGTCCCTTTATCGTTGTCTTGTAGTGCTCCTGCAATAATTTCACTAGCAGACGCAGAATTTTCATTGATTAACACATACACGGGTGCTTGTTCGAAACGACCCACTCCTGTCGCATAGCTTTCATTGACCTGATTAGTCTTGTTCTTAGTAAATAAGATGAGTTTACCATCTTCTAAAAATTCATCGGCGATTTTTTCGGCGATTTGTAAAAAACCCCCAGGATTATCGCGGAGGTCTAACACTAAATTTGTAGCGCCTGATGCTATTAAATCCTCGACTGCGTCATCAAATTCTAAATACGTGCTTTCAGCAAAACGATTAATTTTAATATATCCTAGCGTTGAACTCATCATATAAAATGACGCTACACTTTTGATAGGGACTTCCGCGCGAGTGATTTCGAAATCTAATAAACTATCGACACCTGCCCGCTTAATTTGTAATCTAACTTTTGAGTTTTTTTTCCCTCTTAATTTCTGAACTACTTTGTCTTGACTCCAAAATACACCATGAATCGTATCATTATCTGCCATTAAAATACGGTCGCTTGCCATAATTCCGGCACGAAAACTTGGCCCACCTTCAATAGGACGAATGACGGCAATCGTATCCTTATACCTGTAGAAACTGACGCCAATTCCAATAAAATCCCCTTTCATGTTTTCTGTGACCGAAGCTAAATCTTGTTTTGGAATATAGGTTGAGTGTGGATCGAGATTTTGTAAAACCTGGTCGATCACGCCTTCAACAATACTGTCTGTGTCCACTGGATCCACATACTCATATTCTAAATAATCAATAAGACGGTTTAGTTTTTGTTTACTTGTATTAGTTCTTGTGAATGTATTGGAGGAATTGACACTTACTTTATCCCCGATATAGATTCCCAACGCCAGCACGAGCCCGATCAAAAATGGAAGATGTTTTGGGTTTAATGACATGAAATCACAACGTTAGTAATTCGACTTGGATACCGGCTTTTTCTAAAAACTCAACTCCAGAAAGGTCTTTGTAAGCTTCGCAATAAACAACTCTAGTTATCCCTGCTTGATGAATCAGTTTGCTACAACTCTGACATGGCGACAAAGTAATATATAAGGTGGCCCCTGAACACGATTGCGTGGAGGATGCAACTTTTAATATGGCATTAGCCTCGGCATGTAACACATACCATTTGGTATACCCTTCTTCGTCTTCACAAAAATTTTCAAAACCCGTAGGAGTTCCGTTATAACCATCTGAAATAATCATACGATCTTTGACAATGATCGCCCCAACTTGTTTGCGTTTACAAAACGATAATTTCCCCCATTCTAAAGCCATTTTTAGATAAGCTTTGTCGTATTTAAGTTGCTTTTGTGTCGACATAAATGGGTTGTGTTTAATTTTTTTAAGGATCTAGAAGACTCGATGTTTAATTACAATTAATTAAGAAAATAGAGGACTGTTGAATATCAGTGGGAGCATTAGCCCAATAACGACCGAAGAAATAACCATGACCCAATCTCTCAATGAAAACCTAAAAATGGTTTGTCCTAAGAATCCTAAAAACAAAATGCAAAAAACAATTACAAATTGTCCAACTTCAATTCCTAACGCAAATTCTAAAATTGACAACAGGGTACTTTCACTAGAGCTGACCAAGGATTCAAACGCATTGGCAAATCCTAACCCGTGAATGAATCCAAAAAATAAGACCAAACTAAATATGATTACTTGATTGCCGTATTTGGAAGATTTTCCTGCTGTAAACACATTGTAAATCGCCATAATAATAATCGTAAAAGGAATTAACCACTCGGTCACATTCGCTTTTAAATTTATAATATCATACACGCCTAACAACAAACTAAGGGTGTGCCCAAGAGTAAACGATGACACTAATAATAAGAGTCGTTTCCAATCTCTAAAAAAATAAGGAACAGTAAGTACGACTAAAAACAAAATATGGTCATAGCTTTTGAAGCTGACAATATGGTAAAGTCCTAATTCTAAAAATTTCAAAAAGCTGTCCAGCATAGGTTGGTTGTTATATTGACTTCAAAGTTAATAAAATTAATTAGTAATAGCGGCAGGCTGAATGAAAGTTAAGGGGTTTCAAAAATTTCAAGTCCGCAATCCAAAAAGGCTTTATAATCTGCTTCGTCTGGCGTGTAGCCAACAGGGTTGTTTAAAATCGTTTTAGCATCGGGACTCAACAACACATAGAAGGGCTGGGAGTTCGACTTGAAAAATTGGGTTTGAAAATGGGCCCATTTATGTCCATAATTTTCTAATACTCGAGCGCCACCGCCTAGGCGTTCCACGGTTAACTTTTGATTTTCAGGCAATTCTTTTTTATCATCGACATATAGAGAAATCAATACATAGTCGTTTTCAAAATAAGGTTTGATGGACGCTTTGGGCCAGATATGTTCTTCCATTTTACGGCAGTTTACACAGGCGTACCCTGTGAAATCGAGTAAAATTGGTTTGTTAACTTTTTTAGCATACGCGACCCCTTCTTTTAAATCTTTAAAACATTCAAAGTTATTTGGACAGTCATTTGGATATAAAAAACTGTAACCCACAGGCGGCGCCAAACCACTTAATAATGTTAAGGGTGTGAATGTTTGCGTTTCTTTATTAACTTTAAAACCAGATCCTAAATAGATGACAAATGCCAAAACAAGCAACCCAGAACTGATTCTGAAAAAAGACAGCTTTTTTAACGGGGAATCATGTGGGAATTTTATTTTTCCAAACACATAGAGGGTCAGCCCTGCAAATACAAGAATCCAGATTCCTAAAAAGACTTCAATTTTAAGGATTCCCCAATGTTTCACTAAATCGGCATTGGATAGAAATTTAAAGGCTAAGGCTAGTTCTAAAAACCCTAAAACTACTTTAGTCGTGTTGAGCCATCCCCCTGATTTTGGGAGGGCTTTTAACATGTTTGGAAACATGGCAAACAATGCAAAAGGCAAGCCGAGAGCCACTCCAAAACCACCCATTCCAGTGGTGAGTTGCCAAGCACCTCCATCTGCAGAAAGAGAGCCCGCAAGTAGTGACCCAAGGATAGGGCCTGTACAAGAAAAGGATACGATCGATAAGGTCAGTGCCATAAAAAAGACGCCTAAAATTCCGCCAATACCTTCACCCCTACTGGTCGAGTTGGTCCAGGTTGATGGTAGGGTTAATTCGTAATATCCAAAGAATGAAAATGCGAAAAATATAAATATGACAAAGAAAATGACATTCAACCAAACATTGGTTGAGATTTCATTTAAAATATCGGGATTTACAGAGTCTAACAGATGAAATGGAATACTTAATACCACATACACCAAGACAATGAAAAACCCATATAAAATGGCTTTAGAAACGCCGCCTTTTTCATTGGCATTGCCTCCTTTTTTGGTGAAAAAACTCACCGTTAAGGGGATCATTGGAAATACACAAGGGGTTAAAAGGGCTAATAAACCCCCTAGAAATCCTAAACCAAAAATCTTCCACAGTGAATTGTTGGAAGCCTTGATGTCTTGAGATAAAGAACTTAATTGAGTACTACACTTCACGGTCGCTTTTGAGAGAGATTCTGGCGCCATCCCATATAATGTTTGGTCGGCATTCTTAGAGAGATCAGAGTCAGACATCGGGGTCCCACCTACAATCACAAATCCTGTTTGATCGGTATAGTCAAAGGCAAATGGATTATCGGGTTTATAGGTGCATTTTGAATCATCACAGGTCATGAAATCAATATTCCCACGCATACTAAAAGCCGATGATTTAACACGCACACGCTGTTTAAAGACCGCTTTATCATAAAACTTTGAAACCACCATTTCAAATACGGGATCGTGTTGAGTGACTTTATTTTCATCCGATTCCGTCACCGTTTCAATGAGCTCAAAACTAGAGGAAGATTCAAATGAAAAAAGCGTTGGTAAGGGACCACCTTCTTCAACAAATTGAGAATAAAGCGCCCAATGGGGGTCAATTTTAGCAACAAAAATAAGGGTATACTCTGTGTCGGTAATTTTTTCAGAACCAAATTCCCATTTGACGGGATTCAAAATCTGAGAGGATGCCGAAAAACTGATTAAAAATAATAAAAGTAGTGTAAAATTTTTCATAGATTTAGTCACATATTAAGATTGCAAATTAATGAAAAATTAAATTGTATTGCTATAAGTCACTATTAATGTTGATTTCGCGAATGAAACCAAAAAAGCCTCGCTAAAAATAGCAGGGCTCTATGAAGGATTATAAAAATTTTCCGACCCTATGGGTATTACAAATGTCCTTTCTCTTTTTTGTAGGTCATCAACACTAAAACTAAACACAGAACAGAGGATAATGCACAGACTCCGTACATGCCTCCCCAACCAAATTTTTGAGTAATAAAGGCGAGTCCAATACCCGAAAAAGTAGCACCGACATAGCCGAAAAAACCAGTCATACCACAGGCCCCAGAAATGGCTTCCTTCACCGTAACTCTTGAGGCTTGCACACCACTAATTAAATTTTGAGGACCATCTATTAAAAACCCAATGAGCAATAGAAACACACCTGTTCCCATGATATTATCTGGACCGGAATACCAATAAAATCCAACAATACTGAATGTTAATAAAACAAGATAGATCACATTGATTGGCACACATCTCCCGTTCCAAAATCGATCGGCTAAATACCCTGCGACAATACCTCCAGGAATCCCTGCCAAGGGCATGAGCGTCCAAAATATAGCAACGCTTACTTGATCGATTCCTTTTACATCATATAGAAAAATAGTTGCCCAATCTAAGGTGCCAAATCGTATGATATAGATAAACATATTGGCAAAACTTAGAAGCCAAATGTACTTATTGGTGAAGATGTATTTTTTTAATAGTTCCCAATGTGATTTTGATTTTTCAATTAATTCAACGATGGGCCTGTCATTCTTATAATCTTCAATTTCTGGTAACCCTAATGAAACGGGGCGATCTCGTAAAGTAATAAATAAAAATATGGCGGTTAAACACCCTATGATTCCTGGTACATAAAAAACCGCTTCCCACCCTACAATTCCTTTGTTGTACAAATTGATAATCCCTGCAACTAAGAGTCCTACTCCAAATGTCCCTGCAGTATGCGAAGACGAAAGAATCGTCCATTTTGTTGCTCTTTCACTTGGCGAAAACCAATGTACAAGACCTTTAGCAATTGGAGGAAACCCCATAGACTGAAAGGCTCCATTAAGCCCCCAAAAGAAAACGATCAAATATAAACTGTCTAAGAATCCAATAAACAAATGAATGATCGAAGCTGAAAAAAGCCCGATTGCCATAAACATTCTAATATTTGCTCGATCTGCAAAAAGTCCACTTATAAATTTTCCAATACCATACACGATATAAAAAACACTACTTAATATCCCTAGTTGAATGATGTCAATATCTAACTTCTCGCTAATTAAAGGCAAGGCTGGAGATATGTTTTTTCTAGTAAAGTAAAAAATGGTGTACCCGATATACATCCCAATGAACATACGCCATCTCCAATGTTTATATTTTTTGGAAACTACCGCATCGGGGGTTTTATCTTTTGAGGGGGGCACTTGAATTATAGAAGGAAATTTGGCGAAATTCATATTGATTTTAAAAGATTTTAAAATGATTATGGGATATCATCTTTATTTAACATAAAATAAAGTGCATTCTTAACAGAATGCACTTTCTAAATCAAGAATTGATGACTAATTCAAAACATGATAAAAGACCTATTTGGTTATCTTTCATTTTGTTTTATAAGACCTAAGCTACTATCAATAACATTCGGAGGAATTGGCCACACACGGTGTTTCAATAAATCAAAATTACTTCGTTCGGGCCAAACTTCATATATTGTAAATCCTGAGTCAGGATCTTCTTGATCGTCATGTTGTCTCCCTCTAAGGGATTGCTTAAGTTCTGCTGAATCACCCCAACGACATAAGTCTTCAAATCGACCAAAAAGCTCACCTGCAAATTCAGCTCTGCGCTCGTATTTAACATGGGCAAGCGTTGCTGCTGTAATTGCAGGAAGACCTGCGCGTTCTCTGACAATATTCAAATCCGTATCTCCATTTTGACCAAGCGCAATTTTAGCTTCTGCACGCATCAAATAGACCGCTGACAATCGCATCAATGGGACATTTAAATCGGTTGTTGGATGATCGCCATTACCATTCAGGTGCTCTCCATTAGGATAGCTATAAGGCTCCATGTATTTTTTAAGTTGAATTCCAGTTAAATTTTTAGTAGACCAATATCTTCTGGTTTCTCCAAAAAATTCAAACGCATCTCCAAAGACCAATAAGGTTGCATCTCTTCTTAAGTCTCCAGCTTGATACGATTCATATAAATCAAGTGTTGGTGCAAAATAGCCCCAACCATTGTATTTACTCCAACCCTTGTTCTCTAAAGACGCTCCTGGCAAAATACTCCCTCCCGTGGTGTTACTTGGAATGGACCAGATGTACTCATTTCCCCAATTATTATCGATTTTAAATACGTCTTTAAAATTAGGTTCCAATACTTCTTGGGTGGCAGTCACAGCATTACAAGCATCGATTACTTTCTGCCAAGAGGCACTGTCAAATTCGGCATTGTGCAAATGTGTTTTTGCTAAATAAGCATAGGCCGCATTTTTATGGGCTTTCCCATAATCAGAAGGCGAAAGGTCGCTAAACAAAGGTAGTAATGCGGCGGCTTTGGTGAAGTTTTCAGCAGCATACTCATAACTAACCGTAACGCTTTCTGGTCGAGAAATATAAAAATCCGTGGTCGTTTCATCAACGATGGGAATTCCTGCGCGATCATCTCCGTAGAGTAAACTTAATTGAAAATACGCTAATCCACGCATGAAGTATGCATTTCCTAAAGCAAAATTCTTTACATCATCTGAAACACCTTCGATGTCAGGGACATTATTAAGAATATCATTCGCTCTTTTTACCACTTGAAAGTGTTTTGGCCAAATGTCTCTTGTATAAGAACCAGAGCCGGTAGTCACAAAGTCTTTTATTTGTTCTATTTGTGATTTAGATTTTCCAACTACAAAATCATCACTTGGTATTATTGAATATAAAAACATTCCCCTACCATAAGTGCCTTGAAAATCGTTCATTAAATAGAGTGCATTGGTCGCTCTAGTGACGTCCGTTTCTGTTTTGAAAAAAGAAGCTGCCGTAGGAGCCCCTTGCGGCTCAACCTCTAAGAACTCATCTGTACAACTTGTAAATACTACAAGTGTCACAAGAATCAAAAAACTTAAATATTTATATTTTTTCATTTTGTTTTATTTTAAAGTTAAATTAAATCCTAAAGTAAATGTTCTAGCAACAGGGTATTGTCCGCCATCGACTCCACGGTTAGAAACTTCAGGATCTAAACCGGAATAGTTTGTCCAAGTCAGTACGTTTTGTCCTGTTGCATAGATACGTAACTTATCAAAATAGGGGCTCTTTGGCAACGTATAGCCCACAGATATATTTTTTAAACGTAGATAATCTGTATCCTCTAACCAAAAATCAGAGGGTTGGATGTTTCCATTTGGATCGTCAATTGACAATCTTGGGTTGGAAGCATTTGGATTTCCTGGATGCCAAGTGTCTAAGGCTGTATCTAGTAAATTGGATCCAGAAACAGATGTATGCGCCGGGTAGGTAGTGGTTAGTTTATAGCCATTGTAAGCAACCCCGCCTTGCGTGCCTTGTAAGAATATCGAAAAGTCGAATTTTTTGTAATTTGCCGAAAAGTTTAATCCATAAGATACGGTTGGAAATGCGCTTCCTTTAAAAACTCGATCGTCATCGTCTATAACACCATCATTATTTTGATCTATAAACCGAAGGTCTCCTAATTGGGCATCGGGCTGTCCATTCGCTCTTGCGTTAGTTACTGCTGCATCGGTTCTTAAGAGTCCATCCGATTCAATTAGGTAATAAGAAAAAAGAGGTTGACCCACTGCATTTGCAAGCGGATAATGTGTTGCGACTTGCGTAATATCGTCCGCAATAATGTCAAACCTAGGGGCTAATTCAATCACTTCATTTTTGATAAAGGACACATTTCCTGAAAGATTATAGGTGAAATCGCCTTCATTTTTAGTGTGCCCTAAAGCTAGCTCCAGGCCTTTATTTCGGATTTTTCCAGAGTTTTGAAATGGGGAAGTCCCAATTCCTTCTAAGGAACTCACAGGCGTTCGGTTGAGCCATCGGTTCGTATCTTTAATAAAATAATCGGCTGTTAAATTCCATTTATTATTTTCAGATGAGAAGTCCAAACCAAAATTGGTGGTTTCAGAAATTTCCCAATTGATGTCAGGGTTGGAACGTCCATCAAGAACAACCCCCTTTTGGTAGCCCTTTCCTCCTAGTATGGTATTTTCAACTGATAATGGTAGGTTTGTTGGGTATGACGATAAACTTTCAATATTACCGACCCGACCCCAACTAGCTCTTAACTTTAAATTGCTTATAAAGTCCGATTTAAAAAAGGTTTCTTCAGACAAAGACCAACCAACTGCAACGGATGGGAAATTCTCCCAGCGCCTATCTTGGTTTAACTTAGAGGAACCATCTCTACGAATACTGGCAGAAAAGAAATATTTTTTATTATAATCATAAAGGACTCTTGAAAAAAATGAAACCAATTTATTTTCGAAAAATGAATACGTTATATCGTTGATTTCCTCCGCCAATGGTATAAACAATAACAATGGATCTTCACTTTCAAACTTTTCAGCAACAATGCCATCAAATTCACGTTCTTGGTGCTGTAACGAGTAGCCACCCAGTAACTGAAACGCATGTGCATCATTAAATGTATTTGTATAATTTAAGGTGTTTTCCCATGACCAATTAATTTCATTGGCCTGAATTTGAGTCAATTTGTTAGTGGCCTTGTTCAACTTTGAAGCTTCCGCCACACGAGGGTCAAATTCTTTGTAAAATTCATCAGAATGGTTGATCGCATAACTCGTTTTAAAAATCAGTTTATCTATCGGCTTATATTCTAAGAATAGATTTCCAAACGTATTTCTTTTTGGATTGTCGATGTTAATACGTTCTAAAGTCCCTACTGGGTGAATCACATCTCCATTTTGTCCGTCACCAACATCGCTATAAACACCTTCAGAGTTGTATATTGACACATGAGGTGGTGCTTTGATTGCCGCAGCTATAATACCGTTATAGTTGGTTTCTCCATTATCTGCTTGCGTCCCTGTAAATGCAGATTGGCCGTTGATAAGGGTGTAAGAAAAGTTTTCGCCGATTTTAATTTTATCACTTAACTTAAGTGCGGAGTTGTATCGAAAACTTAAACGATCTGCATACGTATTGATAAGAATTCCTTCTTTTTTATTGTAACCTAAAGAGGATGAAAACGTGTACTTTTCTGAGCCACCACGCAATCCAATATCATAATTTTGAATGATCCCACTTCTAAAAATTTCATCAACCCAATTGGTTCTTTGCACCAATCTGTCAGGGTTACTGACGCCATCAAAATAATCTAATCTTGGGGTATCAGAATTATCGTACGCAATATTATACATATCGGTATATTGCTGTGTGTTTAAAGCTACTGGTTTGTCATACACGTTTTGAACACCCGTGAAGGCTCCAAAATCGACTTGAATTTTTCCTTGTTTTCCTTTTTTGGTTGTAACCAAAATCACCCCTGCTGCGGCACGAACTCCGTAAATCGAAGCCGAAGCAGCATCTTTTAATACGGTAAGTGATTCAATATCAAAGGGATTGATTGGGCCTCCATAATAGGGGACGCCATCCACAATCCATAGCGGTTTTTCGGCTGAAGAGGTTCCCAGTCCTCTAATTTTAATGGTCGGCGTACTTGTCGGATCTCCGCCGTCTGATAACACCGTCACACCCGAAACGTTTCCTTGAAGTGCTTCTTCTACTTGTGTCACCGCACGGTCCTCAATGTTTTTGGCAATTGCAATCGATCCTGTTAATTCTTTTTTGGTGACAGTCCCATATCCAATTAAAATAACTTCATCCAATGCCGCCGAATCAACTACTAATTGAACATTTATTTCCGTTTGACCATTTACTGGAATTTCCTGAGTTGCAAAACCAATATAGGAGACCACTAGAATCGCATCATCACTGTCTATTTCTAAGCTGAATTTTCCGTCAAAATCTGTAGTCGTTCCTGCCGAAGATCCTTTAATTAAAATTGTAGCACCTGGAAGTGGCTGATCTGTATCGTCGTTTACTGTTCCGCTAATTTTGTTTTGCTGCTTATTAGTGACCGTTACAGTCTTATTTGAAGATTTGCTTCTGTCAGCATCCTTTTTGTGTTTGAGAATAATTTGTGTTTCTCTTTCTATTTGATACGCTGTAGAGGTGTTCATAAATAAAATCGTCAAAACCTGTTCAATATTAGCATCTATTAATTTTATTGAAACTTTACGATTTAAATCAACAAATCTGGTATTGTATATAAATTTGTAATCTGACATTGCTTCAATTTTGTCAATGACTTTAACTATCGATGTGTTTTCTTCTTCTAAAGTAAGTGACTGAGTGTACCCTATATTGCTCGCTAGCACACTGAAAAAAGTAGCGAAGACAAAAAGGGTTGTTAGTTTCATTTTTAAATCAAATTTTATAAAAGGTAAAGTTTTACCTTTTATTTCATGAAGGTTTTTCATATTTTTAATGTGTTTAAATAGTGAATGACTGATTTTTTGTTGATCACTTATAAATACCGGGAGATGTTACAGCATTTTCCGGTTTTTTTATTCTAACATTTAAGAATATACAAAGTGATTTTGATGATCTTTGTAAGCTTGTTTTGAGGTTTTATTTCATATTGATAGGTTTTAGGTTAGTTAATATAAATGGTGTTGTCTTCGATTCTATATTTGATATCGTAACTGTTTTTAAAATAACTTAATATAATATCTATAGGCTCTTCTTTAAAACTTGCGTTAAAAATCTCTTTATCAAGTTGTTCGTTTGTGTTTATTATTTTCATATTATAATGACGCTCAAGCTTTTTAGAGATCGTTTCAAAGCTGCTATTTCTAAAAATTAAACTGCCCTTCATCCATTGTGTGTAAAGTTCAATATTAACTTTTTCAACAGAAATACTCTGATCGTTTTTATCATGAGAACCTTTAGTCCCTGGCACAATTGTAACCCCCTCTTTTAAGGTTTCATTTTCATTATAAAGAGCCACAGATCCTTCAATCAAAACAACCTCCGTAGTAGAATCTTCTGGGTAGGATGAAACATTAAATTCTGTTCCAAACACTTCAACATTTAACGCTTCTGCATTCACAATAAATGGGTGTTTCTTATCTGATGTTACATCAAAAAATGCTTCCCCTTCTAAAAAGACTTGGCGCGTTTTTCCATCTACGAATTTAACTGGGTATTTTAAGGAGGTTCCGGCATTTAAATGAACCTTTGTTCCGTCAGATAATTGGATTTCAAACTGTTTACCGTAAGGCACTTTTAAGGTGTTATAGACCAATTTTTCTTTTATATAAGAACTGTTATACACTAAATGAGTTCCACTTTGAGCGCCGACCACACGACCCTTATCATCCACCACTTTACTTGTACCATTTTCTTGTATGACTTTTATATCTCCATTTTCTAGTTGAAGGGTAATGCTATCAGAAGGGATCATAAATTCAGGGGAAGGTGAAAAATAATCGTTCTGATATAAATACCCAATCCCTAAAAATGTAATAATTAGGGCTGCATATTTAGATAGTTTTCGAATTTTATGCAAGTGACGTAAACGGCGTTCTTTACTAATAAATTCTTGCAGCTCCTTTTTTGATCTGTTGGTATCAAACTGTTTCATATTGAAGTCAATTGCATAGTTAAGTTTAATGTAGTTTTTAAATTCCTTCTCATTTTGGGGGTTTTCAAGCCATAAAGAGAGGGCTTCTAATTCCATAAAAGAGGCCTGATTTGTAAGGAATTGTACAATTAATTTTTGATTTTTTTGTGACATTATTTAATCTTTCTATACTACTAAAACGAAAGTATTTTGAAGAACCCTTACTTTTTTGGTTATTTTTTTTTTATTTTCGCAATTAATATCACCTAATTATAGCATATTCCCATTATGTCTACTGTTTTTATAAATCAAATTTCTTTTCTAAAATCCCTTCAAAAAGGAGAGTCAAAAGCCTATACATTTTTAGTAGACACTTACCATCATAAACTATGTCTTTACGCCTTTAGCCTTACAAATGACCATGATTTATCGGAAGATATTGTTCAGAATGTATTTATTAGAATTTGGAAAAATCGCCAAAAAATTAAAGACGACTTTAATTTTAAAAGCTACTTATATAAATCGGTTTACAATGAATTTATTGACCAATATCGAAAACAAAAAAACGTTTTGTCTTTAGAAAAAAAACATATCGACGCCTTGAGTTTCATCGTTGAAGAAGAAGATGAAAAATCTTTAGAACGATTAATAAACCTTATTAAACAAGAAATACAAAACCTCCCTCCCAAGTGTAAGCAAACGTTTTTATTAAGTAAATATGAAGGTCTTACCAATATTGAAATTGCAGACTATTTAAATATTTCCACCAAATCTGTGGAAGGACATATTACAAAAGCCTTTTCTGTATTAAGAACTGCGATGGGTGATAAAGTAAATGGTCTTTTGTTTTTACTTTTTAATGTAAGAAGAAAAGGGGTCTTTTAATGCTCGATCCATTTTGGTTGTGAAGTCAATAGAGCCTATTATTCATCGTTACTATTAACATTTATTTCGCGAATGAAACCAAAAAAGCCCCGCTAAAAATAGCAGGGCTCTCTTAAGATTTGTAAAACTTAAATCACTTATTCTTTTGTGAGGTCTTTTGCATATTGAGTGACTCTAGAGATTTTCCCATCCATGTTAAAAAAGAACCATTCTACCAGTTCTTTTTCCCAGACAGTTCCATCTTTAGAAACTCTTTTTTCTCTTGAGAACACAGTCACTCCAGATTCTGGATCTGTATTTTGAATTTTCACAGGGACTATTGAATAGACCTTCCATGAAACTTCTGATAAATCATCAAAAACTTGAGCCCAAACTTCTTTTGTCATGACTGTTTTAGTTCCTTCTGCATCTAAAAGAACCGCATCGTCTGCAAACGCTTCGCTACAGGCTGCTCCATCCATATTGTTATAATCAACAAGTAACTTTTCGATCGCTTCAACTTCGCCTCTGTTTGAGAATACTAAAGGTCTTCCAGACCACTCTGAAGTGCCATCTCCAATGAATTTTCCGCCGTAATTTAATCCAAAATTACTTTCTTTCTCTCTGTAAACCCACTGTCCAAACGAGGAAACTTTGTTTTCCTTATTTGTGGTGAAAATTTCCATTAGGTTTAAGTTTTCTATTGACCCATCTTTAAAACTTCTATTTTCTACAGACCAAGTTAAAACCATTGTATCCTCAGAACCTTCCATTTTTACTGGAATAATCAAATATGGATCCATTGTAATGGTTTCCATCGATCCTAAAAACTTTGTAGACCAGCCCAACGCTTTTTCAGAAAATTCTTCTGTGTAGTTAGTCATCATGGCGGTCGCATCTTTGGCGCTGTAGTCTTTAGCTATTTTTAAAACGGTTGCCACGGATTCGTCACTTCCGATCGTAAATGATTTTCCGTTATTTTCGCCTTCTCCTAAAAAGACGCCAGCGGATTGAGCACTCAAAAATAAGCTTGAACAAAAGGTAAGTGTGTAAAGTAATTTTTTCATATTAATTTTATTAAATTGGTTATACTTGTAAATTGCAATTTAATAAAATCGAATGAATCTAAGAATCAATATGTGATAAAACTTTGTCTCTATACTTAATATACAAGGATTGGGTGTTTTTAATAGAGACTTCTGGGGCTACGCCTTGATTGTCCTTAAAAAACTTATGTCCGATAGAATCAAATTTGTTTTCTAAATTTCGTTTGCTCCAAAACATCATTTCATAAAGGACAGGATATATATCAATTCCCTTGGTTGTGAGATAGTATATTTTTGTTTTATGATCGTGAGGAAGTTTAACAACTTTAAGCAAACCGTGATTAATTAAAAGATCTAGGCGGTTGCTTAGGATATTAGAAGCAATTTTTTCTGGTGACTTCATGAATTCGGTAAATGTTTTTTTACCTAAAAACAAGTCTCTAATAATAACAAGCGACCACTTGTCACCAACGATGTCAAGCACGCTTACTAAAGGGCATTGGGATCTGTTTGTTTTCATATTTATAAAATTAGGGGTATGCAAACTTAACCATTTTATCAAAAGACCCTCTTTATTTAACAGATATTTAAGTCGGGATGACAGGATTTGAACCTGCGACCACACGACCCCCAGCCGTGTACGCTAACCGGACTGCGCCACATCCCGAATAAATAGTGACTAAATCTATTATTTTTTTTTCAGTCAAAAAAATGATCGATCTTTTATTACGATTAAAAAGAAGTGTGTCCCTTTTAATTTTTTGCTTAATTTTACACCCATGAAAAAGATTACTATACTTATCCACTGTAAGGATCAATCGGGGATTATAGCAGCGGTCACCAACTTTATTGCTTCTAAAAACGGAAACATTGTGTATATCGACCAACATGTGGATCAAGAACAAGAAGTGTTTTTTATGCGTTTGGAAGGAGAGTTTGAAAAAGCTTCCTATGATAATTCAAATTTTGAGACCCTGTTTCAGCAAGAAATCGCTCTTAAGTTTAATATGAGTTGGGAACTTTACACGGCAATCTATCGCCCAAAAATGGCTCTTTTTGTATCTAAATACGACCATTGTTTGTATGATATTTTAGGACGATACAAATCGGGAGAATTAGCATTAGACATTCCTATGATTGTGAGTAATCATTTAGATTTAAAACCAATTGCAGATAGTTTTGACATCCCGTTTTTCCATGTACCTGTCACCAAGGATACAAAACCAGAAGCCGAAGCCAAACACCTCGAACTCTTGTCAGAACACGACATTGACTTTATTGTATTGGCGCGTTACATGCAAATAATCCCAGAAGGGCTCATTGAAACGTATCCGCATAAAATCATCAATATTCATCATTCATTTCTTCCTGCATTTGTAGGGGCCAAGCCCTACCACTCTGCGTACAAGAGAGGAGTTAAAATTATTGGCGCCACTTCACACTATGTGACTAAAGAACTTGATGCAGGCCCAATTATCGAGCAAGATGTGACGCGAGTCTCTCACACCCATTCTATTACTGATTTGGTGTCAAAAGGACGCGATTTGGAAAAAATAGTATTATCAACAGGTATCAAATTACATCTCGATCACAAAGTGATGGTTTTTAATAATAAAACCGTTATTTTTTCATAAAACTATTAACTAAAATTTAATATCATGGAACAAACTAATCAACCCACAATACAAGTTACTGCGTCTGGAAAAGTCGTTGTCACCAATGCTAAAGATGTCGTTTTATTGGATGGCGAAGGAAATCCGATCGCAAAACGCAACCGATTTGCGTTGTGTAACTGCGGCAAAACACAAGACGGCCCTTTTTGTGACGGCGCGCATAAAGAGTAATCATTTTTGTTTAAACTAAAAAAAGCCTCCAAATGGAGGCTTTTTTATTTTTTGCAATCCAATAAAATTACTCTCCTTCTGCCAAGACGCGTTCGGTTACATAAAACATTTGAACCTTTCCGTCTACAAAAAGAGCATCATGAACCTGACTTAGCTTTACTTCTTCTCCTTCTACGGTTAAAGTTAC